>JAEEGH010026128.1_pt1 | contig 11655 bp, 10 predicted proteins | sample 9134181 | NCBI WGS metagenome assembly JAEEGH01 (sample SAMN16246544, study PRJNA631951) | gut metagenome | biome: gut microbiome; feature: rumen; material: DP-attached | host: Bos | place: Iran: Karaj | collected 2018-10 | reverse complement strand
TCTTCCGGAACGGTCCAATGGACTCCATCCTCAGGATCAAGATTCTTCCAGGATTGTGCAGGCATCATGATCGTACCGTCTTCTCCAACCACTTCAATCAATGCCTCAATAACGGCCTATGCCCCACCACAGACATAGCCCATTTTAGATAATGCTGTATGAACCATCACAGTATGGCCTTTCGCCAAACCAACAGCATACAGTGCATTTACAATTTCTTCCTTTGTAATTGGTTTCCCCATCATGTACCTCCCTTAGACGTTTATATAAAAATGTAATTTTCTCTACAAACGGCGATTTGTTTATTTCACTTTTTTCAATTATATCGAATCTCTATCTATCGGAGAATACACTATTCAAAAAAACAAACAAATAGACCAGTGCCAAACTGATATGTACCCAGGCTACTGGTCTATGTAAGATTTGTTATAATTCTTTTTTCTTCAAATACTCTTTTATCTTAAAAGCGCAGAAATATGGGAATGTATAAATATCATTTGCATGCCCCACATTAAAATTACCTAGTTTTATTCCATATGAAATATCACCATAGTTCTTATTCTTAATTAGTGTAGACAATGATTTCGACTGATCATTATTAGACTTAACTTCAACAGGAATCAAATCATTTTGTGTTCTTACAAAAAAGTCTTCTTCAAGAGTAGAATTTTCTTTCTTGTAATAGAAAAGTCCAAGTCCCTGCTTTACAAAAGCCTCAGCTACAAAGTTCTCATAAAGCGCGCCTTTGTACACTCCGAGATTCTTATTTACTCTTAAATCTTCCTGTGCTTCCTCATCTAACGCAGATACCAGCAATCCAGTGTCCGGATAATATAGTTTATATTTGCTCTCCTCTACATTACCTTTAAGTGGAAGTTCTGGGAACTGTAAACAATTACATTCTGTAATAACACCTGCATCAATAAGCCATTCAATGCATCCAGTGTATTCCCTAGATCTTGCATTCTTCTCGATTTTATTGAACTGAAACTTCTTGTTTTCTTTTGCAAGCTGCGCTGGGATGCTTCGATATACGCTAATAATCTTTGTTTGATCTAAGCTTTCTGCATATTTTCTCACATCTTCTTCGTAATCAAGTCTAATTTGTTCCTGAACATCCAACGTGCCGGAAAAAGTACCCGTCTCAATATAGAGCTTAACTACATCTGGCATTCCACCTAGCACACAGAAATCCAAAAATAGACTCTTAAAAATAGACAACTCATTCTCATTAAAAGGCTTATTTTCTATCATGTGAACCAGAATAGAATCAATCTGTTCCTGACTATACCCTTTTGCCCAAAGAAACTCTTCAAAATCCATCGAATGCATTTCAAAATCTGTCTTTGCGCCAACGCTATTACTGTGAATCTTTTTATAATTAATTCCAAGCATCGATCCACTGCAGATAACATCGTATTTTCTATCTATCTTAAAGGATTTAAGAGTTGTAGCGACATCCGGATTCTCCTGAATTTCATCAAAAATAATAATAGTTTTATCAGGAATGAATTTAAAAGATGGATCTGCCAAGGAAATATTCTTAATGACACTTTCTACATCGTAACCATCAGCTAGTATCTGCATGAATTTCTTCTCAAGTGCAAAATTGATATACACAACATTTTCGTAATTCTTCCTCGCAAAATGCATGATGGATTCTGTCTTACCAATCTGTCTCGCACCTTTTACTATAAGAGGCTTATGTGCCGAATCTGCTTTCCAACTATTTAGATACTCATCAATCTTTCTTCTATAGTACATATTTCTACCTCCAAGCAAATAATATCACATTTTATGAGGCACTTTCAATCAGTATATCACATTTTATGAGGCACCTTTATATTACATTCACACATTTTATGAATATCAAAATCTTGACATAACTCCCCTAACGCAGCAAACAAAAGTGCCTGTCGTCACGATTGTTATATAATTTATAGGACAATATCTCTATACCTCTTTATTCAAATCTAAATGAAAAAGAGCAGCTACCTCTTATTACAAAGTAGCTGCTTTACAATTAACTGTATAAAATATTAAAGACAAGTAACTGTCTCTGCGATTGGCTTTCTGTTTGAGTGGTTCTCTAATGGACCAGCTCCCTCTGCTGCATATCCTAAATCCATAAGCATGAGTACTTCCTCATTTTCTGGAAGCCCAAGTGCCTCTGCAAGCTTGTCAGGATCAAAGTAATTAATCCAGCAACTATCAACGCCTTCATCAGCTGCAGCAAGAATCATGTGTGTTGCAACAATTGTTGCATCCTCTACGCCTGAATCTCTCTTCTCACCTGGATAAGTGAATACATTATTCTTGTCAAAAGCTACAGCGATAACTGTCTTAGCACCATATCGGCAAGGTGTTACAGTGTCAATCTTTGCAAGAGCCTCTTCGGACTGGATTACATAGATGTGCTGTTCCTGAAGATTCTTTGCTGTAGGAGCAAGTCTTCCTGCCTCAAGAATATTCTCAAGAGCAGCCTTGTCAACTGTTCTTCCATCATACTTCTTGCATGAGTATCTATTTTTGATTACCTCTTTAAATTCCATTGTTTACCTCCTTCAAAACTTGACACAATTAACATATCATTGGTTATACATTTTACACAATACAATTGTATCATTTTTAATACCTTTTTCAAGAAGTTACAATTCTTGCAGACCTATTCTCCTAGTAATAATCTTACTTTATTCCGATTTAATAAATGCTATAATTTAAACAACTAATCAATGGAGGATACAGGGAGAATGAAATATTTATATCAAATAACGGATAATAACGAGAGACGATACATTGAGCATTTTGTGTCTTCAGTTGAAGACACTGGAAAAGTAATTTGTTGGCTATTCAGATTTCTTGTCATAATTCCTATTATGCTTTTTAAGATTTCCATAGAGCAATTTATAAATGTTGCCCAGGGCAAAGCATCAGCCACAGACTTATTTATAGCACTAGTGCTATTTCTGTTTGGATTATTTTTCGCTTATGCATCTTACTTTTTGGGCTTCAAAAACCCAATCGAAGAGAAAAAATTTATCGATAGAGTAAAAAATGGTCAACTGTGTATCCAAAAAGTCCAAATCTTGAATACACAGATGACCACCAATACGATGTTTTTTCAATCAGCTTCTGGAGTATTTTTTGCGAAATTACACATTCTCAGTATTTATATTAGTTTTATTATCTTTTCAACTAAATCTATCTCAGGCGTATCTCGCCTGTACACACCATAAATGTCCCAGGTATAAGCATCCTTAATTGGAATGGCCTTCATCCTGTCTGTATCCTCGAAAAATTTTGGAGAAATTCCGATACCAATACCATTGTCCACCAACTGTCTAATAGACTCTCCCTCAGATACCTTTGCTACAATCCTTGGAGCAAATCCATTCATATGGCAAGCGTTTATCACGTCCTGATAGATTCTGTATTTTTCCCCCATAGAAATCACAGGCTCATCCTTTATATCCTGCAGCTCTATTTCATTTAAATCCCAGAATTTATGTCCCTTGTACACATAGAGCACTACCTGGACGCTTTTTAGCTTTACGGATTTTAGTGCATTTCCTTTTGGCTCACCAATAACAAATCCAAAGCCTAGAGAGTTATCCTCAACCTGCTTTAAAACTCCATCATTTGACTGTTCATGCCAGGTGGCAACAATCTCTGGATTCTCATTCATCAATTTGCCTACCGCATTTACGTTAATTGCTCTTATGGTTCCACTGGCGAAGCCTAATACGAAACGGTGCTCTCTAGAATTAACAACTTCAATGCTTGAAATTAAATCATTTATGTCCTTAGTAATTATCTTTGATTTTTCATAGAAGACTCGCCCACTTTCAGTAGGCACAAACCCTTCTTTAGTTCTAATAAAAAGAGGTGCTCCAATCTCTTCTTCAATACTCTTAATGATTTTGCTCACACCCTGTGGAGACAAAAAAAGCTTACTTGCAGCTAACTGTAAATTTTGTTCCTCGTATACTGCTTGAAAGCACTTAAAATTCCTAGTATTCATGATTTAATCCTCTCCTAATAAAGCAATTTAATTGTAATATAAAAGCTCCTATTCAGCAAACAGCCAAATAGGAGCCATATATAAAGCTTTTTAGTAATATGATTAAATGTGATTTGCTACTTCAAATGCATCCCAGATTCCATACATAATGTTTGAAACCTGTCTTGCATCACCAAGTAAGTAAACTTCATCAAGCTCGTTTACATACTTGTTATAAAGTGAATTCTCGCTAGCATAACCAACACAAAGAACTACGCTATCTGCATTAAGCTCTTTTGTAGACTCGCCAACAGTAGCCTTAAGAACTCCACCCTTGAACTCTGTAACCTTTGCGCCAGTAACAACATCAATGCCGTTGAAAGGAATAAGCTTCTCAAGCATCTCTTTGTTTGCTGTGCAAAGAGGTCCATTAACAGCCATAAGCTTATCAAGAGCCTCTACAATAGTAACCTTCTTACCCTTCTGTGCAAGGTCAAGTGCAAGCTCACAACCTACAAGTCCACCACCAACAACTACTACGTTGTCACCAGCTTCCTTCTGTCCAAGAAGTACCTGCTCAGCTGAGTATACCTTTTCATCATCGCCAAGTGAGAACATCTTTGGTCTAGAACCTGTTGCCATAATTACTGCATCAAAGCTCTTATCAAGGATTTCCTTCTCTGTTGCTTCTGTATTAAGATGTACCTCAACACCAAGACGAACCATCTCGTCCTCATACCACTTAGCAAGTGCAATATCATCCTCTTTGAATGCTGGTGCACCACCAGGGATAAGGTTGCCGCCAAGTCTATCAGACTTTTCGAATAATACTGGCTCATGTCCTCTTTCAGCAAGAACTCGTGCAGCCTCACAACCAGCTACACCGCCACCAACAACGAGAACCTTCTTCTTTTTGCAGATTGGGTTGTACTTGTTAAGTCTTTCCTTACCAGCCTGTGGGTTAACTGCACAGTTGATAAGTGAGTATGTCTGGATACGTCCCATACAACCTTCCTGGCAGCTGATACATGGACGAATCTCGCTAAGTCTATCTGTACGAATCTTGTTAACGATATCTGGATCTGCAAGTGTTGGACGACCAAGAGAAATCATATCACAAATATTGTTATCAACACATTCTGTTGCTGTATCTGGATTATCCACACGACCAGCCATAATTACAGGGATATTAACATGTTCCTTAGTAATTCTAGCAAACTCTTTGTATGGAGCCTTCTCCATATACATTGGTGGGTGGTTCCACCACCATGCATCGTATGTTCCAGCATCTACGTCAAGGGCATCATAACCATATTTTTCAAGGAGCTTTGCAGCCTCGATACCTTCTTCGATATCACGGCCCTTCTCTTCGAATTCCTCTCCTGGAAGTGCACCCTCACGGAAATCTTTAATCATTGATTTAAGAGAAAATCTCATTGCAACTGGGAAATCCCATCCACATGTCTTTGCGATTTCCTCACGGATTTCCTTTGCAAATCTGAGTCTATTCTCTAAGCTTCCGCCGTACTCATCTGTTCTCTGGTTAAAGAATGAAATAGCAAACTGATCAATAAGGTAGCCCTCGTGAACAGCATGAATTTCAACACCATCGAAGCCTGCACGCTTTGCATTGTAAGCGCCCTTACCAAAGCTCTCAACAATACCATGAATCTCTTCTACTGTAAGTGGACGGCAAGTTTTGTCTAACCATCTGTGTGGTACTGCAGATGCAGAAACTGGTGGGAACTCTCCTAAGTTTGTAGGGATAGTAACACGACCAAATCCGCCTGACATCTGTAAGAAAATCTTTGAACCATATGCATGTACACGCTCTGTCATCTCACGGCTAGTTCTTACAAACTGAACTGGGTTGTATGTAGAGTTTGGTGTGTTTGGGAATGAAGGTTTCTCAACCTCTGTGTCAGAAAATGTAACACCTGTGATGATAAGACCGATACCACCCTTTGCACGTCTAGTGTAGTAGTCGATACCTCTGTCATTCCATCCACCTTCGCAATCCCCAAGACCAAGTGGTCCCATAGGAGCCATTGCGTAGCGGTTCTTGATTTCAAGCTTGCCAATTTTTACAGGCTCGAAAAGCTTTGAATACTTCATTAAATATCCTCCTTTTACTTTAACAATGATTAATTTGTGCCAGTTGTTTACGTACATTGTTAATTTTTTATCATTTATGGATATTTTAAATCACTTTTTTAGGCAACACCATCAACAAAATGTTGCTCCACATCAACAATTCATTGCTAAATCTAAAAAGTCTTTTGACTTATGGGCAATTTCCTAACAAAAGAAAAAGCTCAGGATATATAATCCTGAGCCTTGAAAGCTATTAATAATTATTCTTCTTCGTCGTCAATTTCTTCTACAAGGTCCTCAACATCATAAAGCTGACCTTCAACCTTCTCTGTGTAGATATGTCCATCAAGATGATCAATCTCATGTAAAAGAGCTCTCGCCATAAGACCTTCACCCTCTACGATGATTTCGTTCATATTTTCATCAAGAGCCTTAACCTTTGCGTAATTAGGTCTAGTAACTAGGCCTGTTTTTCCAGGAACAGAAAGACATCCCTCATTTCCTGTCTGCTCTCCAGAAGTCTCTAATACCTCTGGATTAATGAGAGTTACTGGGCCCTCTCCAACGTCAATAACGCAAATACGTCTAAGTACTCCAACCTGAGGAGCAGCAAGACCTACGCCGTCTGCATCATACATTGTGTCATACATATCCTCAATAAGAGTCTTTAATCTTGGTGTTAAAAGCTTTACTGGCTTGCATACTTTAAGAAGTACGTCATCCTTGCCCCATTCTCTAATTTCTAATAATGCCATTTCTAACCTCTTTCTATAATGTGTTTATCGGATCAAAATCGAACCATGTACTGGTATTTCGATACTGTTTCTGCTCCAATAAAAACTTATCTATTTCGTCTTTAACCCTTACTAGTTTATCATAATCGTCATCCTTAATATAGATAACTCTTCGATAAACATCCTTTAGTTTGCCGTAGTAAGCATCCTCTGGTCCCATTATAACAATTTCTGGCTCAACATTCTTGATAAGTTTTGCCAATAAATCTGCCTGAGCCACAGCATCCTGCTGTCTTTCACAGCTGACTTGGATACCAAGGATGTGGGAGCATGGTGGATATGAAAGTAGATTTCTAAATCCAAATTCCTGACTGTAGAAAGAATCATAATCCTGAGCCGCTGCACTTACAACAGCGTAATTATCCGGCTGATATGTCTGGATAACAGCAATTCCAGGTTCACTTCCTCTACCAGCTCTACCAACTGCCTGGGTCAAAAGTTGGAAGGTTCTTTCTCCACTGTGGTAATCAGATTCGTTTAAAGAAATATCTGCAGCGATAATTCCTACCAAAGTAACATTTGCGAAGTCATGCCCCTTTACTATCATCTGAGTACCTATAAGTACATCCGCCTCATGGGCTGCAAATGCTGAAAGAATCTCTTCATGACCATTTTTACCTGATGTGGTATCAGCATCCATTCTAAGAACTCTAGCCTGAGGAAACATTTCCTTAACGATTTCCTCTAAGCGCTGGGTACCAGCCTTAAAGGAGCCAATGTATTTGCTACCACAGCTTGGGCAAATCTTTGTAGCCCTAGTTGTAAAACCACAATAATGGCACTTCATAGTTCCATCTCTATGGAGATGTAAAGAAACATCGCAATGTGGACATTTCAAGACGTGGCCGCATTCTCTGCAGGAAACAAATCCCATTAAACCTCGCCTATTTAAAAACAGCATAATCTGCTGCTTTTTAGCAAGTCTATCAGCCATCAGCTCTCTCAAGCGTCTGCTTATCATGGAACGATTTCCAGATTTCAGTTCTGCTCTAAGATCTACAATTTCACAACTGGCCATATCCTGACCCATAGCTCTATTGTGAAGGGTAATAAGCTGATATTCACCGGACCTAGCTCTGCTATATGCCTCAAGACTAGGTGTGGCTGAACCAAGAATTACAGAAGCATTAGCTAGTTTTGCTCTATACACTGCAGTTTCTCTGGCGTGATATCTCGGAATAACCTCTGACTTGTATGACGGCTCATGCTCTTCATCGATAATAATAAGTCCAAGATTTGAAAATGGTGTAAAAAGGGCCGAACGTGGTCCTACCATTATACTAATCTCTCCCGACTTCGCTCTCTCGAATTGGTCAAATCGCTCTCCAGGAGACATACGGCTATTCAAAATACTGACCTTGTCTCCAAAGCGAGTATAAAATCTCATAACCGTCTGGTATGTAAGAGCGATTTCTGGAATAAGAACGATAACCTGCTGTCCCATTGAAATCACATGCTCCATTACGTCCATGTAAACTTCAGTTTTACCAGAACCTGTCACGCCATGAATCAAATACGTCTTCCGGCGCCCCATATCAATGTTAGCTTTAATGGTCTCAGCTGCGGCTTCCTGCTCATCATTTAATGTGATGTGTTTTTTATTAGAATCCTCTTGTAAATGTGGATTTCTAAAGGTACGCACAGACTCTATGTGAATAATCCCCTTTTTCTCCAAATCTCTAATATTTGCAGAGGGAACCTGTAGCTTTTTAGTGGCTAATTCCCAGTCTAATACATCAACCTCAAGAAGCTGACGAAGAAGTCGTTCTTTACCAACAGCATGATTCTTTTTTGTAAGAAGCTCTGTCAGTTCGATTTTAGCCTGCTCTAAAGATACATTTAAGCTGATTTCCTTTTTAAGTTTCTCATTTTCTTTGCGCTTGATTGGAATTACAGTTTTAAGTGCTTGATTCATTGTAGAACCGTAATTACGTTTTAAAAATGCAGCCAAAGAAATAAGCTGAGACTCTATGGCGATACTGTCTTTGACGACTCGCGCAATAGGCTTCAGCTTGGTGACATCAAACTCAGGCTTGTCATGAAGGCCTACCACATATCCTGTGATAGCACGATTGCCCTGTCCAAATGGAATAACAACCTGAACACCCTCATAAATCTGATTTTCCAGCTCAGTTGGTACTATATATTCAAATGTTTTATCTAATCTCTCGTGAGATATATCAATAATGATATCTGCGTATTTCATGAAAAATATTTTAGCATAAACTATATCATTTTGAAACGAGTGTGATATAATTAAACGACTTATGTAATTAAGACATATAAATATGGGAGGATAACCAATGCGTCATCTAATGAGTCCTCTGGATTTCTCCAGAGAAGAACTAGAGCAGCTTATGGACCTAGCCACTGATATTAAGAATCATCCGGATTCCTATTCAGAAAAGTGCCACGGCAAAAAGCTTGCAACATGTTTTTACGAGCCTAGTACTCGTACAAGATTATCTTTTGAGGCTGCCATGCTTAATCTTGGCGGTTCAGTCCTTGGTTTCTCATCAGCTGATTCTTCTTCAGCAGCCAAAGGCGAAAGTGTTTCCGATACTATTCGTGTTATTTCTTCTTACGCAGATATCTGCGCTATGCGTCATCCTAAAGAAGGCGCTCCATTAGTCGCTTCTCAGCGATCTCTTATTCCCGTTATTAACGCCGGTGACGGTGGTCATCAGCATCCAACTCAAACACTCACTGATTTATTTACCATTCGTTCATTACGTGGTGAAATCAAAGACCTTACCATTGGACTTTGCGGTGACTTAAAGTTTGGTAGAACAGTTCATTCATTAATTAATGCGCTGGTTCGCTACCCGGGAATTAAATTTGTACTCATCTCACCAGAGGAGCTTAGAGTTCCAGAGTACATCCGCGAGGATGTTTTAGAGAGAAATGGATACGAGTACAAGGAGGTTGATTCTCTCGACGATGTTATGGGTGAATTAGATATCCTCTATATGACCAGAGTTCAAAAGGAACGTTTCTTCAACGAAGAGGACTACATTCGCTTGAAGGATTTCTTTATTCTTACTCCATCAAAAATGCGTCTGGCTAAAAAGGATATGATGGTGCTCCATCCACTTCCACGAGTTAATGAAATCTCAGTTGATGTGGACGAGGATCCAAGGGCTATGTACTTTACACAGGCAAAATACGGTGTGTTCATCAGAATGGCCTTGATTTTAACGCTGCTGGAATTGGCGTAGAAAGGAGCGCATGAAATGCTAAATATAAGTGGAATTCATCAGGGATTCGTTTTAGACCATATTAAGGCTGGCGAGTCCATGACAATATACAACGATTTGCATTTGGCTCATCTTGGCTGTGACTGTACAGTTGCCATGATTATGAATGCAAAGTCAAATAAAATGGGTCGCAAGGACATCATCAAGATTGAGTGTCCAATCGAACGAGTTGACCTTGATATCTTAGGCTTCATCGATCACAACATCACCTGCAATATCATTCAGGATGATAAGATTGTTGAGAAGCGTCAGCTTAAGCTTCCAAAGGAAATCAAGAATGTAATCACCTGTAAAAACCCTCGTTGCATCAGCACTGTTGAGCAGGAGCTTGACCAGGTCTTTGTTTTGACAGATGAGGAAAATGAAGTTTATAGATGTAAATATTGTGAAGAGAAATATACTGGTAGTAAGTAACACCTCTAAATAAAATAGCTCCCTGGAATTAATTCCAGGGAGCTATAATTTTGCTATTTTATTTTGCTGGAGCTGGTGCGGAAGCAATTACGACACCAGTCTCGTCTGTCTGATAGAGCCACTTGCCAATCTGTACAAGCTGATTAACAACGAGCTTACCATCAACTCCGAAGAGGTAGTTAGCGCCGTTAATCTTGACTGTCTGACCTGCGATGAGCTTGCCATCCTTGCCAGCGTAGTAAACGCCGTCCTTCTCCTGGATTAAGCCGGTAACCATAATACCGTCAGCTCCGAAGTAGTAAACTCCATCGCCGATGGTCTGCATACCTGTGAGCATCTTGCCATCTGCTCCGAAGTAGTAGTTTGCTCCGTTTACATTTACAAGACCAATCTGCATCTGGCCTGCCTCGTTGAAGTAGTAAACTGCTCCGTCGATAGCTGTAAGACCTGTTACGCGGTGAGCATCTGTTGGGTCAAGGTAATAAGCGCCTGTGGCGTCAGTCCACCAACCCTTATAAAGCTTACCATTGTCGTTAGGATTGAACATATAGGTAAGGTGATTGAGCTCTACCCATCCTGTCTGAAGGAAGCCCTGCTCGTTGAAGAAGTAAGTGTCCTTATCGATGGTGTTAAGACCTGTAACCATGTGACCATCTGTAGGGTCTAAATAACGAACACCAATTGCTGGGTCTGACCACCAGCCTGTGTAAAGCTTACCATTCTCAGCTGGGTTAAAGAAGAAGGTGTTGCCACCAAGGTCTAACCAGCCTGTCTGAAGCTGCGCAGCCTCATTGAAGTAATAGATACCCTTATCAATAGTGTTAAGTCCAGTAACTGCATTTGCTGTGCCAGGCATGAAATAGTATGCACCTGTCTCGTCTGCATACCAGCCTGTTGTAATAATACCTGTAGCTGGATCTGTGTGGTACTTAACTCCTGCTATATCAACCCAACCAAACTGTCTGCGGAAGTTGTTGAAGAAGAATACATTTCCTGCGCCATAGTCGCAAAGACCAACCTGAGGAATAAAGGCTGTGTAATCCTTAGCTGCCACGTTCATATCTACTCTGCCTGCGATTCCAGGAACAGCTCCACT
>JAEEGH010026127.1_pt1 | contig 11655 bp, 9 predicted proteins | sample 9134181 | NCBI WGS metagenome assembly JAEEGH01 (sample SAMN16246544, study PRJNA631951) | gut metagenome | biome: gut microbiome; feature: rumen; material: DP-attached | host: Bos | place: Iran: Karaj | collected 2018-10 | reverse complement strand
GTGCTGACAACTCCACGTTCAGCATCATGGCCAACCGCTATCGGCTTTCCTTTCAATTCCGGATTGTCACGCTGTTCCACAGCGGCAAAGAACTGATCCATATCCACGTGGATGACCTTCATGGGTGCAAAGGTACGAAAAATAAGTTGATTATTTGGCGATTTCAAATAATAGTTGTACCTTTGCACCCGAAGCATCAAGAGCAGTGCCCGAAAGGGTGACTCGCCAACCGAGCTTTAGCTTAGCCACGGTGGTCAGTACGATGCGGAAGATTATTATTCACTTCAAAAACAAAAAGTTATGCAACAGCACATTTATTACGCGAAGTATGCCTTGCAATTTGCAGACATGCAGATTCCAGAGTTAGTAACAGTATTTAATCATCAGGTTGGTAATACCGGTTGGACTGGTATGCGAGCCTATCACGACCAAGCACTTATTGATGAGTTCCAACGACGAGGAATAGATCTGTCTGTGCTTAGTGATGGTCATACCATTGATTTCTCTAAGCATATTAAGTACGATCTTGATGGCAATAAATTGATTGTCGTCGGCTGATTAAACATAAAGCACACCTGCCGTCTGCTCTTGACAGGTGTCCTTTTTTATGTTTAACATTTCAATTCGTGGCGGAAATCGTAAAAAAACATAAAATTGCGCTTTAAATGGGGAAATTATGGAATAAAGTGAGAATAAATCACTATCTTTGTAGGCATTAAACTCCGATTAACATGGAAGCAGTAAATAGAATAAAGATGGTTCTCTTTGAAAAGAGGCGTACAAGCAAGTGGCTTTCAGAACAACTTGGTGTAAATCCATCTACAGTGAGTAAATGGTGTACTAACACCTCTCAACCTGATGTGGCATGTTTGCTGAAGATAGCTGATTTACTAGAAGTTGATATTAAAGAACTTCTTGTGAGAGAATACAAACAGTATCTCATGTCTCAGGAGTCAATTAAATAGAATCCCATTTTTCAATGAAATGAAGCAATTTATGAACGAAACAGTAATTAAAAGTTCTATGATTGTAGCTAACAAGTAAGTTAATTGAAGATAAGCAAATGACACCAAGCAAGGAAAAAATAACAAAGGTTCTTAGCGATGGGCGTGTTTTCTACATTCCCTTCTATCAGCGAGCCTACGTATGGGATGAAAAGATGTGGTTGAGATTCATTAAGGATATGGAGTATATCTCTAATTCTGATGAAGAGTATTTCTTTGGTTCAATTATTCTTAAAGACAGGGGCCATGAGGGAGAAGAGTTCGACAGGCAGACTGTCATTGACGGCCAACAGCGTCTAACAACTTTTGCCTTATTTATTAAGGTAATGGGACTTATAGACCCAAATGTACATCTCTTTGAAAAGCGCTTTATGCTTGATGATAATAGCCTTACAATACGTCATTCCCTAGCGGATAAGGACGCTTTTGAGAAAATTGCATATCACCAGAAAGCAGAACCTATTAATGGAGAAGAAACAAGCAATTTGATTAAGGCTTTCAATTTTTTCCTGAGTAATGTGGATATTTCTAAGATTAATGTAAACAATATCATGGCTCGTACAGTGTTCATCTCCATCAATTTGGACAACAACGAAAATGAGCATAAAATCTTTGATACCATTAATTCCCTTGGAGTGCGTCTCAATACCGAGGAACTTCTTAAGAATCATCTTTTCAAGGAGAGTACATTAGATAAATATCTGGAGATATGGAAGCCTGTTTTCGAGGCTGACAAAGAAACCATTTCTTACTGGAAACAAGAAATTTCAGTTGCTACGACGAGTAAGAAAACCATCTCAGACCGCTTTTTCCATATTCTTCTGCAAATTATTATGCACGACCCTCGAAATTCCATCAGCAGTGAAGAACGTAAGGATTTTCGCTTGATGAATGAAGAAAGTCAGTTTAACAACTATCAGCTTGTTATAGAACGAGGCCGATGGGATCACTTGGAATTCGCTCGTGAAATTACGGTCTATGCTAAGTTGTTCAGGCAAATATTTGTGCGCAAGGACATCCAGAAAGATGCCGAATCGTTTAAAACCCCTTTGAAGCGGATGCTTTTCGTTGCCTTTACTCTTGATGTCGCATCTGTACTTCCTTACATGCTTTATGTGTTAAAGAACTGTACAAACGGCAGTGAACGTGATAAGATTTTTACGCTTCTTGAATCATACATTGTTCGTCGTTTTATCTGTAACAAAATTACAAAGAACTACAGCGACTTATTCACGGAGAATCTCATAGGTAATCAAATTCTGTCTTACGATACTCTGTGCGAATATTTGAGAGCAAAAAAACCTACAGAGTCTCTACATATGCCATATGACATCGAGGTTGAAGATGGTTTCAAAGATAATGTTTCTTTGAAATCTGATAAAGCCAGAGGCGTGCTTTACCTTCTGGAATCAAAACTCAGAAGCAATGAGCAGACGGTCTTACGTCCCTTTGCCGAGTATTCCCTCGAACATTTGATGCCACAAAGTTGGGAACAGAACTGGCCTATGCCAGAAGGACTTTCCGACATTGAAAAGTTGGAATTTAAGGAGAAGCGTAACATTGCAATCTGTACAATGGGCAACCTCGCAATCATAACCCAAAAACTCAATTCTGGAGTGAGTAACAGCAATTGGAAAAAGAAACTGGCAAATGGGCTTAAAGAGCAAGGTGAAGGTATCCTTACTTTAAAAAAGGCAGTATGTCTTAATAAATGGGATGAAAAAGCTATCTCTGAACGTGCAGAATGGCTTGCAGATAAAGCAAATGAAGTGTGGAGAAATGTTATTTCAACTGATGAGGAGGAAGAAGATAACATCATCAGGAGGCGATCGTTAGACACAACCCGGTATTCATTGGATGGTAAACATTTTGAGGCAAAAAATGTTTTTGTCCCACAGTTTGTAAAGGCATACTTGGATAAGCATCCAGAAGTAACGATAAAAGAATTGAAAGAAATATTCAAGGATGAATACTTAAAGGGATTTAAACGTATAGGATTTATCTGTACGGAAGAAGAAATAAACAATAAGACGTTAAATAATGGCAGAAAACCAACTGAAGAAGAGCTGCGGAAATGGTACAAGATTGACCGTGATGGTGCATGGTTGACTTCAGGGGATGACGTAAAGTTTGTCGTTAGCACAGAAATTACCAAACACTCGGCAGAGGCCGTTAGGGCTATTGCGGAGAGTGACGGTTGGTCGATAAAAGTGAGAGAACAAAAAAGTGTTACAGCACCAGACCTTGTTTAAAACATAACGGAAAGATAATATGTATCAGAATGCATTTAATTGCGAGGCGTTCAATTTGCCTCATATCACAAACATAAAGGACGTTGAAAGATTTGCCGATTATCTGGTAAACGGACTGAATGTCAATTTTCATCCCGATGACCCTTTTGAAAATTATGTCAGCTATGAAGATGGCTCACCTACATTTAGCGATAAAGACATTGAAATAGGGAATCGATTGATGGAAGAGTGCTTTGATGTTTGCGAATCAAATGGCACTGACGTTTACGAGATTATGGGTATTCCTTTATTTGAAAGGCTCGGATTGGGCTAAGAAAACATAGTTTGTATTTATTAGATATGAAAGAAAAAAAGACATATAACGTTCTGGATCTGTTCTGTGGTTGCGGAGGCCTTTCTAAAGGCTTTGAAATGGCAGGCTATAATATAGTCCTTGGAGTTGACTTCAATGAACCTGCATTGAAGACCTATGCGTACAATCATCATGGCAGTAAAACACTTTGTGGAGATTTGTCGTCACCTGACACATTTAATCAAATTGACAACCTCGTAGGCGAAAAGAAGATTGATGTAATTATCGGTGGCCCTCCTTGTCAGGGCTTTAGTCTCACAGGGCCAAGACAATTTGATGATGAAAGGAATAAGCTATACCTGGCAATGATAGAGACTGTCCGCAGATATAAACCCAAAGCTTTTCTAATAGAGAATGTTCCAGGCATGGCAACTCTCTATAAAGGTGAGGTTCGTGACGAAATAGTCAAACGCTTCACAAAAATGGGTTATACTGTTAGTAATCAGATATTGTGCTCAGCAGATTATGGCGTTCCTCAAATCAGAAAACGACTTGTCTTTGTAGGTATTTTTAAAGGAAGAGAGAGATTTAAGTTCCCTGATCCATATCTTAAGCCTGAAGATTATATTACCTGTGAACAAGCCATTGGCGATCTGCCAAGCCTTGAACACACTTTAGGTGACGATGTATCAGAATACGAACGTGAGCCTATGACAGAGTATCAAAAACTTATGAGAGGTTCATGCAATGTGTTGTACAACCACAAGTCGATTGATCATAAGCAATTTGTAAAGGATACTATAGCTTTGGTGCCAGATGGCGGAAATTACAAGGATCTTCCTCCTGGCGTAGGTGAAAGTCGAATATTCCATATGGCTTGGACAAGATATTGTAGTTATAAACCTTCACGTACAATTGATACTGGTCACAGAAATAATTTTCACTATAAGTGGAACCGCTGCCCTACTGTGCGTGAGAGTGCCAGATTACAATCATTTCCGGATGATTTCGTATTCTTGGGGAACAAAGGACAACAAGACAAGCAAGTAGGTAATGCTGTTCCATGCCTGATGGCAAAAGCAATAGGTTTGCAACTTCTTAAATATTTAGACTAATGGCATCAAAGAGATATAATACGATAGACTTGTTCGCTGGTTGTGGCGGGCTTATGGATGGCTTCATGCAAGAGGGCAGTTATAACACCCTTGCATGTGTGGAATGGGAATCGTACCCCTGCCAAACCATAGCAAACAGGTTGGCAAAGAAGTGGAATCATAGGAATGCAAATGAAGAAGTTATCAGGTTCGACATTCAAAGAACAGAAGAATTAATAAATGGCTTTGATGATCCAGAATACGGTAAACATCAAGGGCTAGCCAAACTTGTTGGAGAAAGCAAGGTTGATGTAATCATAGGCGGCCCTCCATGTCAAGCATATTCTCTTGCAGGACGTATAAGAGATCCGCATGGCATGAAAGATGATTATAGGAATTATCTTTTTGAAAGTTACATTCGTATTTTAAATCATTTCAAGCCTTCCCTATTTGTTTTTGAAAATGTTATGGGTATGCTAAGTGCTGCACCAGACGGAACCCCAATAGTAGACAAAATAAGGGAAGCATTTGACAAGGCAGGTTATTTTGTAATAGATGATTTCAAGAGCGCTGTTTTCGATGTCGCTGACTTTGGCATTCCACAGCATCGTAAACGAGTAATTATTCTTGGGGTAAACAAAGCTCTCGGAACGCGCGATAGTGCTTTGTGTAAGAAAATTCTTGATGAATTTTACACTGTATTAATGCCTTTGTACAAAAAGAATGCAAAGCCAAGGACTGTTAGGTCTGCCATCGGTGACATGCCGGCAATATATCCAAGCAAAGATATCCTAAAGAAGGATGGGCACAAATATTCTCACCAACCAATTGATGGGAGTGGAATGAAGAATCATATTCCACGTTTTCATAGTGAAAGAGACCAGAAGATCTTCACAATGTTGGCAGAAGATATTGAATCTGGAAGAAACGAATACATTTCCACAGATTCCTTAAAGGAGCTATATACAAAAATGACAGGCAAGAAAAGTAATATTCATAAATATTATGTCCTTCGATGGGATGAGCCAAGCAACACAATTCCTGCTCACCTATATAAAGATGGTATGCGCCATATCCATCCTGATCCAACACAGGCGAGATCAATTACAGTACGAGAAGCTGCTCGTTTGCAGACCTTCGCTGATGATTTCGAATTTCTTGGGCCAATGATGGCACAGTATAAGATGATTGGGAATGCTGTTCCTTCAGATTTCGCAAAGATTATAGCAAAGGCAATACAAAAAATAATGACCCAATTCCTGTAATATGCTACATTACACAGATCTAGAGAGTAAAGTCCTATGCAAACCAGAAGGCATAATGACAGATTGTCTTACTATTATTTCTGGTTATGTAGGTATTGAACCCATAAGAAGACTTCAAGACCTTCCTAATGGAATCAATGCTACAGTAATTTACGGCATGTATGGTTGCGAAAACATATCAGCGCCTCTGCATAAGGCTTTACTTGAACTACAACAGCAATTGCCAAATGTTGAAATTTTGTATTCAACGATTCCCGTTCATTCCAAAATATATTTTTGGAAAAATGGGACAAGTATTACTAAAGCATTAATAGGTTCAGCGAACTTTTCTGTAAGTGGTTTAAGGAATGATTACAAAGAAGTTCTTGCTGACGTAGAAAGTGAAGTGTTTGATGATTTCCAGGCATATTATGACTATGTGAAAGATAAATGTATTCCATGCACTAGTAACGATGTTAAAGTCAAAAAGACTGTAAAGGTTCCCAAGAAGGCGGTCGATTTACAGCCATTTATTGCAAAAGGAATATGTAGGGCTTCTTTTATTGACGGCAAAGGAAAAGTTCCTGTTAAGTCTGGTCTTAATTGGTGCTTTAGTAGAGCTCATGTGTCTTCTGGAGATGCTTATATTCCAATAAAGGCTGAGTATATAAAGCTCTTTCCTTCTTTATTTCCCCCAAAGAAATATATCGGAGGTATAGACAATGTCAATTCAAAAGGGAGAAAGAATAGAGAAAATGACGAAATTGAATTAATATGGGATGATGGTACAGTTATGACAGGCTTATTAGAAGGGCAAGGCGTTAAGCGTGATGGAATGCTATACCCCAAACAATTGGGGTCTAGCCCTAAAAAAGCCATCCTTGGAGAATACTTAAGGAAAAGAATCGGAGTCACAAATGATCATATTATAACCATCTCAGATTTAAAAAGATACGGTAGGACATCTGTCGACATTAGTTTAATAGGTGAAGGTATTTATTATATGGATTTTTCAGTAAACAAGTAAGATATGGCACTATTTGAAGAAGCTTCTCCCATTTGCAGAGGCAAAAACCTCTCTTGGGAAACCGTTTTGTTATTTTATAATAACATGCCTCGGGAACAAATGCCAAAGGCTGCATTTAATTCCTATACAGAAAAAAGGATCAATGCCTGGACACAAACTCATAGTCAGATAGCGAGGCAACTTGCATTTTATTATGAGGAAGATGGTATTTGTTACCCTCGTTTCACAAAGGAAACAAGTTATAAGGATTTATTTGCATATATGCAAAATTGGGCAGCCAAATATTTTATTCCCAACCCGTATGCCCCAAGTTTGAAAGGGCAAACTCCCACTTGTATATACGCAGCTATTATTGAGTCGATCAAGTCTGGAGAAACAGATTTCGACTCTATACTTGATGCAATATTTGGAATCAAATTGAGTAGCCATGATAAAGTTAATGTTTATCTCTCCAATTTTACAGATCTGATAATAGATGCAAATAAAAAAGTATCTATTAATGACCGAGTTCGAGGCATAGAGACTGTCTTACATCCTGATCAAGTTGTTGCAGAGGACACAAAAAAATATTTTGATTATTTTACGATTCTAGCTTCTGAGACATCGTCTGTGGCTAAAGATGTAAGTTCTATAATGTCACTTCAACAGATTTTCTATGGTGCGCCAGGAACTGGAAAATCAAATACCATCAAATGTGATGTGGACAAAAAAGGTTTGCCACGTGTGAGAACGACTTTTCATCCAGATAGCGATTATTCAACATTTGTAGGCGCTTACAAGCCAACATCTGTAGAAGTTCCTGTGATGACAATTATAGGAAAGGAGCAAGTGCCAGTTGTAAACGCCAAACCTGAGAAGAAAATCGTATATGAATTTGTTCCACAAGCGTTCTTGAAAGCCTATACTGGTGCGTGGAAGGATCAGGATAAGCCTTTCTTCCTTATCATTGAAGAAATCAATAGGGGTAACTGTGCACAGATATTTGGTGATTTGTTCCAATTACTTGACCGAAATGATGAAACTGGTCTTTCAGATTATCCTATATCTCCAGACGAGGACATTCAGAAGTTTTTGTTGACTGACAAGAAGTTTGGTTTTGCTGCATTGACGGATGAACAAAAGGCTGCAATCCCTGAAGAAGTACTTACTGGAGAGCTGATGATTCTGCCCAAGAACCTGCACATTTGGGCAACTATGAATACAAGTGACCAATCTCTGTTCCCGATAGACTCAGCCTTTAAGCGCCGTTGGGATTGGCAGTACATGCCCATATCAGACGGAAGGAAAGGATGGAAGATCGACGCTAATGGCAAGCAGTATGATTGGTGGCAGTTCTTGCAAAAAATGAATAATCAAATTGGTTCTACCACCAATTCAGAAGATAAGAAACTGGGGTATTACTTCTGCAAGGCAAAGGGCGATACAATTGATGCCGAAACATTCGTCGGCAAGGTTATATTCTATGTTTGGAACGATGTATTTAAGGACTTTGCAGAGGAGGCAGGTGACTTGTTCAAAGACACCGATGGGTCATTGCTTTCATTCAATAAGTTTTACTCTGTTGGCGATGACGGTAGGGCAAAGGTCATTGAAGAAAAGGTCGAAAGGATTTTAAGTAATCTTGGTGTTTCACCTATCGAGGTCGAGTTTAACATCATTGACGATGAAGCAGAAGTAGAAAACGGAAGTGGTAACAAGCATAAGTCACTACGTTCAGTTTCCTTCCCTGATGGAATAGAGTTTACGGCTGATAATATGACTCATTTTGAGATTTATCTTGAATCCCTCAAAAAGATTGGTTTAGATGAAGTCTGTCCAATTATTGAGAGTATGAAATATAGGCGTAAAGGATGTCCAATGATGTCTACTGAACAGCTGCCAGGTATCTTAAATTCTGATTTTACTTACCATAATGAAGGTAAATACTTCATTGTTAAGGGTGCTATAGATGATACGCTTATCAATATTCTGAATGATTTGAATACAAAGCTCAATCTTGGAATTGAAATAAATTACGAATAATGCGCATCCTTATTGAAGAATATCAGTACGACGTGGTTAAGGTGAAAGATGTTCTCTATGGCATTGATGCTTTGGAGAATGTGGAGGGTAAAGTCTCTATTCACTATGTGGGGTATTTCTACAATACCCTGCTTAAGGATTGCGTATTTATTCTTCCCAAGGTACTTCTTAAAGATGTTGGTGGTCAGGAACTTGCTTTTGGCAAATACAAACCAGAGGATATAGTCTCACCCGACAAGAACTGGGAAATGGAAGTCCAAGAGAAAGACTTCCTATACAAGTTCGCAGTTTGGATTTATCGAGCCATTGTTGTTTACAAGAACGACAAGCGAAATGATACGGACATTGTGTATCATACAAAGATAGCCCAAATAGGCAAAGGCAGCCGTCGATTGAGTAACACCTACCTCGACATTTTGCTGCAGTTATTGCAATTTAATCGAGACAACCAAAGCTTTTTCTTCTTTATTGTTAAGAACCTGCATTCTGGGTATAACAAGATAAACTGGACGCGCACCATTAGCCATGAAACTGCAATCGTGCAAAGCGAACAGCCTATTTACCTTAAACCTGTTAACAAGAAACGACAGATTAACTTTGATGAAGAACTGTTGGTCATTTTCTTCTCCATCTTGAACTATATCAGTGACACATACGGATTCCCTAAGGATATAAAGTGCCAGTTTCAACTCATAAAAGGAGCACAGTTTAAGACTTATCTTAATGGCTATGGACGTACTCGTCTGCGCCAGATTAAATACAAGTATTTCTCCGACAAGGCATTGGAACTGTGGAACCTTTGCTATGCTTTCTTTGATGAAGCCCGACAAGTATTTGTCAGTACAGAGAAGAAGGAGTATTTATTAGTGAAGAGTTTCTATATTGTGTTTGAAGCCATCATTGACGAATTGATTGGCGACAATCCACTACCAGATGATATGGAGAAAAAACAGGAGGATGGTAAAATCGTTGACCATCTTTATACGGCAAAAAGTCTTATTGAAAGCGAAACCAGTCAAACATACTATATTGGTGACTCAAAGTATTATAAGATGGGGCATCCTCTTGGACCTGAGTCAATATACAAACAATACACGTATGCTCGAAATGTCATTCAGTGGAACCTTGACATCTTCAATCGCGGAGAAGAACCGGAATCTGGCGTCAGGCTGCGTGATGATATTACAGAAGGATATAATATCATTCCCAACTTCTTTATATCGGCAAAGATGGACGAGGCCTTTGATTATTCAAACGACGGAATAGAAAAGACTGACAGGCAGAAGAATCGCCATCGCAAAGAGCAGTTTAAAAACAGACTGTTTGATCGTGACACTTTGTTACTGTTCCATTATGATGTTAACTTCCTCTTTGTCCTTTCACTTTATGCAAGAGACAATGCTTCTCAGAAAGCGACTTGGAAGCAGAAGGTTCGAAACAGATTCCGACATGAGATTCAAGAATGGCTACAAGACGATTTTGAGTTCTATGCAATGACCGCCAAGAAGGGCGTTGATGCCAAGCAATATTTCAGAACTCACTTTCAGAACATTCTTGGTAAGACATACACACCATTTGTTGATACAAGCATCTACTCTTTGGCGCTTGATAAAGAAGACCCAGAAGGAAATAATGAAGAGTTGAAAGCTGAATTGGGCAAATACTTTATTCTTCAGCCATGTAAATTGGGTGAGAATCCTAAAGTTATATTGAAGCCAGAAATAGAGAAAGAGCAGCAAAAATCTATTATGCCATCTCAATGGCTTACTATGCACTATCTTGAACGCGATCCAAGCCGAGGAGTCTTAGTTGGTTTCTATAAAAATGAAGAACATCTACGATGGATGTTAGGCGGCAATGATCAAGGAACCCTAATTTATAATGTACGCTTGAAACTCAGAAATGACGATAACGTAAGGGATGGGGCACATTCCGAAGGCTTTTACCGAAGCCAAAACATCCAGTTCGTCATTCTTTATACTGAGGGAGCGGAAAACACTGGAGAGTATCGCGTGTTTCATGTGAAAGATGTAGCAGGAAAAGTGTCTGAAGAAAGAATGCTCAAAACAGGATATCCCTTGGAGGTACATGGCAATTACTTCTTCTTCCGCTTTGATGAAGAAGTTAATATTGGGCGTTTAAATTTGAAGCAACTGCTTTTTGACCTAAAGAAGAAACATTTGGATCTATTTGGTTCATATGTTGCCCATGAACCATTGTTTACTACGGCAAATGATGTAATGGGATATAGAAATGGATTTGAATATACATAACTATTGATGGCCGAAATGAGAATGAAACGCAAGATATACGTGGCAAGCAGTTGGCGCAACGGGGTTTACCCAGAGGTGGTGGCCAAGTTGAGAGAAGCAGGACACGAGGTGTACGACTTCCGCAATCCTCCATCGGGTGACCCTGGATTCAAGTGGAGTAGCGTGAGTGAAGACTATATGGAATGGTCTCCACAGCAGTACCGCGATATGCTGCAGCACGAGAAAGCCGTGCGTCAGTTCAACAACGATATCGAGGCGATGGAGGCTTGCGATACATGTGTGTTGGTACTGCCTTGTGGTAGAAGTGCTCATACAGAGGCCGGTTGGTTCGCAGGCAAAGGTCGGACTACCATCGTCTATATTCCTGAACGGCAAGAGCCGGAACTGATGTACAAACTATTCAGTGGCGTATGCTGCTCAATAGACGAACTGAAAGAGGCATTGATG
>JAEEGH010026125.1_pt1 | contig 11656 bp, 7 predicted proteins | sample 9134181 | NCBI WGS metagenome assembly JAEEGH01 (sample SAMN16246544, study PRJNA631951) | gut metagenome | biome: gut microbiome; feature: rumen; material: DP-attached | host: Bos | place: Iran: Karaj | collected 2018-10 | reverse complement strand
TACAGCAGAAGCGGACTTGTTAGCACCGGAATTAACGAGTTTGGCAAAGCACAGAAGTTCATCTGCCGATGTAATCTTGTAACGTCCTTTGGAGTCTATACCTAAATATTGAGCGTTCATCTGGGAGCAAACGTGGCAGCTTCCCTCTGTTAAGAAGGATGCGTCATGCGAGGATGGCGTTACTTGTGCGGAAGAGTTGTTTGTGAATGTCGTGGATACTGTGGCTGAACCGTCACATCTGACGTTTCCACTGGCAAAGACGATGTAATGTGTGTCCTCTAAAACGGGATAAAGGTCTGTCCCAAGATTTTGTCTCCACATTGTTTGGCCAGCCTTATTGCCATTCAGCAAGTATGCTGCTTTTCCTGATGTGAAATCCTCATCGTTAAGTCCTGTAGCCGTTCCCATTCCTTCCATTTTATAGACATCGTAAGCCCTTTCAGTACCACCTTGAGTAAGGGAAGTTTCGTTGGAGTAACAAGAAGAAAGAATGTCGGCGGAACAATATCCGCAGAATTTGCCGATGCTTGTTGCTGAAGTGGCTGTTTCTATATGATGGATGATGGCATAACAACCTCGTATATTCCCCCTGCTGATGTATCCAGCGAGTCCTCCTGTGTAAGCATTGGATATTGTTGTTTTTACCAACTCTCCCGTCGCGGCGGAATACGCTATGTCGGAGTTGGCAGAATAACCAATCAATCCTCCAGCATACTGTGTGCCAGAAATGGAACCACTTGCTGTACAGAAAGAGACGGAGGATTTTTCTTCCATTTTACCCACGAGTCCACCGATGTTCGTTTTGGGGGAAGTGATGGATGCCGTGGATGAACATCCCGATACTGTGGTGCCCGACATGTATCCGCACACTCCACCAACGTATGTCATGGCTGTGATTTCAACATTTTCGACGTGGCAATCCACTAAAGAGGAACCTTCTGCACCACCGACGATGGAACCCGTTGAGTTTTCACCGTTGATGGAAAAATTCTTCACAGTGATGCCTGCAATGGAAGACGATAAAGCACTTCCGACCAGTGCAGCGCATCGCCTGTTCCCCGTGATGCTCCCGTCCGTCAGGATGATGTCCTCGATGGTGGCACCTTCTGTCGTGCCAAACAGACCGTTTCTCTTTTCGTTGGGCATGTTGACGTAGAGATGAGCTATCTTATGTCCGTTACCATGGAAGGTTCCGTTGAAGGCGTTGTCGTCGTTGTAGCCAATGCCTGGCCAACTGCTTTTGCTGGAGCCGCATACTGATGACAAGTCGATGTCGGCTGTCAACTCTGCGCACGCTTGGCGGTTTTGGTTCACTCCTTCTACAGTTCCATTCACAAGTTGGGCAAACCAGAGCAGTTCTTGAGCTGTCCCTATTTGATATGGTTTTGTGGACGTTCCTTCTCCCACTGGTTGTGTCCAGCCGATGGCGCATAAAAAGCAGCCAATCATTGTTAGTAATAATCGATTGTTCATGGCTATGTTTTGAGTAAAGATTTTGCGTTTTCGAATGCAGCTTGTGTAAGGGTTTCCCCACTCAACATGTGAGCGATTTCCTCGATGCGTTCTTCATAAGTCAACGGTATGATGTGGGTCAACGTGGCATGGGAAGTATCTTCTTTGTAAACTTTGTAGTGGTGGCTACCTAAGGCCGCGATTTGAGGCAGATGGGTGATGGAAATGACTTGACGCTTTTTTTCGCCTATCTCTTGCATGATTTTGGCCATCTTTTCAGCGATGGAACCGCTGACACCAGTGTCGATTTCATCGAAGATAATGGTGGGAAGTTTTACGGTACCAGCGATGAGTGCTTTGAGGGCAAGCATCACTCGTGCAATCTCGCCACCCGACGCAATCTGGCTCACAGGTTTCAACTCGCCGCTTTTGTTTGCGTTGAATAAGAATTGTACTTGGTCTATTCCTGTTTCTGTGAGGATAGAGGGGGTTACAAGAACCGAACACTTGAATTGCACGTTCGGCATACCCAATGGGAGTAGCTTCTCCACCATTACTTTTTCCATCTTCTTCGAGGCTTCCATGCGGCTCTTGGATAGCTTTTTTGCAATAGCCAACGCCTTTTCTTGTTGCGATGCTGTTTTCTGGCGAAGTTCCTCGATGAAATCGTCGGAATTGTCGATTCTCATCAATTTCTCTTCCAGATTCCGTTGGAGGGTAAGCAACTCTTCCACGTTGTCCACTCCATGTTTCTTTAGTAAAGTGTAGATGGTGTTGAGCCGCTCTTCCACTTGCTCTAATCGTTTGGGATTATATTCCACATCTTCGGCTTGTCCCTCCAACTCTTCTGCCACATCTTTCAGCTCAATGTAACAAGTGTCCAGTCGGTTGGCAAGTTCTTCTGCTGAAGGATATACCGATGTAATGGAGTGAAGTTCTGAGATACACTGCTTGATGAGGCCTAAGGTGTCTGTTCCGTCGTTGGTGGCTTGGAGGTGGTTGGCCGCATTATAAAGAGACGACTTGATTTCTTCTGCATGTTCAAGCGTTTCGGCCTCTTCCTCCAATTCTTCTTGTTCGCCTTTTTTTAGTTGTGCATCCGCCAGCTGATTGACTTGGAATCGGAGATAATCTTCTTCCTCCTTGTTCCCTTTCACCTCTTCCAGCGCTTCCTCCAGTTGCTTGGCAAGTGTTTTATATGTCTTATATTCCGTTTTATAGGCAGTGAGCAGGTCTCCATTCTGAGCCATTGTGTCGAGTGTGCTCAGTTGGAAGTTCTCTTTCCCCAGAAGTAGGTTCTTGTGCTGAGAATGTATGTCGATGAGTTGTTCACCAATTTCTTTTAATTGTGTCAGAGATGCAGGTGTGTCGTTAATGAAAGCGCGTGACTTGCCTGTTGATGTCAGTTCGCGGCGAATAATGCACTCCGAACCGTCAAAATCGAATTCGTTCTCTGTGAAGAAAGCCTCCAACTGGCAGTCGGACGCATCGAAAACCGATTCAATCACGCATCGCTTGGCACCGGCCTTGATGGATTTGCTGTCGGCTCTTTGTCCCAACAACAAACCGATGGCGCCGATAATGATGGACTTACCTGCACCCGTTTCGCCTGTGATGACGGAGAATCCAGGATGGAAGTCGATGTCAAGTTGTTCTATCAGCGCATAATTCTCTATGTGGAGATGGCGTATCATTTTTTGATTTTATTCCAATAAGTGTTTTGGCTAGCGTTGAGGTTCGACACAATGTCGTAAACGTTTTGTTTTTCTTTCTCTGTGCCATGTCCCGAATATACGTTCACAATCTCGTCCCGTTTGAAGTCCGTGAAAATTTGTGGCAACATCGAAAGGGGCTTATTGCTGTGTGCTTCTTGCAGCAACTCGATGGCTTCGGTCACGGCAGTTCGTCCACGGTCGGCATTGTTGGCCATTTCATCGAGTCCCTCGCGGTGATATTTGTATTGCATCTGGCGGAACGGTTCCAGCGATGATTCCATATAGTCGTTGATGATGGCATGTCGGTTTCGGTCGTCGCCAAAAGCTTTCCATCCAGGGTCACTGAAGGTCTGTGCACTATTCACAATGTTTTCCACGATATGCAGCACGTCTGTTCCTCCTAAGGGGGAGAAAGTGTCAAGATCCATGCCGATGAAGAGATAGGCGTAATAGGCCAACATCGCCGTGAGATTGTTGTCGAGATTGTTCTCGTTGAATTCCAACGGGTCGTGTTCTTTGTAGGTGAAGTTGAAGCTACCGTCCTTCATGGAGAAGACCGTCGTGTTATAGCTGGAGTTATAGACGGGACGTGACAGCTGGAAGAGCAGTTCTCCTGTGAACGCATTGTTGGCTTCATCATATTTTTTGAGGGTAATGTTCATGGTGCATTCAATCCTTTCCCCCTTTTGAAATTGCAGATCTGTCCATGAACGGTTGTTCATAAATTCGTTAATGGCAGTCTCCAATGTCTCAAAGACACTCGTGTTTGTTCCTTGTATTTGCGAGTGAATGACCTTGACAGTGCAGTTGAGTTCTTGTGCCATCGCCTTGTAGCCGAAAGGCATGAACCAATTTGTCATGCAGATAAGCAGGAAGAGGATAAATCGTGTACGCATAGTTGAAATTGAAATCATTGCAAATTTAGGTAAAAAAAATGAGAAGACGATACCAAACTCCACATTATTTTATTCCTCCACCTCCACATCTGCTGAAAACACCTAAAAAATGGGCCAGTTTGACAACAGCTTTGTTCGTTTCCTGTTGAACCTCCCCATCGCTTGCTGTTATGTCGGTAGGCATGTCCTCGGATGCTTCAAAATCGCACCCGTCGGGTGCGGCTTGCCGTACCCGACGGGTGCGATGCATCGGACTCGACGGGTGCGATTCCGAAGCTACGAGCGGAGTCTTTTTGCCGTACTACAGTTCCACTTCCACCTCTACTGGGCAATGGTCGCTGCCCATGATGTCGGTGTGGATGTGGGCGGATTGAAGTTGGGGCTGAAGACGATTAGAGCAGAGCCAATAGTCGATGCGCCAGCCTGTATTCTTCTCACGGGCGTGGAAACGGTAAGACCACCACGAATAGACATTTTCCAGTGTGGGGAAAAAGTGCCGGAAGGTGTCGGTGAAGCCTGCGTTCAAGAGGTCGGTAAACTTGGCACGCTCTTCATCAGTGAAACCAGCATTGTGGTGATTGGTTTTGGGGTTCTTGATGTCGATTTCCTCGTGTGCCACATTCATGTCTCCACAAACGAGGACGGGTTTCTGCTGGTCGAGCCGTTGAAGGTAGAGGCGGAAAGCGTCGTCCCACGTCATGCGCTGGTCGAGCCGGCGAAGCCCGTCTTGCGAGTTGGGCGTATAAACGGTGATGACGAAGAATCGGTCATATTCAAGGGTAATGACTCGTCCTTCGGTGTTCATGTCGAGCCAGCCGTTGTCGGGGAGGGAGGAGATGATGTCTTCGGGTAAACCGAAGACCACGGACAGAGGCGTGTGTTTGGTGTAGATGGCGGTGCCGGAGTAACCTTTCTTCTCGGCATAGTTCCAGTAGGATTGGTAGCCAGGGAAGGCGAGGTCTAATTGTCCAGCTTGCATCTTGGTCTCTTGTAGGCAGAAAAAATCCGCATCGAGTGCGGCAAAGGTCTCTGAGAAACCTTTGCCACACACGGCGCGGAGTCCGTTGACATTCCAAGAAATGAACTTCATGTTATGCGAATTTGCTAAAATCTACCTTGTGCATGTCGCCTTCTTTGAGGAAGGTGTCGTGGAAGGCGTGGGTAGCAGCGAGGTTGTGCCATGACTGACCCTTTTGCGAAATCTTGAGGTAGTCCCAAAGGAGCTGCTTGTAATCGGGGTGGGCACAGTTCTCGATGATAGCATGAGCACGCTGGATAGGGCTTTTGCCGCGCAGGTCGGCCACACCTTGTTCGGTCACAATGACGTTGACGTCGTGCTCGGTGTGGTCCACATGGCTACAGAACGGAACGATGGCTGAAATGGCGCCACCTTTGGCTACCGATGAGCAAGTGAAGATGCTGAGGAAAGCATTACGCTCGAAGTCGCCCGAACCGCCGATGCCGTTCATCATCTTGGTGCCGCAAATCTGGGTGGAATTGGCGTGTCCGTAGAGGTCAACCTCGATAGCTGTATTGATAGCAATGAGGCCGAGACGACGAATCACCTCTGCATTATTGGAGATTTCAGATTGACGAAGCACGAGCTTGTCCTTGAAGAAGTCCATGTTGTCATAGAGATTGAGAAGGTGGTCGTTGGTGACGGTGAGTGAACATGTGGAGGCACATTTCACTTTGCCTTCGAACATCAAATCGACAATGGCGTTCTGTAGCACTTCGGTGTAAACCTCCATGGGAGGCATGTCGGGATTGCTACCGAGGGCGAAGAGGATGGCGTTGGCTGTAGTGCCTACACCGCTTTGGAAGGGCAGGAAGCCTGGAGGGATGATACCGCGCTTCTTTTCGTTCATCAGGAAATTGGCCACATTCTCACCAATCTTGTCGGTGATGGGGTCTGCATCCTTGAAGGAACGGGCCTCGTCGGGTAAGTTGCACTCCACTACGCCCACAATCTTCTTGGGGTCAATCTGAAGGTAGGACGTACCGATGCGGTCGGTCACCTTTTCAATGGGGATAGGCTTGCGATAAGGTGGGTCGAGTGGCTCGTACACATCATGTATGCCGATGGATTTGGGAGAATGGAAGGCGTTCAACTCGAGGATAACACCTTTCTTGGCCAGACGTGCCACCGTGGGGGAGATACCGCCAGCTGCGGTCAGATACACTTTCCCGTCTTCTTCGATGGCGCACACCTCGATAATTGCCCAATCGACATCGCCCAAGAAACCATAGCGGAGGTCTTGTGCCATCATGCCAAGGTGAATATCGTTGTATGCAATCTCACCAGCGTTGACATGCTTGCGGAAGGTTGAGTTGGTGGTGTAGGGCGCACGGTAGCGGATGGCCTGTTCGTCGGAGAGAACGCCGTCGCATGACTGACCTGTGGAAGCACCCGTGAAGATGCCAATTTGGTATGGGCGACCTGCCTCATGCTCAGTGTGAGCAATCTTTGCAATTTCTGCTGTCACAGCTTTGGGTGTTCCGGCAGGAGTAAATCCCGACAGACCAATGTTGTCACCGTTTTTGATGAGTGCTGCAGCCTCTGCAGCAGTAATTCTTGTAAATGCCATAGTTCTTAGTTTTACACAAATCTCTAAATTTTGTGCAAAATTAGGCATTTTATTTTTATTGACAAAAAAAGAGGCACAAAAACTGTTGTTCTGTGCCTCTTTTATATTATAATATGTGTAGGTTTGTCTTTATTTCACAGGGTCAAAATCATCTTCCAGCTCTTTCTTGTTTTTAGGCTCATAGATGACTTTGTTGGCTCCACTGGTGATATAGACATATTCGGGATGCTCCTTCGCAAAGTTGTCCACATAGCGGATGCGCTTCTGGTCGTAAAGCTCACTCACGGCAATGAGGATGCCTGTTTCTTCCACATCGCCAAAGCCATAGTTGATGGCGGTACCGAACATCTTCATGGTGGGTGACAGCCCCATGTAGGCATTGACTAATGGGGGAATGTTGTAACCAAGGGCACGAACCTCACGGTTAAGTATCTTGTAGTCTTCCTTAAAGGTGTCTTCGCAGAAAAGTTCTTCAAACTCCTTGGGGTCGTGTTCCAATTCAAGGGGCTTGGTGGGTATGACCAAGTTTTCCTTGTCGCCAAAATGCTTGCGAAGGAAGTAGAGAATCATGTCACGCCCCTTGCGATTGTAGCTGGGGTACATGGTCATTTTGCCGAAGAAGTATTTGCAGTTAGGCATGATGACAGCCAGTGCACCGAGGCCGTCCCACAAGTTGTCGAGGGCGAAAATGGATTTGTTGTCGGAACGGGTGGATTGGTATTCAAGCGTAACGAACGAACGGCCTAACTCGATGGTGTAGGGCAAGTATTCCTGAATGAAGCGTTCGGAGAAGTGGAACATGTGGCTGGTGGCAAGGATGGGCTGCCCTTTGTCGTCGAAACGGATATCGGGACCCAGAATATATCGGTAGCCACCAATAATCTCTTGTGCTTCGGGATTCCATACGATGAGCTGTTTGTATGGGTTGTCCATGGTGTCAAACTTATCCAGATCGCAATCTAAACCAGTGCCACCACCTGCAGCGCGGAACGCTATCTCGCGCAATCGACCTATTTCACGCACAACATTGGGAGAGTCTTGCCAAGTGATGACATAGACTTCATTGTTGCTCTTGTTCGTCATGCGCAAGCGCTTTTCTTCTGTCAATTCTGCTTTCAGCACCTCTTTGGGGATGGGTGCAATAATTTCTGCTTCCATGATCTGATATCGTTAATCTCTTTCTGATATAGAGTTTCTTGTTATCGTTCTAATGCGTAAACTTTTTCCTTCACCCACTGTGCCCATTCTGTCGCGCTTTTTGAATGGTCGAATGTCTGCCACGGGATGGGTTCACCGAATGTGACTGTGAAGGTTTTTCCTTGATTTTTGTACATTTCATCGGCCAAATAGAGCATGGCGACGTTGAATTTGATGTGCAGACGCTTACACCAACGGGCGATGTTGTAGAAGCGGTCGGAGTTCTGCCCCGAGAAGTGGACAGGAATCACGTCGCGCTGGTACTGGATGGACTTGGTGATGAAGGTCTTTTTCCATTCAATGTCTCGGATAACATCGTCTTCTCCCTTTCTGGAACATAATCCGGCGGGGAACATCACCACGTTTTTGGGCGACTGGAATGCGGCTTCCACCATCTTCGGAAAATTGCGACTGTTGCGTCCTGTTTTATTGATAGGTACACAAAGTGGGGCAAGTCCCTTAAAATTCATCAAAATGTCGTTTACAAGGTAAACCATCTGGCTGTTGTATTTATGGCAGATGATAGAACCTAAAGCGATACCATCCTGTCCTCCGAGAGGATGGTTGCTTACGATGGTGAAGTAGCGGCCATTTTCATTATTTGGCAGAGCATCCAGCCCTTCTTGAATCTTTCCACCGATGTTTGTCTGTACCTTCGTTTTGCAATGTAGATAGTTGAGACAGCCATCCAACCATTCCACTCCAATCTGCCCTTTCCCCTCTCCACAAAGGTGGACGTTCATCCAATCTTGGTGGATGATGTTCTTCAACCACGTGACGAGGAAACCTGGAACAAACTTGGCTTTATCGCCCAGCTTATCCTTCAACACTTTATCGATGTCAACCTTAAATTCTTCTCCTTCTATATTCATGGAAAATGGAAATGTGATGCAAAATTATTAAATCTTTTTCGTTTTTTAATAAAAAATGTCAATTTTTAATTCTTTTCGTGGAAAAAAGTAGTAACTTTGCAGCCACAAATGGTAATATGCGCCACAATTGAGAGCTAATTATGGCGTAAAGGTATAAATTTTAAAAAGACAATGAAGAAAATTTTATTCTTGCTTTCGGCCACGATGCTTTTGCTTAGCTCATGTGGCTCTATTCATGATTTCAGCTATTTTCAAGATACAATGGCTGGTGATGTGAATCATATTGCTAATGCGGCTCAAGCAGTAAAAATTAAACCATACGATAAAATTTCGATTATGGTGACATGCAAGGATCCGCAGCTTTCTGCTATTTACAATCTTGTGTCGTCTTACAATCGTTTGGGACAGAATAGCGTAAGTGCTGGTACTGGGTATGTTTCTTTCTATACGGTAGATGAACAAGGTGATGTGGATTTCCCTATCCTTGGAAAGATTCATGTGGACGGTTTGACAAGAACTGAGGTTGCAGAAACGGTGAAGAACAAGTTGACAACAGCAGAACAAGGTGTAAAGGATGCTACAGTGACGGTTGAATTTGCTAACTTGCATGTCAGTGTGCTGGGTGAAGTGAAGTCTCCTGGCTACATCTCGATTGACAAAGACCAGTTTACGTTGCTTGATGCCATCGCCCGTGCTGGTGACCTTACCCAGTATGGTAATAGAAAGAACGTGAAAGTGTTCCGTAAGTCTGGCTCATCGCAGCAGACCTACGAGGTGGACTTGACAAAGTTTAATGAAGTTTGTTCTTCGCCTGTTTACATGTTGCAACAGGATGACATTATTTATGTTGACCCCAACAAGGTGAGAGCACGCCAAAGTACGGCTACTGGCAATACGCTTCTGACTCCGTCGTTCTGGATGTCGGCATTGTCTTTCGCCATGTCGGTGGCTGTATTTGTGACAAGGTAAAAAGGTGTAAAAACTATTAGTTTATAGGTCTTATTTGGTATGGCAGAAGAAATCATTGTAAATCCTGTGGAGCAGGAGGAAGAAGGCTTGAGTTTTATGGACATCCTTTCCCTTTGTATAGGGAAGTGGTATTGGATTGTCACCTCATTGGTCATTTGTTTAATTGTGGCATTCTTGTATGTTAAAGTGACGCCACCGACTTATCTGCGCACAGCATCGATTCTGATTAAGGAGAATCAGAATGGTAAACCTTCCAGTATGGATCAGTTGTCAGAGATTGGCATCGTCAACACCACGACTAATGTTAATAACGAAATCATCACCATTAAGTCTCCTGCCATTGTCTTGGGCGTGGTGCAGCGTTTGGGGATGGATGTGAACTACTATGTGGATGGAACTTTTTACCGCAAGCTGCTTTATGGTACCAATCTTCCGTTCCAGATTGATTTCTTGGATGCGGATGAGAAATTCGTGACGGGTCTCCTATCTGTGAAAGATGACCAGTTCAAGCTGGATGTGCAGACGCTGGATGGTGAACCATGTGAATATGTGGTGAAGGGAAATCTGAAAGATACAGTTGAAACGTCGTTGGGACGAGTGTATGTAACCAACAACCCTGTTTATCTCCCATTGTATGAGCCTATTACGGAGGTGGAGATTGAGAAAAGAACGTTACATTCTACGGTGGAGCGTTGTGTCAACCGCGTGAGTGTGGAGTTGCAGGATAAGAACGCTTCCGTGATAGACATTGCTTACGATGATGTGTCTATCCAACGTGCTGAAGACTTCGTGAACATGATGATTCAGGTGTATAACGAGAACTGGGTGAAGGAAAAGAACCAGATTTCTGTTAGTACTTCTCAGTTTATCGATGAACGTCTTCAAGTGATTGAGAAGGAACTTGGTTCTGTGGATAGCGATATCTCTTCTTATAAGAGTAGTAACCGTATCTCGGACGTGGCTCAGGCTTCTGGTGTTTATTTCTCGAAATCGACCGATACGGGCGACCAGTTGCTTGACTTGAATAACCGTAGAGCGATGGCCAATTATGTTCGTCAGCAACTGAACAACCAGTTGGCTAAAAACCAATTGCTGCCTGCTAACTCGGGTATCGAGAATCAGAGTATCGAACGACAGATTGCGGAATATAATACGCAGTTGCTCCAGCGTAATAGTCTTGCTACCAACAGCAATGAACAAAACCCGCTTGTGGTGGAAAAAGACCAGAATTTGTCACAGATGCGACAAACTATCAAGGCTTCTCTTGATAACTATGTTTATACGTTGGATAGCCAGATTCGGACGCTGGAACACAAGGAGGCACGTTCTAACACTCAGTTGGAAGCCAGTCCTACGCAGGCAAAATATATCCTTTCTGTAGAGCGTCAGCAGAAGGTGAAGGAGTCTCTTTATCTCTTCCTCCTGCAGAAGCGTGAGGAAAATGAGATTAGCCAAGCCTTTACCGCATACAACACACGTATCATCAATGCGGCAGACGGTTCATATTGGCCTGTGACACCTAACAAGAAGAAGATATTCCTGATTGCTTTTGCTATTGGTTTGGCCGTCCCAATTGGTTTGATTTATCTTCTTGAGGTTTCTAACACACGTGTTCGTGGTCGGAAGGACATCGAAAATATGGTTGTGCCATATATTGGTGAGATTCCACTTGCTATCAAGAAAAAGAAGTCGCGTCTCTCATTCTTGGCTGAACTGTTCGAGAAATTTAAGCCAGCAAAGAAGAAGGCTAAGGACAAGGAAGAGGAAGTGCGGCAGCTGGTGGTAAAAGACAAGAGCCGTAACTACATCAATGAGGCGTTCCGTGTTGTGCGTACCAACCTCGAGTTTATGCTTGGTAAGACAGGCGAAAAGGTGGTGATGACTTCATCGCTCAACCCAGGTTCCGGTAAGACATTCCTCGGTATGAACCTTGCTGTAAGTTATGCTATTAAGGGCAAGAAGACTTG
>JAEEGH010026123.1_pt1 | contig 11657 bp, 8 predicted proteins | sample 9134181 | NCBI WGS metagenome assembly JAEEGH01 (sample SAMN16246544, study PRJNA631951) | gut metagenome | biome: gut microbiome; feature: rumen; material: DP-attached | host: Bos | place: Iran: Karaj | collected 2018-10 | reverse complement strand
TATCCAACAATTTCATTATCATCATTACGATAGCCCAATGGTGGGAAAGAATCATCAAGATCAAGAACAAAAACACCTCTTGTCTTAAGAGCTTCTACTGCATTTGATGATTTAGCCTTGTTTGTTTTATTACATCCAGCAAAAGCAAAAATCGATGCTGCGAGTAAAACTGAATAAATTATTTTTTTCATTTTTCATCTCCTAGAAAAATATCTTTTATATAAAATTATTTATAATAATTTTCAAAAATTAAATCCCAGTCACTTTCCTGAGAATCTTTTCCTTCTTCTTTGCAATTTTTTTCTACAAAAGCAGAAAGTTTATCAATCTGGGCCTGGACCATCTGAGCAGAAGGACCACCAATAGTTTTACGAATTTCTACACATTTTTCAGGTGTGATTAATTCATAAATATCTTTTTCAAAAAGTTCCGATTCCTTCTGATAATAAGAAAAATCAAGATCTTCAAGTTTACAATCTTTTTCAATTGCACTTCTTACAAGTCTTGCAGAAACTCCATGAGCAGTTCTGAAAGGCATTCCTTTTCGAACAAGGTAATCAGCGACATCTGTAGCATTCAGGAAACCACCCTTACATCCCTCCGCCATAACTTCAGTATTCCATTTTGCAGTTCTTACCATTTCAGTAAAAATTTTCACACTTGAAATAACTGTGTCATAAGCTTCAAAGAAACTTGATTTATCTTCCTGTAAATCTCTGTCGTATGATAACGGAAGTCCCTTCATCATGGTGAAAAGAGCTATCATATCACCATATACACGACCAGTTTTTCCACGAATCAATTCTGCAAAATCAGGATTTTTCTTTTGTGGCATGATAGATGAACCTGTTGACCATTTTTCACTTAAATCAACAAATCCAAATTCAACAGTTGCCCAATAAACAATTTCTTCACATGCACGTGATAAATGCATTTGAATCATAGATAAATCTGATGCAACTTCCAGATAATAATCTCTATCAGAAACTGTATCTAAAGAATTTTCTGTAACTCCAGGGAAGTCATTTAACTGAGCTTCAAAAGCTCTGTCCAAAGGAAGACCACTACCCGCAAGTGCACATGCACCGATTGGTGAAACATTAACTCTTTTATATGCATCATTAAGTCTGTCAAAATCACGATAAAACATCCATGCCCATGCTAAAAAATGATGTGCAAGAGTTACAGGCTGGGCATGCTGCATATGTGTAAAGCCAGGAATAAGATTTTCTTTATTTTCAGAAGCAAGTTTTACAAGTACAGAAATTGTATGATTAATTTCCTTTTTAAGCATATTTATCTGATGACGAAGATAAAGTCTTTCATCCAGAGCAATTTGATCATTTCTACTGCGTCCTGTATGAACTTTTTTACCAGCTTCACCAATTCTATCGGTTAGAGTTGCTTCAACAAAAGAATGAATATCCTCAGCTGACATATCAACTTTAAACTCATTTCCATCTTTATCTTTTGTATTAAGAAGATCTTCTTTTATTGAGTTTAAACCATCAATTATCTGCTTTTCTTCATCTTTAGAAATTAATCCGCTTTTTGAAAGCATTTTTGCATGATTTATACTTCCCTCAATATCAACAAGAGCCATTCTCATATCATCTTTTATGGAAGTTTCAAAAGTAACTGCAGCTGCATCCGGACCTTCCTTAAATCGTCCATGCCATAAAGCTGCGTGATTATCTGTAGTTATAGTACCATGTTCTGACATAAAACTGATTATAATAAAAAAAAGGCTGTTGGTAAATTACCAGCAGCCTTTATAAAAGTAAGCTAATTTATATTAACTTATTTGTTAACATTATCCAAGCAAGCCTGGATCTGTCCTTTTTCTGCTTCATATGTTTCAGCAGGTGTTTTTCCCCATGAGTGGAAGATTGAATTGTACATCCAGTCTCCTGACCAGTCTGGGATAAGTGTATCAATACGTTCTGTTGTATTCTGGAGCATGTAGTAAGAAGTTTCATCCAAAGCTCTTTCATCACGGAATCCCTGATAGTAAGAAGCTGATTTCCATGAATCTGGTCCATCATATCCTGGTACTGGAGTTGTATAAAGATCGATAATCTTTGCAATCTTTCCAGCTGTTGCATCATCATAGATAGATGGGATAACCATCATCTGTGTATCACCAATACCGAAGTTCTTTCCGTCAGATTTTGGTCCGAGTGGGAAACAAGCCCATCCCCAGTCATCTTTCATAGAAGAAAGTGTTCCGTTTGGCTGTGCTGCATATTCCTGATGACACATAAATGCTGTTTCACCATTCATAAATGCTGTTAACCAGTAGTCCCACTGTCCGTCGCCCTGTGGCAACTGATACTTGCTGTATACATTGTAAGCCCAGTTCAAAGCTTCCATTGATTTGTCTGTTCCGAAGTGTTCAACATATTTTCCGTTTTCTACTACAACTGGTGCATCACCGTTAGAAACGATAGCTGCAACACCAAATGAAGTATAGAAAGAAGACATAGCATACTGATCGATAACACCATCGTTATCAGTATCTTTTGTCATCTTAGCACACATATTTTCGAATACGTCCCATGTCCATTTTCCTTCTTTCTGGAGGTCATAGATATAGTCTGGATCATATCCGTTTTCTTCCAAAATTCTCTTGTTGAAGTAGATACCTTCACGTGGTTCAGAAGGAATATCACGGAATCCGTACTGAGATTTTCCAACTGTAAGACGAGCACCTACAGCCTGATTCCATTTAGATGATTTGAAATCTACAGTCTTAATTTTTGATACATCGTACCAGAAATTGTTTTTAACACCAGAAATAGCTGAACGTCCGTCTACTAAGTAAGCTACTTTCTTAGATGTATCTCCAGCCATGATAAAGTTTGTAATCTCTTTTGGATGATCTGCCCAACCAGCGAGGTCTCTCTGAACACATTTATAGTTGTATGTTTCTTCCAACCAAGCACGGAATGCTCTCTGATCTTCTTCAGTCTTTGAGTTTGCTGGTGCATCTGGATTTGACCAATAGTCATAAATTGTTACTTCCATTCCACCAAAATCCCAAACTTTTCCTGTAGAAGGATCGATTTCTGCTACGTAATCCTGGTATGTAGCAGCTCCCTTAGCAGCTTTTTTAGCTTTCTTAGCTTTCTTTGGTTTTGCAAATACTGATGAGCAAACAACAGCTAACATCATTACGATAATTGCAACTTTTTTCATAACCACTCCTTTTTTTGTCAGTCTACCAACTGACTTTTTAGTTTTTTTTATCTTAAAATTTATTATACCACACTTTATTTTAAAGCAAACTTATTTTTAAAATAAAGTGTGATTTAAGTAAATTTAAGTTACATTTTTACACCTGTAGAAGCGAGACTTTCTACGAACATTCTCTGACAGAATAAGTAAAGAATAATCAAAGGAATTACAATCATTAATACAGAAGTACCATTCATAGCACCAGCAAGAGCAGGAGCAACAGAAACGTTACCACCACCACGAGCACGGCTTAAATAAATACTAAGTTTATCTGTCAATCCCATTACCTGTCTTGCAAGCAGCTGAATCTTTCCAAGGAAAAGATTTGAATAGAAACTATCAGTCCACTGCCATACAAAAGAGAAAAGGAAACATGATGTAATAATTGGTTTTGCACCAGGTACCATAATTCTAAAGAATGTAGCAAATGGACCACATCCATCAACATATGCAGCTTCTTCCAGTTCGAATGGGAAACCGAGATAATACTGTCTGATCATAAAGATATAAAGACCATTCTTTAATCCCATACAGGTAAAACACATCATAATATAAGGCAGCATAGTACCTTTAAGATTGAATGTTGCTCCAAAGAACTTGAAATATCGGAAATGCAGATACAAAGAAGTAGACAAAGTCTGAGGAGGAATGACAATGAGGAGGATTACACAGAAGAACCAGAATCTCTTTAATGGGAACTGGAATCTTGAGAAACCATAACCTACGAATGTACACATTACAACTTCAATCGCAGAAACGAGAAGTGATACCCAGATTGTATTAAACAAAGACTTGCTGTAATCAAGAAGATATGCAGCTACTTTCCAGTTTTCTGTTGAAAAGTGCTTTGGAATAATAACAATTGATGTATCATAAAGGTCCTTTTCAGCCATGAAACTTAAAGAAAGTTTCTGCAAAATTGGCTGAAGAATCATAAAACACATTCCAAAAAGAAGAATTGCTCTAAAAATTGAAATGGCATATTTTTTTATTGTTACATTAAGAAGCATTCCACCAGAAGCTTCATTTCTTTCCCAGAAGGATCTTGAATCTTTATTAGTCATAGTTGTATACCACCTTTGATATAATAAATGAACTAAGTCCTATCAAAGCCATACATACAGCGAAGTATACCCATGACATTGCAGAACTGAATCCAAAGTTCAACTGAATGGTGAGCTGATTATCAATCTTTTTCATAATTTCATTATCTGTACGCATGAAGAAGTCTACAACTGTATAAACCCAGCATACGAGCATTAATGGACTAACCATTGGAACTGTAATTTTCCACAAACTTTCCCAGGCTGTACAACCTTCCATATCAGCTGCTTCATACATACTTGGTGAAATATTCTGCAAACCAGAAAGGAAGATAATAATCTGAATACCAGAAGCCATTGCTACATCATAAATAGAATCAATAATTTCAAAGAGGATTTTGAACACCTTTTCACTAGGACTGTTCATACCACCTGTATTTGAAACAAGAATCTCTTCAAGAACTGTAGTAATTGAATTGGCGTTACCTGATTCTTCAATAGCATCTTTAAGCTGAGCCATCATTGTATTACTGTATTCAAGACCTACCAGTACACCAGAAGACAAAATTACAGTAAGGAAGAAGATTGAACGAACAAGAGCACGTCCCTTGAACTTTTGATTCAAAATCAAAGCAACAAAGAAACTGAATACAATTGTAGCCAGAGAACGATAAATCATCTGTGTGATGTTTTCCACCAGCAAACGGTTGAATTCAGGGTCTATAAGAAAGGCTCTTTTATAATTTTCAAAATGATTCAATTCCTGTGTAAAACCATTTGTTCCAATTGTAATCTGAGACAAACTCATAATAAATGACTGGAACAAGGGTTTAATCATAAAGAATACAAGACCAATAATGAAAGGCAAAATAAAGAGATATCCATACAATGCCCTTCGTTTTGTAAGTCCGACATTTTTCTTTTTCATTTTACTTTACTCCTTCACTACAGTGTAATCACGTGCAGGAATTGTAACCCCAGAAGGAGTTGTATATTCTGCATAACTAAAGTTTACATATGTAACATATCCGTTTTCAAATGTAGTTTTTGTTACATCCTTCTGAATATGTTCAAAATCCTTAATCTTACTATTCAAAACTTTTCCCATCTCTTTATTATATTTTGTATAAACTGAAATGAGGTTATCCTTCCAGTCATCAAAATTTGCAGCATAATATTCTGAGAATGGTGTTTCCTGAATAGAAATTTCAGGAGCTTTCATAAATGTGAAGTAAAGACCTGCAGCAGTTTCAGCAGATTCAAGGATAACCTGATCTTTTTCAGAACCAAGGTTTACTGCTGTACCGGCATAGTTTTTACGTCCCTGAAGAGCAATCTGATAGAAAGGAATCTGTTCATCGAGAATTGCATATTTATTTCCAGAAAGATTCATGTTTGTAATAAAATCTGCCTGTTTAACAGCATAATCATTACCAGCATTAATCATAAGACCAAGATTCTTCTCTTTTACACTATCAAATACTCCAATCTGGATATTTTTTGAAGATTCACGTGTTACAAGTCTGTCTTCATTAAAATCTGAAGAAAGCTGATAACCGAAATCTCTGAAAGAAGCTCCAATATTCATTTTTTCAACAGAATTGATAAATTTTTCTGCCGATTTCTTTGTTGCTGCTGGTTTGATAAGGAAGTATGTATCTTTTGTATCATCCTTTCCGTACCAGATCTGTGAATATTCATAAAGTTCGCAGATTTTATCAGTAACAAATCTTGCAGGTGTTGAATAATAGAAGAATCCATCGGTAATACCTGAGTGATAAGCAAACTGCATTGTTCCATCAAGATAAAGTTTTGCAGAAGAGTTTTCGACATTTTTCAACATCTTTTTGAAAGCACTCTTTCCACCAAGCTGTTTTACAAACTTAACTTTATTGAGGTAACTCTGACGTACACCATCATTAATAAATCCTGAAAGTTTTACATTTGCATTCTTTATTCCCAATGCATCAATTTCGTTGATGATATCAGCAGCTTCAGAATAACTTGTAACTTTGTAAGGTTTTGTTTTTGGCAAACCTGCAACCTGCTGAACTCTATCAATTGCACCAACAATTTCTACAGCAACTGGAATTTCTTTGTTATCAGTTTTAGAAGCTTTGCCTACAAGTTTATCACCATAAGCTTTTGCCATATCTACATATGAAGCACTATCTATGAATGTATATACCTGCTTAATTACTTCTCCAGCTGGAAGTGTTTTTTCATACATATACAAAGCATTTGTTGTACGTGCAGCAATATCATAACGTTCATTATGAAGCATTTTATATGCCGCATTTACATAGTTGTAACTTCCAAGCTTTCCAGAAACTTCAGCATTAATTCCGGCATAAGCAGCACCACTTTCAATTACAGAAATAAAACTAGAATCATCCTGAATTACACCAAATACAGGGAAAACTGCACGAGTTTCTGTAATTGTTGCTTTACGGTCAGAAGCATAATCCCAGCCATAAACATCTGCATAGTATGAATTCTGTTTTGTTTTTCCATTATTAAACTTGATTAAAGCACCGCCTCCTTCTGGAACAAAAAGATATCCTTTATCTTCATTTGAACCTGCTCCAAAATAAGGAAGTACTGTAAGTTCAGTAATTGGATAAGCTGTTTTATAAGAAATTTCATCAAAAGGAACTTCAACTACAAGGTTATTTCCTTCAATCGAATACAAAACTGTAGTATTGAAAGCTGGAACATCCTGTTCTGTACTTTCTTTGTACTGTTCCTTCAATTCAAGATAATCTTCGTAAGTAAATCCTGCTTTAGAGAAAATACCTTCAAGCTTTTCTTTCATAAACTTCTGAGTATTATCAAACAAGAGATAAAGATCTTCATTCTTGAATTTAGGATATTTTGCAATCATTTCTGATTTATTTTCAGTAGCACTCAAAGTATCAAGTGTGTAGTGGTGATAAGCACGAGTGATATTGTTCAAATCAGACTTAGACATTTCTGCAGTCCATTTTTCATAATCTTCCTGATACATCATTAAAGGAATGATATATTCACGATTCATCTGACCAATAGTGTATTCAACCTTAATTTTATTACCGTCTTTTGAAACATTATAGAAGCCACGTTTTACACTGTTAGAATAAAAATCATAAACTTCTGTTGTTCCGTTTTCAGTAGAAAATTTAAGGAGAACTGGTGAACGCATATTGTTCTTTTCCTTAGCAAGAGCAATTGGATCACTTTCTGCATTTACTGGATTTGAATACCAGATTTTGCCAGTATTTTTCTGAAGTACAGAAAACTGAGTTGTCTGAGGATTAAGTTCAAATTTCAAAGCATTTGATTCAAGGATGAACTGCTTTGAATTATTAGCCTGATTATATTCATAGAATTCAAAATTAGGCTGATGATATGAACTTACATTAATCAGACGCATGAAGATGTAAACGATAAAACCCAGAATTACAAGACCAATTCCTAACTTTACATAGAAAGAAGTTGTTGGTTTATGGAACTCAAAAGTCTTAGTCTTCATTGGTTTTGGTCTTCCAATGTATCCTTCAGGCATCTTTGATTTTTTTTGTTTATTTTTCATTTCTTTTTCCATTCTTATTCCCCCGCCCTATCAGTTCAATCTGTAAATTACTTCTCTTACGAGAGAAACGAAATATGCAACACCCCGAGAATTCAAGCTGAAGAACAACATCATAGTAAAGATGAAAACAAGCATTGCAAATATAGTGATGAATGTAAACAAAAGTGTTTTTCCAAAGCTATACTGATGAATCATCATCATTGCCATAAAAAGCAGGATTATAACCCACATAAAGCTGACTGTATTTAACACTTCATAGAAAGCACCTTCATCTTTTGTGATAAAGTTACTCATAATAATCATTGGAATCTGAAGCAAACAATATGGTGTCAAAGCATATCCTGTTCCCATATAAATATCACCAAGATGACCTTTACCATCGAACAGGGTTGTTGCTGCCCAGTTACAAATTACAAAGATTACCAGAGGGAAAAGAATTGTTGCAAATTCCATAAGAACATTAACTTCTTCCCAGTTTACATTTATAAAAAGAAAACTTGTGAAACGCAGCTTCCAGATATGTGTGAGCATAGCCAGAATAACCATAAAGTTAGCAGTTGCATAAGATCCTCTTTTAGCATGAATTAAATCCCAAAAGCCGTCTGCAGGATGTCCAATTACATACAAAGAATAACGAAGAGTTTTCAGGAAATGGGTATATGTTTCTTTTTTAGCAAAAACACTTAATTTCTTGGTTATATAACTCATAATGATTTCAACTCCCGTACAAAGTTTTTGATTGCTTTAACAATGAATGGAACAAAAATTATAATACACAAAACTAAAACAACCCATCCAAGATTCTTTTCTATCCATTCCTTTCTGTAATACATAAAGGCTTTTGAATAGCTTTTCTTAAATCTCTTAGTTTTGAAGTATTCCATTGCTTCTTTGTACTTTTCCTGTCTAAGATAAGACTTTCCAAGTCCTTCATAAGCCAAATCGTAATTTCCATTCAATTTAAGAACTTCTTCCCACTGTTCAGCAGATTTATCATACTCACCTTTTGCATAGTAATCGGTGGCATCATAAATCAAATTACCAAAGCCTGTAGGAGTGAAAACTGTTACAGAACCATTTGCCTGATCAAGAACAAACAAATCGCGGTTTATATGTTCAATGGCAGCTGGAAGTCTGAAGAAACCTTCAATATTTCCTGAATTACCAAAAGCATAAAGAAGGAAGCCCTGATTGTTATATCCGAAGATACGGCCACGGTTTTCATCAATTACTACATAAATATCATTTTCAAGAACAGTTACATCATTAAAATGGGAAGGACTGTCCAGACCAACTGAAGTACCCCACTGAAGATCCCCTACTGGAGGAAGGTCATCTTTAATAAGGATATCATTTCCTAAAGCGTTCAAACGACGAATTGGTTTTGCCTGGTCTGAAAGAAGTTCATAAGGCTTAAAGTTCTTTACAGTTGCATAAATGAATCCTTCCTGATCAATGTATGCACCAGAATATTCAGTAGGAACAAATGATTCCATCTGATCTCTCTGAGCTCTTGTTGAGAATTTCTTCCACAAATAATCTGTCCAGTCGTAAGTTACTTCACTAGCACCAAAGAAACCTGTAAAAGTTCCGTCTGATTCATACTTAATAAAACCTTTGTTTACGTTTCTTGCGAGAACATAAGTACGACCTGTAACGTCAGCAACTACTTTTTCAGGATAAAAAGTTTTACCCTTTTCATAAGTTGGATCATCAGGTTCAACAAATGAAAGAAGATAATTAAGATCTTTATCAAGTTTTACAACTCGACCATTATCTCTATCTGCAACGAAAATAGAATCATCTTTGTTTACAAAAATATCTGTTGGGTTTGAGAAAGTATTTACTACTCCCTCTGGAGCCTTGAAGCTGTCAATTACTCTTGAAAACTGCAGCTGTTTTGAATCTGTATAAATTAATTCAACAATTCTGTTATTTCCAGAATCAACAACATACAGTTTATTCTCTTTACAGAAAATATTTGCTGGAGCAGAGAACTTCTTTTCAAGTCCAAAACTTTCAGCATAAACAACATCAACAACTCTATACATATCTGGAGATTTTTCTACATTACTCCAGACATCATAAATATAGGTATCACCTACAGCAAAAAGTCCTGCACAGAATGTGAAAAGACTTGCTATTGTTATTAATAATCTTCGTCTATTCATATCGTTAGTCCTTAAGTCCAGATGTGGCCATTGTTTCCAAAATCTGACTCTGTGAGAAAATAAAGAAGATAATAGGAACTGCCATAGTAAATACAATTACTGCCTGAGCCTGACCTGTACGTGCAATACCGGAAGCCTGAATTTGGCTTAAAGCATATGACATCATCTTCTTACTTTCTGTATAAATTACTGTAGTCTGAGGGTTATTCCACAAATTGTTGATTGTGAAAATTGAAATTGTAAGCCAGGCAGGCTTAACGTTTGGCATAACAAGTCTCCAGAAAATAAGGAACTCATTTGCACCATCAATCTTTGCAGCTTCAATAATTGACATTGGGAAACCTTCCATGAACTGTTTCATTAAGAACAAACCTAATGAAGCACCAATAGCAGTAAGAATTGGAGCCCAATATGTATCAACAATATGAAGACGGCTCATAATCATAAAGTTTGGAATACCTGTTACATATCCAGAGAACATCAAAGCAACTACTGCAATTCTAAAGAACAAGTTTCCACCAGGGAAATTATATTTAGAAAGAACATAAGCAGCCATTGATGCAATAATTACATGTCCTACAGTACCTACAAGAGTTACCCAAAGTGTATTAAATACATATCTTGAGAATGGAACCCAAGACTGACTTAAAGTAACAAAAAGATCAGAATAGTTTCTGAATGTAGGATTTCTAGGGAAGAATGTTGGAGGATTTCGCAACAATTCATCCAATGGTTTCAAAGAACTAGAAATACTGAATACTAATGGGAAAACCATAACAACTGAGAAGATTGCAAGGAATATATAAACTCCAATATCTCCACCAATTGAACGGTTTGGCTTTCGTCTATGTTTATAATGATGAATTACCTGTTCATCCTGTAAGTATTTATTTTTTTTACTCATTTTTCAGAACCTCCCTCATTAGTGTCCAACTCTATTCAAGAGAGCCTGAATAAGTTTGTTACAAACAATCATTGTAAGGAACAATACTGTAGCGATTGCAGATGCATAACCCATTTCGAAACGAGTGAAACCATAGTCGAACAAGTGAGTTACAACAGTTCGTGCACAATAGTCAGTTGATGGATATCCTGCAAGGTTCATTGGAACATCACAAACGTTGAATGCGGTTGTAATAGACATTACAGCTCCGAACAAAAGCATTGGCTTCATGTTAGGAAGAGTAATGTACCACAATTCCTGCCAGCGGTTCTGAATACCATCAATATATCCAGCTTCGTACTGAGCCTTATCAATACCTTTCAAACCAGCAACGAAAGAAAGGAATCCTGTACCAAGTGACATCCACAAAATAATAGGAACAATAACTTTCATTACATATTCTGGGTTTGTAAGGAAGGTTATAGGCTGATTTATAAAGCCCATTTTAATCAACCATGCATTTGCCCAACCGTAACGGTCATCATTGAACAAAGTTTTGAAAATCATGTATCCCTGACCAGCAATAGATGGTGTGTAGAAGAAGAATACAACAATAGTTCTTACCTTGTTTGGAAGTTCGTTGATCAACCAGGCAAAAAGGAATGCCATAATATATCCAACAGGACCAGTAATTACAGCTACAAGGAAAGTGTTCTTTACAGCTGTCTGGAAAACTTCGTCCTGAAGGAAAA
>JAEEGH010026121.1_pt1 | contig 11658 bp, 10 predicted proteins | sample 9134181 | NCBI WGS metagenome assembly JAEEGH01 (sample SAMN16246544, study PRJNA631951) | gut metagenome | biome: gut microbiome; feature: rumen; material: DP-attached | host: Bos | place: Iran: Karaj | collected 2018-10 | reverse complement strand
AAAATCCGTTGGCGTATGCCGCGTCTTCCGTGCCCGAATGGTTGCGGAGGTGGTGATATTCGATGGTGTCGTATTCCTGTCGGAGGTCGCCCATATAATGCGCAAGCTCCATGATGTAATTGATGTCGGAGAGGTTGACGTCGCCGCTCTTGATGCATATAAGCCGTTTTTCAGGATATTTTTTCAGAGCCTTCTTTATCTGCACAAACTCGTACAGGCAGTGCAGGGAGCGGAAATATTTGTCGGAAAACACAAGCACCACCACCTCGCTGTTCCAGCCGATTTCGCGCTCGAAGTCAGAAATGCTGTCGCCCGCGCCAATGTCCCTCACATCCACGCGATATTCTATGTTGCGCTCGCGGAAGGCGGTCAAAATCTTCTCCACGCAGTCGGAAATATGCTCCCAACCCGCTTTGCGGCTGCTGTTGCGCGCATACGAAAAATATACGGGCCGCCCTTTGTTGACACATTCCTGAGATTGCAAATTGTCTTCCATAGCCTATTCCTCCTCTTTGTCGTTAATTTCGATGCCGTAAATCCCTACGCCGGGCCTCATCACAAAGTCTATGGTGGAGAAGTCACACTCGCCAGGATCATCGAAATATAAGGTAAACGACACGGTGTCACGCACGGCAAGTTTGTCATAGTCAGGGTAAATCGCTATGCCTTTTGCTGTATCCAAGCGGCACAAAATGCTGTCGTCACCTATCAGATGATACCCCCGTGAAGCGCATATAATGGTGTCGCAGTCGTATGGGTTGGCCAATTGAATATCCAATATATAGGATACTCCCGGCAAACAAGATATTTTGGTAATCGCAACGTCGTCCAACCCCTTTGAACATTTATAATTGACGACCTCCGGTTCGTCGTCACTATTGTAAAACAATGCAATCGCAACAAACACAGCCAAGACCATCAGCCAAATTGAACAGCCGACACCCACGAATTTTAAGTGTTTTTTCCTTGTCTTTTGCTTCTCATCCTTGGCGAGCGAATATTTTGACGGCGCAGCATAACTATTGGCGACCTCCTCCACAAAACCGCTCCAATCTTCCTGCGAGGCGTATGCATAGTTTGAAGTGCTAAAAAAAGAATACAGGCTTCTGACGTCGCTCATGTAAAAGCCGTTTTCATACGCCGCTTTCTCCACGCCCGTATGCTTGCGGGTATGGAAATATTCAGCTTCCTCATACGCTTGTTTTTGGTCGCCCCAATAATGTTCGAGGTCGAGGATGTAATTGATGTCGGAGAGATTGAAACTGCCGCTCTTGATGCAGAAAAGGCGTTTTTCAGGATGTTTTTTGAGAGCTTTTTTGATCTGCACCAATTGGTACATGCAATGGAGCGAGCGGAAATACCTGTCGGAAAACACAATTACCATCACCTGGCTCTGCCAGCCGACAGCCTTGTCGAAGGCGGAGATTTCGCTGTCGGATTCAGGCGTGTCGGAAGTGCGGCAGTCAATATTGTTGGCTTCAAACAATTCCTTCAACTTGTCAACGCAGTCGGCGCTGTGGGCGTATTCGGGTTTTTCGTCGCTGTTGGGCGCGTATGAAATGTACACCGATTTGGATGCGTTTATGCTTGTATTTTTCTCCATGACAAAATTGCGGCTGTGATGTTATCTTATAAGGTGTGGCCTTTTTGTCAAGATTTTCCATACCGTTTCCTCAGCAATGCTATCGTCTCCTCCGCCGTGCCTTCCACGCCGAGGAGGGAGACATTCAGACAGGCGTCGTAACTTGAAGCCGCGCCCCAGGTCTTGCCGGTGAAATAATTGTAATATTTGGCGCGGCGGCTGTCTTCGCGCTCGATGAGGAGGCGCACTTTGTCGTGGTCGTTGCTGCCGAGACGCTCCGAGACGCGCTTGATGCGGTCTTCGATGGGCGCCCAATAAAAAATGCTCATGCAATATTCATAATCGCGGAGGATGTAGTCGGAGCAACGCCCAATGATTACGCAATTGCTCTCCACAGCCGCCTTGCGAATCGCGTCAGATTGTATTTTGAAAATGTTTTCATCGCTGACTGGCGAGTCGTTGCCAGCGATGAGGTGGTTGATGTTTTGGAAAAAACTGCTCGACACCGGTTTTTCGTCCTTTTCGGCAAGGAGTTTTTGGTCGATGCCGCTGTGCTGCGCCGCATACGACAGCAATTCGTCGTCATAATACTTCATGCCAAGGCGGTCGGCAATGGTCCTTCCAAGAACCCTGCCGCCGCTGCCAAACTGCCTTCCTATGCTCAAAACAATCTTCGGGGTCATAGCAATTTTTGATTGGATGATTTATTGATTGGTTGATTTGATGATTGGTTGATTTATTGATTTTGTGATTTTCAATTTTCAACTCTCAACTTTCAACTTTAATCTTTCCTCTCTCCTCTTTCCTCTCTAAATCAACTTCACAAACTCGTCGAACAAAAATTCCGTGTCCACAGGTCCGCCGCAAGCCTCGGGATGGAATTGCGTGGAGAATATCGGGCGGGTCTTGTGGCGGATGCCTTCGCAAGTGCCGTCGTTGACATTGACAAACCACGCCGACCAATCGCCGGAGATGGTCTTGGTGTCGATGGCAAAACCGTGGTTTTGACTTGTGATGTAGCAACGGTCAGTACCTTCGCGCAAGACGGGCTGATTGTGGCTGCGGTGTCCGTATTTGAGTTTGTAAGTGTCGAATCCTGCGGCGAGTGCGAGGAGCTGGTTGCCGAGACAGATGCCATATATCGGCTTGTCCTGCTGCAAAGCCTTGCGGAGGTGTTCGATGGTGGCGGTGCACATCTTGGGGTCGCCGGGACCATTGGAGATGAAAAGTCCGTCGTACTCCAGCGTGGTGAAGTCATAATCCCACGGCACGCGGATTACCTTGATGCCGCGCTTGGTGAAACAGCGGATGATATTGTTCTTGACGCCGCAGTCCACGAGCACCACGGTCTTATTGCCATTGCCGTAATACGAAACCTCCTTGCACGAAACCTGCGCCACGAGGTTGTCCTTGTTAGGGTCGTAGTCGGCGGGGGTGTTGCCGTCGATGATAATCTTGCCGAGCATCGAGCCTTTTTCGCGCAGACGCTTGGTGAGGGCGCGGGTGTCGATGCCAAAAACACCCGGCACGTTGTTTTCCTTGAGCCAGTCAGCAAGGCTCTTGGTGGCGTTCCAGTGGCTGTACTCAAATGAGTAGTCGTCAACAACGAGACCCTGCACGTGAATTCTGTCCGACTCGAAAAAGTCGGGGATGTTGTCGGTCTGCTTGTCGCCGGGGATGCCGTAATTGCCGGTCATCGGGTACGTAGCCACGAGTATCTGACCCTTGTAGCTCGGGTCGGTGAGGCTCTCGGTGTAGCCGGTCATCGCGGTATTGAAGACCACTTCGCCCGCTATGGAATTGTCGCTGCCAAAAGACAAGCCTTCGTATCTGGTGCCGTCTTCGAGGAGAAGCACGGCTTTTTTGAGGTTATTCATTTAAAAACTTTTCTTTAATGTATGGAAATTCTGAAACCAACGTCTGCTTGACCTGCTTGCGGGTGTAGCCGTCGCGGATGACGAGGATGATGGTATCGTCGCCCGACACAGTGCCTGCAAAGAGGGGAAGGCTGCGCGAATCGATGAGCGCACTCACGGCGTTGGCGTATCCTCCGGCGGTGCGCACCACCACCATCGACTGCCCGGCAAATTCTACCGAAATCACCTCCGAGGCAATACCCGCGCCCTGCGACTGACCTGCGCCGTCGGGAAGTTTGTATATGTATCCGCCCGCGCCGTCGGGTATGCGCGACGCCTGAATTTCTTTGAGGTAACGGGAGAGGCTCGCCTGTGTAACTTCGATGCCACGCTCACTCAGACGCGAAATGATGTCCTGCTGCGAACGCACCACCTCGCTCTCTATGATGTGCGATATCTCCGATATACGGTTTTGCTTGCTATTCATTTAGTGGAATTTTATACAGTTTTCATCGTGCAAAATTACCAATTTTTTTTCGATGTAAAAAAAGAATTGAAAACTATTTGAAAAAATGTAGAAGAAAATAGTGCGACACGTATCATCTAAAGATGTTTAGAAATAGTTAAAACAAATTCGATTTAAAATTAAATTCAAATTTTTTCAAAAATTTTTGCGGTTTTAATCAATTGATTATTAATGTATTGAAAAATAATCGCAAAAAAATATTTTTCGACCGTGAAAAAAAGTCGAAAAATTTATGTACATTTGCAGCCGGATTGCAAACCATATTTGCGCCGATATTAAGACACTATAAAAAACAAGAAAAAATAACATGGAGGTTACAAGAATATTCGACCTGCTCGACTACGCGTGCGAGAATTACCCCCGCCCCGACTGCCTCGTATCGAAGGTGGACGGCGAGTGGAAGCCCGTAAGCACCGACGAATACCGCCGGATGTCCACGCTTTTGGCATACGGACTGCTCGCGCTTGGTGTCAAGAAGGGCGACAAGATTGCATCCGTCTCCAACAACCGCCCCGAATGGAACTTCATCGACATGGCGATTGCGATGACTGGTGCAGTGCATGTGCCTGTATATCCGACAATTAGTAGCAACGACTACGACTTCATACTCAACCACAGCGAAGTAAAGTTTGCTTTTATATCCGATGCCATCGCCTATCGCCGCGTGGCTGCCGTCAAGGACAATATCAAATCCTTGCAGCGCATCTTCTCCTTCAACGACATCGAAGGCGTAGAGAGTTGGAACGTGGTGCTCGACCTTGGCAAGCAAAACGCCGACAAGTACCGCAAGACCCTCGAAATGTCGAAGGCCGCCGTTGATACCGACGACGTGTGCTCCATCATCTACACATCGGGCACTACCGGCATTTCCAAAGGTGCGATGCTCACGCACAAGAATTTTACAAGCAATGCAATCGCCTCCTGCGAAATCCTCGGCCTCGACCACAACGACAAGGTGCTCAGCGTATTGCCGTTGTGCCACGTATATGAGCGTTGTTTCATATATCAATATCAATACCTCGGCATCGGCATCTATTACGCGCAAAACCTCGGCACCATCGTCCAGAACCTCTGCGAAATCAAGGCAAACGGCGTCAACACAGTGCCCCGAGTTGCCGAAAAGATTGTGGAAGGCTTTATGAAGGAGGGCGCAAAATTCACCGGCGAGCAGAAGGAACTCTTTGACCGCGCAGTGGCTCTTGGCCGCGAGTGGGATCACGACAAACCCGAATCATATTACAAGGAGATTGCAGCCTTGGACGAACCCATCTACAAGCATTGGAGGGAGGATTTCTTTGGCGGCAATATGAAATTCTTTGGCTGCGGCGGCGCGGCAATTTCGCCCAACCTGAGCCGCATGCTCTGGGCTGCCGGCGTGAAAGTCTGCGAAGGCTACGGCCTTACAGAGACCTCGCCCGTAGTTGCACACGCATCGGTAAAGCACCATAGGTTTACATCCGTTGGTCCTGTAGTCAGCAACGAGATTGTCAAGATAGCCGACGATGGCGAAATCCTCGTCAAAGGTCCTAACGTGATGAAGGGTTACTACAAGAATCCCGAAGCGACAGCCGACGCCATCGACGAAGAGGGATTTTTCCACACCGGCGACGTAGGTTACCTTTCTGAGGGCAATTATCTCCACATCACCGACAGGAAGAAGGAAATTTTCAAGACCTCGTCAGGCAAATACATCGCCCCGGCAATGATAGAGGGCAAGGCTAAGGAATCGCAATACATCTCGCAGATCTGCATGGTGGGCGAAAACCAAAAATTTGCCTCCGCGCTCATCTCGCCCGACTTTGAGGCATTGAAGATATACCTCAATGGCAATGGAATCGACGCCAACGATATGTCAAACGCCGACATCGCCGCCCGCCCCGAGGTAATCGCCCTCATCGACGACGAAATCCAGAAGGTCAACAAGACCATCGGCAAGGTGGAGCAGATAGCCAAATTCTACGTAGTGCCCGACGTATGGACTGCCGACGGCGGCGAACTCACGCAGACGCAGAAGCTCAAGCGCAAAGCCATCGCCACCAAGTACAAGGACATCATCGATGCCATCTACTTGCAGGACAGGGCTTCAAAATAAGTATTTTTAGTTGCATTCATGATAGATAAATTGTCGAAGGGACGGCTGCTGAACGGTGGGCGTCCCTTTTTTTCGTCGATTTATTTCAATTTTTCCTAAAAAAAAACTAACTTTGCCGCGTGAACAATCATTATAACTATAAAGCCATGAAAAAGTTACTAATTCCAATGTTTTTGCTGCTTGCTGCGGCAGGCGTTTCGGCGCAGAACAATACTGTGGCCGGCAAGACCGACATCGTGCAACAGGAATACCTCAAGACCGAGGAAGTTCCCAACAGCCTCTACATCCTGCCGGTGCATCCCGAATTCAATAGCGTACAGTTTCTCAACGACCAATACCAGTACTATTGGGGCAAAAATCTCCGCAACACCGAGCGCGGACAGCAAGCCATTTCGGATGTAACGCTCGACGGCCTCCACGGCATGAACAATGCATTCGGCGAAGTGTTTGGCACGCCCATCACCCTCGAAAACACCCCTGAAATATTCACCCTCGTGCGCTCAATAGGACGTGATGCGGGTGGCATTGCACCCAAGGCTGCAAAAAACCACTATAAGAGGACGCGCCCGTTTGTATTTTTCAATGACAACACCAGCACACCGGACGAGGAGGAGCATATGCGCAACAGCGGTTCGTACCCCTCGGGACACAGCTGCTACGGTTTTGCAGCGGCTCTGATTCTCGCTGAAATCAACCCCGAGCACCAGAACGAAATCATCAAGCGTGGCTTCGAAATCGGCGAGAGCCGCAAAATCGTCGGCGCGCACTACGATTCCGACGTACAGGCAGGCCGCATCATGGCAGCCGCAACTGTTGCAGCCCTCCACTCCAACGACGCCTTCCAAAAACAACTCGCAAAGGCCAAGGAAGAATTTGCAAAACTCAAAAAAGCGGGCAAGATCAAGCCCAGCACATTCAATATGAACTAACATCAGGAGGCAACCCCTCCCCCACCCCATCCGCCGGATTAGCGACGCACCACACAAGATGCAGCGACAATCCGGCGGATTTTTTTTATATCAATTACAATTATAACCTCACGACAGCCCCGCATTCGTACCGGGACGCGAGCGAGATATTGTACTTATCGGACACACCGGCAAACGCCTCCATAATCTTTGCGGAGGTATTGTTGTCGGCGGAGATGTGCGAAAGGATGATATGGGAGAGCGATGGGTTGGCATGCTCACGGACGAGCGAATATGCCTGAAAATTGGAAAGATGTCCGACGTCGGAGCCGACACGCTCTTTGAGATAAGCCTCGTAAGGGCCGTCAATAAGCATCTGCGGGTCATAATTGGACTCCAAAAAAACAGCGTCGCACATGCTGAAATTTTTGCAGACCACGGCGTCCGCCACGCCAATGTCGGTCATTACGCCGACGGTGTGGCCGGCAATTTCGATGCGGAAACTCACAGGAGAGGCGGCGTCATGGCTTTTGGGGAACGCATGTACGCGGATGCTGCCAATCTCGGTCACTGAATCAGGCTCAATGGCGCAGAAAGGGCTCGGACGGTGGCGGGCATAGATACGATTGTAAGTGCCGGCGGTCATATACGTCGGTATCAAAAGTTTTTTAGCGACCACCCTGGCACTGCCGGAGTGGTCGCGGTGCTCGTGGGTTATAAAAATGGCACGGACGCGGCATGCGTCAAGCCCGGCGGTCTTCATTCTCTCCGAAAACCGCCTCCAGCCGATGCCCGCGTCCACGATGACAGCCTCGTTGTCATCACCTATATAATAACAATTGCCATTGCTGCCCGATGCAAGGCTGCATATCTCCACCATCGCCGTTAGTCGAGTTTGGGACCCTTGAGGATGCCGTGCTGCGATGCTGCGATGAAATTGAGGATTTCGTCGCGCTCTGCACACTGAGGTATCTCCTCATTGATTTTTTCGACTGCCTTGGTGAGGTTGAGACCCGACTGATAGATGATGCGGTAGACATTCTTGACAGCCTCAATCTGCTCGGGAGTGAAACCACGGCGCGTCATGCCGACGATGTTGATGCCGCAATACTGGATCGGGGTGCGTCCTGCGTAGGCGAATGGCGGCACGTCCTTGTTGACGCCCGACATGCCGGAGGTCATTGAGTGCTTGCCAATCATCGAAAACTGCGGTATGCAAGTGCCGCCGCCGATGACTGCCCAATCGTCGATGTGGACTTCGCCAGCCACCTGTGTGGCGTTGCTCATCACAATCTTGTTGCCGAGCACACAGTCGTGTCCGATGTGACAATAAGCCATGATCAGGTTGTCGGAGCCAATGACGGTCTTACCCTTGGACGCCGTGCCACGGTTGAGGGTCACGCACTCGCGGATGGTGTTGTTGTCGCCCACCTCGAGGGTGGTGTATTCGCCCACAAACTTCAAGTCCTGCGGCACTGCGCCTATGGATGCGCCCGGGAAAATGCGGTTGTTTTTGCCGAGCCTTGTGCCGGGAAATACGTGCACATGGCTGATGAGCTTGCAGCCGTCGCCAATCACCACGTCGTCGTCGATGACACAGAACGGGCCTATCTCGACATCCTTGCCGATTTTGGCGTTCGGGTTTATTTCGGTTAATTGGTGTATCATAATTGGATTATCTATTTTTTGTAACCATTGCAACAATTTCGCCCTCGCAAACCACCGAGCCGTTCACGAAAGTCTGTCCCTTCATCATCACGATGCCACGGCGGATTGGCTCAGTAAATTCGAGGTGGAATACGAGCGTATCGCCGGGAACTACCTTGTTCTTGAATTTCACCTTGTCGATCTTGGCGAAATACGTGGAGTAATGCTCAGGCTCGTCCACGCTGTTCAATACGAGGATGCCGCCGCATTGTGCCATCGCCTCTATCAACAATACGCCAGGCATCACCGGCTCGTCGGGGAAGTGTCCCATGAACTGGGGCTCGTTGAAGGTGATGTTTTTGATGCCGACGATGTCGGTCTCGCTGATTTCGATGATCTTGTCAACGAGGAGGAAGGGATAGCGGTGAGGCATCAGCTGCTTGATGCGGTTGATGTCGATGATGGCGGGTTTTGTGATGTCGAAATATACTTTCGGATTCTTGAGCTGCTTCTTGATGTCGGCGCGGATAGCCTTGGCAAATTCGGTGTTGGAGGCATGTCCGGGACGTGTAGCAACGATTTTGCCCTTGAGGTGCATGCCGGAGAGCGCGAGGTCGCCTATGAGGTCGAGGAGCTTGTGGCGTGCCGGCTCGTTGCTGAATATCAAGTCCTGTGCATTGAGGATGCCCTGACCCTTGCCATCCACGTGTGGGCGGTTGAGGAGGTCGGCTATCTTGTCGAGTTCCGCCTGCGGGAAGTCGCGGTCGATGATGACGAGTGCGCTGTCGATGGTGCCGCCCTTGATGAGGTTGTTTTGGGCGAGGAAGGCGAGCTCCGACGCAAAGACGAATGTCTTGCAGGGCGCAATCTCCTTCACGAAATCGCCGCTCATGGCAAACGATGCAAACTGCTGCGCCAACGCCGCCGAATTGTAATCGACCATTACATTGAAGCTCAGCTCATTGTCGGGGAAAGCCATTATCTCCACGCCCTTGTCGGGGTTGGAGAACTTGTAGTTTTCACGGATTTCAAAATACTGTTTTTCAGCCTCCTGCTCCACGATACCCGCGTCGAGGATGGCTTTGGCAAACGGCGCCGCGCTGCCGTCGAGAATCGGGGTCTCGGGCGCGTCGAGTTCTATGAGGATATTGTCGATACCGAGGGCATAGACTGCGGCAAGCACGTGCTCCACTGTGCCTACACGCGCACCCTTCTCTTCGAGGGCGGTGCTGCGCGAGGTGTCGGCTACATTGTCGGCAATCGCCTTGATCTCGGGCTGTCCGTCAAGGTCGATGCGACGGAAACGGTAGCCGGTATTTTCGGCGGCGGGCTTGAAGGTAAGGTTTACTTTGACGCCCGTATGCAGACCGAAGCCGCTGAGCGTAACGCTGTCTTGCTTGATGGTTTTCTGTTTTTCTGACATTGTGTTTACTGTTATTTTGCGTTTGTGTTGTCGTTGTCTTTAAGTTTGGCGACTTCCTTCTTGAGGTCTTCGAGATCCTTGTAGATTTCGGGCAGACGGCCAAAGAGGACGTGCGCCTTGAAGAATTTGGTCTTGGGCATCACATACGAGCCTACGTAAGTGCCCGGCTCGGTAATCTTGTGGGTGACGCCGGTCTTGGCGGCGAATGTGCAATTGTCAGGCACGGTCATGTGTCCGGCAAATCCAGCCTGTCCGCCCACGAAACAATTTTTGCCGAGGATGGTGCTTCCTGCGAGACCCACCTGAGCGGCGATTACTGTATTGCTGCCTACTACGCAATTGTGAGCCACCTGGATGAGATTGTCGAGCTTGACGCCCTTCTCGATGACGGTGCTGCCCATTGTGGAGCGGTCGATGGTGGTATTGGCGCCAATCTCCACGTCGTCCTGTATCACTACGTTGCCTATCTGCGGAATCTTGTCGAATGTGCCGTCAGCCTTGGGCGCGAATCCGAAGCCGTCGCTGCCAACAACGCAGCCCGCGTGGAGGGTCACATTGTTGCCAAGGACGCAGCCGTGGTATATCTTGACGCCCGGATAGAGGGTTACATTGTCGCCAATTGTGACACCCTCGCCGATATAAACCTGCGGGTAGCAACAGAAATTTTTTCCGACGGTAACGCCTTTTGCAATGTACGCGAATGCGCCGATGTATGCATCTTCGGGGATGCTGACGCCTTCCGCAATGCTGCACGGCTGCTCGATGCCCTGCGGACGCTTGGCTGTGGCGGCGTTGTACATCTGCATCAACTTTGCCAACGCCTCGTATGCGTTGGGCACACGGACGAGCGTAGCCTCAATGGGCTTCTCCGGCGCAAAGTCGTTGTTAACCAACACAACCGACGCCTTGGTGGTGTAGATGTAGTTGACATACTTCATATTGGAAAGAAAGGTCAACGTGCCAGGCCTTCCCTCCTCGATTTTAGAAAAATCTGAAACCTTTATATTTTCGTCGCCGTCCACAGTGCCGTGGAGCATGTCGGCCAACATTTTTGCTGTAAATTCCATAGTGCAAATAATTTTGCACAAAACTAAAAAAAAGAAAGGAAAATAACAAAAAAACTTTTTACGTCGCGTAGCAAACAAAACTCTTTTTGACTGTTTTGCTCAGTGCGAAGACGTTGGACATGTCGGAAGCTGCTGCCACTTCGCTGATTGTGCCGTCCTTCTGGATTACCTTGATGGCGTCGTCGTGGTGGCGGGAGTACGCCTTATTATAAAGTGTGCCTTTGATGATGAACCTATCTACATATTCCGGCGGCACGGTGTTGCGCTGGAGCATTTCGGCCGTGATCTGCTGGATGCGCGTGTCGGGAATTTCGGCGGCGGACACTTCTATCTTGAACAGCCGCCTGTCGGTGAGCCTTGTGCAGAGCTGCGACAATACGTAGTCGCTGCAAGTGCGCCATACCTTGATTGCCGACACGATGTCGGAGTCGTCGAGGTTGGCAAAATGTTGGAGCGGGGTGATGCCGTCGTATTCCTTGTGGAGGTCGCCCTCGGTGATGATGTTTCGGAGGAAGAATTTCAACGCCGGCGTCGCAAATAGATCCACGCCGTCCATC
>JAEEGH010026118.1_pt1 | contig 11658 bp, 8 predicted proteins | sample 9134181 | NCBI WGS metagenome assembly JAEEGH01 (sample SAMN16246544, study PRJNA631951) | gut metagenome | biome: gut microbiome; feature: rumen; material: DP-attached | host: Bos | place: Iran: Karaj | collected 2018-10 | reverse complement strand
CTACATCGTGACGGCCCGTCATCCGAAGCTCGCTACGCTGAATGCATCGGCCCAAAGCACGGCTACGCTGCCGGATGCCAAGAAGGACATGGTGACCAATGCCGCCAAGTTCGTCTATGCCCTGCCGGAGAATGCCACCACCAAGGATCTGGCCAAGGCCAAGCCGCGTGACGTCTGGTACGTGGGCGGCATCACGGACGAAAACGCCCGCGAGGTAACGGTAAAACTGGATTTCCTGCAGCCCGGTGTTGCGTATGAGGCCATCCTGTATGCCGATGCCCCGGATGCCGATTATGAAACCAATCCCCAGGCCTATACCATTACCCGCCGCACGGTGACATCGGCCGACAGCATTCCTGTCCGGATGGCCCGTGCCGGTGGCTTCGCCCTGTCCCTCAGAGAGAAATAAATGGAATCTATCACTATCAACTGTATCAACGACGGCAAGTCGTACGAATTGCCTGCAGGCGGGCGTCTGCGGACCATTGCTCCGGAAACCATTCCGGACCCGCTTACCGGAGCGTCCTGTCCCGTTCTGGCTGCGCTGGTGGACCACGAGCTGCGGTCGCTGGACAACCAGATATATCACCCGCATTCGGTAGAATTCATCTGCCAGCGTCATCCGGAAGGGCACCGCACCTACCTCCGCTCGCTCAGTTTTCTGGCGCAGCGGGCCGTGCGCAACCTTTTCCCGGATAAGATCTTCAAAATCAACCATTCGCTGCCCAGCGGCCTGTATTGCAAGTTCCGTGGGGAGCATATGAAGGATGAAGACATCCTGCGCCTGCGGGAAGAAATGCGTCGCCTGGTGGCCCTGGACCTGCCTTTTACCGAAACCATTATGCTCTCGGACCAGGCGGAGGAACTCTTCCGCTCGCAAAAACAGCCGTTGAAGGCCGCCCTGCAGGAGTCCCTGGGCACGTATTATTGCCCGGTGTATTGGCTGGACGGAGTGGCCGACAATTTCTACGGCCCGCTGGTTCCGTCTACCGGCTATCTGAAGGTGTTTGACCTGATGCCTTTCCACCACGGATTCTGCCTGCAGTATCCTTCCCGCGTGGACATTACCAAGGTGGTGCCCCGCCAGAAGCAGAAGAAACTCACGGTTACCCTTAAGGAGTACGGCTACTGGTGCAAGACCACCGGCATTGTGAGTACGGGAGCCCTCAACCGCCGTCTGATGGAAGGCGGGGCCGTGGAGCTCATCAACCTCTGCGAGGCCCGTCAGGAAAGGGCCTACGCCGATTTGGCCGATAAGATTTACGCCGAAAGGGAACGCGTCAAGATTGTGTTCCTGGCCGGACCTTCGTCCAGCGGCAAGACGTCATCATCTTTGAGGGTGGCCCAGCAGCTCAAGGTGTTGGGGATGAACCCCAAGGTGATAGAACTGGACAATTACTTTGTGGAGCGGGACCGTACGCCCCTGGATGACGACGGCAATTTTGACTTCGAGGCCCTCGAGGCTATGGATCTGGAGCTGCTGGGCAATCACCTGAATACCCTCCTTTCCGGTGGTGAAGTGGAACTGCCCCGCTACGACTTCAAGCAGGGTCGGCCCTTCTTTGAAGGGAAGAAGATGCATTTGGACGAGAACGACATCCTGGTGATGGAAGGCATTCACGCCCTGGATCCCAATATGGTTCCCACCGTGGACCAGAGCCGCATCTTCCGCATCTATGCTTCGGCCCTGACTTCCCTCAAGCTGGACGAGAACTGCTGCATTTCCACTACGGACAACCGCCTGCTGCGCCGTATGGTCCGCGATAACCGCGTGAGGGGCATTTCCCCGGAGGACACCATCCTGCGCTGGCCGTCGGTGCGCCGCGGAGAGGGTAAGTACATCTTCCCCTTCCAGGAGAATGCAGATGCCCAGTTCAACACGGCCCTCCTCTACGAGCTGCCTATGCTCAGATACTATGCAGAACCTCTTCTCCGCCGCATTCAGCCTTCGTCTCCGGCCTACGCCGAAGCCGTGCGTCTGCTGGACTTCCTGGAGTATATAGTGGCCCTCCAGCCGGCCGAGATAGAGGCCATTCCTCCTACTTCCATTATGAGAGAATTCATTGGCGGACAGACCTTATGAATGTAGGAATTATAGGTGCCGGGCACATTGCCGAGAAGGCGGCCAAGACTTTGGCTGCTATGGACGATATGCAATGCCTGGCCATTGGATCCCGCTCGCTGGAGAAGGCGAAGGCCTTTGCCGCCCAGTTTGGCGTGACCCGGGCTTACGGCTCTTACGCAGAGTTATTGGCCGATCCGGATGTGCAGTTGGTGTATATTGCCGTACCGCACTCCCATCACTTTGCCGTGGCCAAGGACGCCGTGCTGGCGGGAAAGCCCTGCCTCATAGAGAAGTCCTTTATGCTCAATGCCGTTGAGGCCGCCACGCTGCTGGCCTTGGCACGCGAGAAGGGCGTCTTTGTGGCCGAAGCCATCTGGCCCCGCTATATGCCCGTGCGGCAAATGGCCCGCGAGGTGCTGGCTTCGGGTATCATTGGCAAGCCCACCGTGGTTACGGCCACGCTGGGGTACGATGTGTCCGATAAGGAGAGGGTGCTGAAACCCGAATTGGGCGGCGGTGCGCTCCTGGACCTGGGCGTGTACGTGCTCAACTTTGTCCGTATGTACTGCGACAGCCCCATAGCGCAGCTCAATACCACCTGCATCCGTTCGGAGACCGGCGTGGATGCCTCGGAGGTAGTAACTATGGTGCTGGAAGACGGTACGCTGGCCAGTGTGCAGGCTTCGGCCTGGAGCCAGGGAGACAACCAGGGCGTGATTGCAGGAACCACCGGCTACCTGGTTTTTGACGATCTTATCAATCCCACGTGTCTTCGCATCTGCCGCAAGCGCCATATTGTAGAAAAGGAGATTCCCGTACCGCCGCAAATCACTGGTTTTGAATACCAATTCCGCGCGTGCAAGCAGGCCATCGAGGCGGGCCTTCTGGAACCGCCCCAGATGCCGCATTCGGAAATCCTGTATATGATGCATCTGATGGATCGTTTAAGGGCCGAATGGGGCGTATAAAGGTATACTTTTTGCTAGCAGAAAGGCCGCGTTAGCAAAAGTATATATGAAGAACTTTATTTCCTTAGTAGCATGCCTGCTCTTCATTCCCCTGGGAGCGCGGGCTCAAGTGTTCATTCTCAATGACAACGTGTTCCAAGGACGCCTGAGCAACATCAAGGCGGTGGTGCTGGATTCCCTCTCCAACGAGCCCGTCCCGTTTGCCTCGGTGTATGTGATTCCTGTCAAGGACACTACCATCACCAACTTCACCCTCACCAATGCCCAAGGTGAAGCGACTCTCGAAGAAGTGCCTTACGGCAATTACGTGTTTCACATTGAGATGATGGGCTACAAGCCCTTCATCAAAGAACGTTACTTCCGCCAGGAAGAAGTGGACCTGGGAACCATCAAGCTCCAGCAGGACGAGCAGTTTATCCAGGCCGCCACCATCACCGATGTGGGTAACCCCATAGTGGTCAAGAAAGACACCGTGGAGTTCAACGCCTCTTCCTTCCGCGTGGGGGCCAATGCTATGCTCAAGGACCTCCTCAAACGTATGCCCGGTATGGAAATCACCGCTGACGGCAAGGTGAAGTTCAACGGCGAAGAAATTGATAAGCTCACGGTAGGTGGCCGGACTTTCTTCTTTAACGACCAGAGCGCAGCGCTTAACAACCTGCCGGCCGCCGTGGTGGACAAGATCCGCGTGATTGACCGCGAGAGCGAGGAAACCCGCGCCTCGGGCATCCAGGACGGCAACCGTGAAAAAGTGCTGGACGTGGCCCTTAAGAAAGAATACGAGAAAGGCTGGTTTGGCAATGTGGGCCTTAAGGGCGGTGCCACCCTTGGAAAAAAAGGAGATGAGGATCTCCGGGACAACCGCGGCTTCCTGTACAATGGCAATGTTTTGGCTTCGGCCTATTCTGAGAAAGACCAGATTACCTTGATTGGCAATGTGCAGAACATTGACGATTCCGGTTTCGCCGTTATGTTTACTGACGAAGACGGAGAAGAAAGGACTTCCTGGGACCAGGGCCTTACTACCGCGGCCCAGGCTGGCATCAATGCCAACACCTCCCGCATCAAGAATGTGGAAAGCACGGCCGGTGTCAACTATAAATATACGGATACGGACTCGGGTACCAAGACCCTCCGTACTACCTATCAGGACGACGGCAACCTAACCTCCCATTCCCTCAACAGCGGAAAGGCTTTTGACAGTTCCGTCAACGGTAATCTGGAGTTCCAGAAGGAGAAAGGAAAAGTATGGTTCCACGTACGTCCCACCTTGTATTTCAGCAAGCAGTTCGGCACCAAAGGAAGCAGTTCGGAGACGTCCCGGGAAGGGGAGTTTGTGAACCGTTCGGAGAATGCTTCCCAGTCTTCATCGTTAAGCAGGGAGGCCGGTTTCACAGGCGATGTAACTTTCCGGGAACTGGGGGGAAAGGAAAACCGTACCCTCCGTCTTCGGTTGTACACCAGCTTTGACAACACCACCGGTAACAGCGAAGAGTCCTCCTCCCTTACTACGGTTGCCGGCACGGATCTCCGCCAGATGACCTACGACACCCAGTATTTGAACCGGCGTATCAACGGAGGCATCGGCTACACGGAGCCCTTCGGAAAGAAATTCACGCTTTCCCTGTCGGCCAACCTTTACCGGTATCGCCGGGACAACCTGCGGGATGCCTTTGACGCGGCGGGCAAAAACGATTATTACTCCTCCCAGACCCTTTCCAGTTCCTGGGAGCAGGTGTACGAAGTGACCGGGCAGTATAAGTTTACGGATAAGACCTGGCTTACCCTGGGCGGAACGGTATCCGGTATTCTCAACGAGACGTACTCCAAGAGCTATGGCATTGAGGAAACCACCGGTAAAGGCGAGTGGAACTGGCTGGTGACGCCCCAGTTCCGTTTCCAGTACAGCAATGATCTGGACCGGATCCAGCTTGCCGCTTCCGGATCTTCTTACCGGCCCGCTGTTTCCAGGATGCTGCCGGTGCTCAATATCACCAATCCCTCCCGGCTCAGTGTAGGTAACGTCTACCTGAAACCCTATTCCACCACTTACATCAGCGCCAGTTGGAACCGGAACAACCGGAAAAGATTCTCCAACCTGATGGCCTATCTGTCCGGAGATGTTAAAGCCAATCCCATTACCACGGCCCAGTGGTACGACAAGGAAGGTGTCCTCTATGCCATCCCCGTCAACTCAAGAAGACCCACCATAACCCTCCTGCAGTTTGGCGATTACTCTACGCCGCTGGACAGCAAGAAGAACTGGTCCCTGTCCCTGTATGAGTCCATCAATTATTCCTATTCCACTTCCTATCAGGCCAGCACGGCCTTGCCGGGTCTGGATAAAGACACCTTTGATTATTCGGACTTTATGGCCGATTTCTGGGGCAACAGCCAGGGAGACCGCTTCTACGGTGGCCAGAGCGGATTCAAGGAGAGCCGGACCAATAGTTGGAACCTGTCCGGAGACATACATCTTCAGTACAACTTTGATCAGGGTTCTGTAGGAGGAACCGTCTATGCGTCCGGCCACGTGGCCCGCTATTCGCTGGATCCCAAGGCCAATCTGAATACCTTCAATATGTCGTTCAGCGTGGATGCATCCTATATCACCAAGCACGAGTTTGAGTTTGAAACGGACTTTGGCTATATGTTCTACAGAGGCTATGCCCCTGGATACGGCCAGCCGGAATGGCACTGGAATGCAACGATATCCAAGAATATCGGCGCTTTCAACCTGAGCCTCACCGTTCACGATATCCTCAATCAGACCCGGAATCTCACGCATACCGTAACGGACAACTACCAGGAAGATACCTACCGCCTGGTTATGGGCCGATACATCCTGCTTGGTGTAAAGTGGAACTTTGGCAAGATGAACGCCGCCCACAGTTCCCGCGCCCAGGCTGCCGCTTTGAATATGATTTTCTAGAGGACTTCCTTAAGGAAAGGTCCCGTGACGGAGGCGGGGTTCTGGGCCAGCTCTTCCGGAGTGCCCTGGGCTACGATGTAGCCGCCCCTTCGGCCTCCTTCCGGGCCCATATCAAACAGATAATCCACACTCTTGAGCACGTCCAGATTGTGCTCGATGATGATGACGGTGTTGCCAGCGTCTACCAGGCGCTGGAGCACCCCCATCAGCACTTTGATGTCTTCAAAGTGCAGGCCGGTGGTGGGTTCGTCCAGAATGTAGAGGGTCTTTCCCGTGGAGGGACGGGACAGTTCGGCCGCCAGTTTCATACGCTGGCTTTCGCCGCCGGAGAGGGTGACGGCGCTCTGTCCCAGCCTTACGTAACCCAGACCTACATCGGCCAGGGCCTTCAGCTTGGCGGCTATCTTGGGAACGGGCTTGAAGAACTCGTAGGCCTCGCTCACGGACATCTCCAGCACGTCGTTGATGTTCTTGCCCTTGTACTTGACCGCCAGCACGTCTTCGCGGTAGCGGGTGCCGCCGCAGACTTCGCAGGGCACGTGCACGGAGGGCAGGAAGTTCATCTCAATGACCTTGATGCCGGCGCCCTTGCACTCCTCGCAGCGGCCGCCGGGCACGTTGAAGGAGAACTTGCCGGCCTTGTAGCCGCGCACCTTGGCGTCCTGCGTTTCCTCAAAGAGGGTGCGGATGTCTCCAAACACGGCCGTGAAGGTGGCGGGATTGGAACGGGGCGTACGGCCAATGGGGCTCTGGTCAATTTCAATGAGTTTGTCAATGTTCTCTATGCCTTCCAGGCTCTCGTAGGGGAGCGGCTTCTCCTTGGAGCGGTAGAACTTCTGCTTGAGGATGGGCATAAGCGTTTCGTTCACCAGCGAGCTCTTGCCGGAACCGGACAGGCCCGCCACGCCAATGAGGCAGCCCAGCGGGAAGTCCACGTTTACGTTCTTGAGGTTGTTGCCCGTAGCGCCCTTCAGGCTCAGATAAAGGCCGTTTCCTTTGCGGCGGGTGGCCGGTACGGAAATACTCCGTTTTCCTCTCAGATAGTCCAGCGTGATGGAAGATTCCTTGCCCTTGAGCAATTCTTTCAAAGGGCCGTTGGCGCAGATGCGGCCGCCGTTTTCTCCGGCGCCGGGGCCCACGTCCACCAGCCAGTCGGCGCTGAGCATGGTCTCCAGATCGTGCTCCACCACCATCACGGAGTTGCCCTCGTCCCGCAGCGTCTTCAGGGACGCAATGAGCTTGCGGTTGTCCTTCTGATGCAGGCCGATGGAAGGTTCGTCCAGGATATAGAGCACGTTCACCAGTTTGGAGCCAATCTGCGTGGCCAGGCGGATGCGCTGGCTTTCACCTCCGGAAAGGGAGCCGGTGGGACGGTCCAGGGAAAGGTAGTCCAGGCCCACGTCCAGCATAAACTGCACGCGCTCGCGGAGCTCCTTGAGGATGTCCCGGGCCACGTTTTTCTCCCGCTGGTTGAAGCCTTTGGGAATGGCGTCCAGCCACTCTCGCAGCTCGCTCATTTCCATAGCGGCCACTTCCGGGATGGTCTTGCCGTCCACCTTGAAGCAGAGGGCTTCGGCGTTGAGGCGGGTGCCGTGGCAGACCGGACAGGTAATGGTGTCTTCAATATTGTCTATTACGCCGCCCCAGCTTTCCATCTCCGTAAGCGTGCCTTCTCCCACGCGGAAGAGGTCTTCGGAGCCGTATACCAGCAGGCTCACGGCCTCGTCCGGGAGGGCTTCGATGGGGTCGTACAGACTGAAGTTGTATTTGCGCGCAATGGCGCGGATAATGTCAAACTTGCGGTTCTCCCGCACGCGGCCCAGGGGAACTATGGCACCGTCTGCCACGGACTTGCTGCGGTCCGGGATAATGGTGTCAATGTTTACGTCCACAATGGTGCCCAGGCCCTTGCAGTGGGGGCAGTAGCCCTGCGGCGAGTTAAAGGAAAAGCTGTGCGGCTGGGGCTCCTGCAGGGAGAGGCCGCTCTCGGGGTCCACCAAGTGCTTGGAGAAGTGCGAGAGGGCACCCGTTTCGCTGTCCAGGACGGCCAGGGAGCCTTTGCCGATGTTGAGGGCCCGGCCCACGGAATCGCGGATGCGGCGGTCGTCTCCGGCCTCGGGCTTGAGGCGGTCCACCACCACTTCAATAAAGTGGGGCTTGTAGCGGTCCAGGGCGTCTACCTCCTGGAGTTCGCGGATTTCTCCGTCTATGCGCACCTCCGTGTAGCCGCGCTTGCGCAGCTGGTCAAAGAGCTCGCGGTAGTGGCCTTTTCGGCCCCTTACCAGGGGAGAGAGGAGGTAGCATTTTCGGCCCGCATACTGGCTCATCACCAGGTCCACAATCTGTTCGTCCGTGTAGCGGACCATCTCCTTGCCGCTTTCCGGGGAATAGGCGCGGGAGCCCTTGGCGTACAGCAGACGCAGGAAGTCGTAGATTTCCGTGATGGTGCCCACCGTAGAACGCGGATTGTTGCCGGTGGTCTTCTGTTCTATGGCAATGATGGGGCTCAGGCCGGTGATTTCTTCCACTTCCGGCTTTTCCAGGATGCCCATAAAGTGCTTGGCGTAGGTGGAGAGGGTGTCCATATAGCGGCGCTGGCCCTCTGCGTAGATGGTGTCAAACGCCAGCGAGCTCTTGCCGCTGCCGCTGAGGCCGGTAACCACCACAAATTCCCCTCTGGGGATGTCTACGTTGACGTTTTGCAGGTTGTTGGCCCGCGCACCCCGCACCTGTATGTACTCCTTGTCTGCCATAGAGTACAAAGATACTAAACTTATCTCAATCTTTGATAGGCCAGCCTTTCGGCCCCGGAGGCAATGTAGATGATGCCGCAGTACTGGAATCCGTATTTGGCCAGGTTGTGCTGCATAATTCTGTTGTCTTTGTGGGTGTCTATGCGGATGTTGTCCGTGATGCCGTCCAGGTATTCCATCATAGCCTTGAACACCCCGTGCACGTTGGGATAGCTGGCAATGCGGTGCACCACATAGTAAGGCTTCTCGTCATCTATCCAGGCACCGCCGTCAATGACTGCATAGGTAGGGTCCGGGGAAGGAATGCAGGCAAAGTAAGCCACAATGGAGCCTTCCTCTTCCATAACAATACCATAACCAGGGCCGATATCGCGGCGTACCATTTCCTCGGTAGGGTAGCCCTTGGCCCACTGGTTGGGGTTTCCGGAGGCCAGCATAATGCCCCGTCCTGCTTCCAGGACGGCCATAATGGCGGGGAGATCCTGCTCGGTGGCTTTGCGGAGCTGGAGCATAGATTATTCGGAGGGGAAGAGGCCGTACAGCTCGGCGTCTATCTTGTCCGTAATGAACTGGAAGTCTTCGGGTTTGTTCTCGAACTTGATGTCGTCTACGTCAATTACCAGGAGGCGGGACTTGTAGTCCTTGATCCAGTCTTCGTAGCGCTGGTTGAGGCCGGTGATGTAGTCAATACGGATGGAACGCTCGTACTCACGGCCGCGCTTCTGGATCTGGGCAATGAGGTTGGGAATGCTGGAGCGCAGGTAGATGAGCAGATCCGGCGGGTTCACCAGCGACATCATCAGGTCAAAGAGGTCTGTGTAACTCTCGAAATCGCGGGTAGACATCAGGCCCATCGCGTGCAGGTTGGGGGCAAAGATGCGGGCATCTTCGTAGATGGTGCGGTCCTGGATGATCACCTCCTGGTGCTTGGAGATTTCCACCACGTCCTGGAAGCGCTTGTTGAGGAAGTAGATCTGGAGGTTGAACGACCAGCGCTCCATATCTTCGTAGAAGTCGGCCAGGTACGGGTTGTAGTCTACCGATTCGAATTTGGGCGTCCAGCCGTAGTGGGCGGCCAGCATCTTGGTAAGGGTGGTTTTTCCGCTACCGATATTTCCGGCGATGGCGATGTGCATAGTATTGTAACTTTAGAATAATCCGTATAATTCTGCGTCTATCTTGTCTGTAATCTGGGCAAAGTCTTCCTCGTTGTTGAGGAAATCCAGATTGTCTGCGTCTATGGTGATGAGGCGGCCCTTGTACTCGGAGATCCACTTGTCGTATCTCTCGTTGAGGCCGGAGAGGTATTCGATGGAGATGGACTGCTCGTAGTCCCGTCCACGCTTCTGAATCTGGGCCACCAGGTGCGGGATGCTGCTCTTGAGGTAAATCATCAGGTCCGGCTCCTTGACCACTTCCATCATCACGTTGAAGGTGTCCATATAGGTGTTGTAGTCCCTTTCCGTGAGGTTACCCTGCGCGTAGTTGTTGGCCACAAAAATGTGTACGCCTTCAAAGAGGGTACGGTCCTGGATGATGACGTCGTTGGACTTGGAAATTTCAAGGACGTCGTGCAGGCGCTGCTGCAGGAAATACATCTCCAGGGCAAAGGACCAGCGCTTGATATCTGCGTAATAATCGGCCAGATACGGGTTGTAAGTAACGGACTCAAACTTGGGCGTCCAGCCGTAATGGCGGGCGAGCAGCGTGGTGAGCGTGGTTTTTCCGCTACCGATATTTCCAGCGATTCCTATATGCATGATTGTGTTCTACAAAGTTGGCAAAAAGTTAGTAAATTTGCAATGATAAGACAAAGCCTATGCTTCATTCCCGCATATTAACTTTCAACCCCCTGGGAACCAACTGTTCGGTCCATTGGGAGGAGGGCCAGGAGGCCTGCACGGTGGTAGATCCCGGTATGTCGTCGGACGACGGCGTAAAGGAACTCACGGACTTTCTTCAGAAGGAAGGCCTCACGCCCGATGCCATTTTCCTTACACACGGCCACTTTGACCACGTGTGGGGCGTAGAGAAACTGCTCAAGGTTTTTCCCGTTCCGGTGTATATGCATCCGGCCGATAAGGGAATCCTGGCCGACGGCGCCTCCGTCTTCAAGGGGATGCAGAGCTTCAAGGTATTCCAGCACAACATTTCCACCACCGACATAGCCGACGGAGACGTCCTCACCTCCGGAGGAACGGAGTGGAAGGTTCTGCACACGCCCGGCCATACGCCCGGCGGCGTGTGCTACTATTCGGCCCTTAACAACCTGCTGCTCAGCGGAGATACCCTCTTTGCCGGCAGTATAGGCCGAACGGACCTGGGAGGAGGAGACTACGACGTGCTTATGCAGTCCATCCAGGAGAAGCTCCTCACGCTGCCCGGAGACACGGACGTGATTCCCGGTCACGGACAGCCCACCTCCATAGCCCAGGAAGGTATGCACAATCCTTTCCTTCAGCCTTTCAACGAACCCGAGGGAGACGCCCCGGAAGAAGGCATAGCCATTGAAGGAATATGAGCGTAATCTGGCTGGACAGCATAGATTCCACCAACTCCGAGGCCCTGAGACGGCTTCCGGAGCTCTCCGGCGGTACCGTTCTGGCCGCCCGGGAGCAGACGGCCGGCCGCGGCCAGCGGGGCAATACCTGGTTTTCGGCCCCCGGAGAAAACCTCACCTTTTCCATTGTTCTTAAGAACCTGCCGCTCAAGGCTCCCGAGGCGGTCCGGCTCAATTATATGACCTCGGTGGCCGTGGCGTCCTTCCTGGAATCCCACGGCGTGGAGCCCGCCATCAAATGGCCCAACGACATCTATGTGAACGGCAAAAAGATTTGCGGTATGCTCATTGAGAATGTGCTGGGCGCGCAGGGAGAGGTCAAGGCTTCGGTGGTGGGAATTGGCATCAACCTCAACCAGAAGCTCTTCCCCCAGCTGGCC
>JAEEGH010026117.1_pt1 | contig 11658 bp, 4 predicted proteins | sample 9134181 | NCBI WGS metagenome assembly JAEEGH01 (sample SAMN16246544, study PRJNA631951) | gut metagenome | biome: gut microbiome; feature: rumen; material: DP-attached | host: Bos | place: Iran: Karaj | collected 2018-10 | reverse complement strand
AGATTGTAGATCAGGCTGTCCACCATCACGCCGTCGCGGTTCTTCGAGATGACGCGCAGCACCATTTTGGCGCGCTCGTCCCACACGGCATTGTGCTCGTCCTCATAGTTCCACGACACACGCACAGTGTAGGCCTTCTCGTCCTCCCACTTGGCCGAGTAGTCGGCTATGCGCAACAGGTGCAGACGGTCCACCACGCACTTGGTGCTGGTGGCGCAGTTGTGGTCCCATCCCCAGTCCTGGGCGACGGTGCGGCGCACGCGGTAGGTCAGGTTGTCCAGCGTGCCGCCGTTCTTCAGCATGGCGGTAGTGACGTCGTCCACCAACGTGCTGTCGATAAAGGAATAGGTGCCTTTCTTTTCGGTCTTGGCGAAGAACACCTGATTGACAGTGACGAAGTCCTCCTCCTTGCCCGTCAGCGAGCGCTGAACCTCGAAGAAGTCTGTCGGCGTCAGGTCGTCATCCTCCAGATAGGGCACGCTCCACGTCACCTCCACCTTCGCCTTCCTGTCGCCCAGAGGACGGGCGGTCAGGCCGACGGGGGCGTGAATCAGCGGCATATCCTGCGTCGCAGTCGATACACCCTCAATCAGATATTCGCCCTTGTCGCCAGACTCTTTGTAACTGCAGACAAGGCGGAAGTTGTGGTGAGGCACGTTGGCATCCAGTTCGATGATGCCGCCGCTGATGTTATTGATGTTCTCCTTATGGTGCTTGCCCCAAACATCGTCGTACTCGTAGTAAGCGCTGACGATTTTGTCCGAAGCCAAAACCCAGGGCACTTCCAGCTTGCCCGGGGCCGTGGCGGAGATCATGGGTGACGAAAGGAACGGCTTCAGCTTCGCGCTGGCCTCCGGTATCTTCAGGGTTTCTTCCTTGAGGCCTTTCACCTCAATATTATCGTAACCGTTGCCGTCGCGCTTCACATACCAGCTGAACTTCACCTCCTTGCCCAGCAGGTTGTAGGGCACCACCCACTCAGCGCTGAAGCTGTAAGTGCTGCCGTCGCTGTTGCGCTGCAGGGTGCGGTTGCCCGGGTTTTCCTTGGTCAGGCGCGAGGTGCTGCGCGAGTTGCCCAGCGTGATGTCGAAGAAACCCTCGGTGTCGGTTTTGAAGTAGGTGGGACACGTCGTGGCGCTGTGGGCGAGAGTGCCCTCTGGAGATTTCCACTGGAAGATGGTGTATTCCGCACCGCCGTCCACCGACACTTTGAGGTTACCCTCGTTAATCCACATGTCGAGGCCGCCCTGGTCATAGGCCGGTGCCTCGAAATACACGATGTTCGTGCCACCAAGCGACACCGTATAGTTGCTTGGGTCATCCACAAAATAGGGCGCCGCCGCCATCTTCTGTGACAGCAGCCAAGCGAAGACCGCCAGTAGCATCAGCCACGGCCGCCCTCGCAGAATGTTTGTAGTTTTTTTCATAATGTGTAAGTTATTGATATTGGTTAAATTCGTTCCCGTCGCGAAACACGCCACCAGGCCGTAACTGCCTGGATGTGCACTCTAACGCCTCACACGGAGACTGATACCGTGTGACATTGTTCAACGACTCTTGATGACTTTTCGTCCGTTGACGATGTAGATGCCGGGCCGCAAGGTTCCTTGTACGGCCTGCCCCTTCAGGTTGTAGACCTGCGTAGAGGCTTGCTGCTGTGTCCTTGCTTCGTGTATGCCAGTAACGTCGGTTTGCGGGATAGACACGGCGTAGCTGCCTGCGATGTTAGTCTTGCCGATGGTGGGCACGTTCATGGTGACGACATCGCCGCTACCGTCGGGATAGCGGCCTGCGGTCTCGTCGTCCTTCATCGGCGTGTAGGTGAACCGGTCGGTCCAGCTCTCGTCGGCAGCCGTCAGTAGCACGTCGCCCCCTTCGGCAGCTAATTTGAACGAGGCGTGCAGCTGTGACTGAGGCTCGAGCTTGTCACACCATATAATAAGGTACCCGTGAGCGGGGATGATGGTCGTCCCCTCCAACGCTGCCGTAATCTGGTACTTCTTGGGCTTTTCCGGATTGTCGCTCAGGTACATGCCTTCGACGTCGATGTCGTCGTCGGTGGTGTTGTATAGTTCCACCCAGTCGTTATGCTTGAAATACTCGTTGACGTAGATGCTGTTGTCGGCGCTCACCTCGTTGATGCGGACGGGCGTAATGCCCTGAGCCATGAGTCCGGCATCGTCCAAAGGGGTGAAACAGGCGGTCAGTATGAGTCGGCCACTGGCTCCCGTCCCCTGTCCGCTCAGCGCTGCCAGGTCGATGACGCGGTCTTCCAAGATGGTCTCATCGCTGCTTGTGCCGACTGACGTGCGAAGCTGGCCGTCCCAGTAGAGGTCGCTCGACGTATAACTCGTGTTGTGAACCTCGACGGCAATGACATTGCTGCCCTTCCTGAACAGCTGCGGACTCAGGTCGATGGTGCCGGTCATGGGCGTGTCGCCGGCGTAGGTGGAAGAGAACGTCGTGTAGCTGACGGTTCCCGACGGCATGTTCACGCGGCCAGCCTCCTGACCGTTGACCCAGATGACGCATCCGTCGTCAACCTGATAGGTGAGCTGGAACACGTCGCCCGTCATCGGGGCGTCGTTGAGCGTGAACGTCTTGCGGAAGTAGGTGGTAGGAAACTTCTGTTGGGAGTTACTACCATAGCTGATGGTGGTCTGTATGCCGGACATGGAGTAGCCTAACGGTGCTCTTCCAGAGCTCCACGATGCATCGTTGAAAGAGGTGGTGCGCCAAGTCGTGCCCGACAGCTGCCCCCGGTCGTAGTATTTCCACGTCTCGTTGTTGCCGAATACTTCGACGGTGGAGCCCGATGACTTGTGCCACCCCGTGAAGGTGTAGCCAACGGGAGCCTTGGCCTCAATGAGGGCTGGCTCGAAGAGCTTGCCGTTGAACGCCGCGTAGGGAACGTTGATGCCGTTGATGTAGATGTTGGCACCATCGGTATCGGAGGCAAGCTGCACACTCATCTTCCTGACGCCGCTCAGTTGCATGGTCCGATACTGCTCCAGCTGGTTCATCGTTACATCGAGACGGGTGGCCAGCTTGTTCTTGATGTTGTTGGCCGTACCGTCAGGAGTTCTGTTGTCGAGCCGCTGCATTGGTCGCATGGCGTCGGCCAGTTCGTTGACAATGGCGGTGGCGCGTTCCTTCTCAAAGACGCTGCCCGCCATGATGCAGAAGGTATCGATAAACTTTTTGCGGTACTCGTCGTGCTGGAGCAGGTTCTTGAATAGCTGCACCATCTTGTAGCTTTGGTAGTTGTTGATAGAGGAGGTGATGGTATGGTCCCACGCATTAAAGGGCTGGTCCAGGTCGAAGATGATGAAGCGGTAGCGGCCGTCATGCTGGCTGCGGTACGCTTTGACGTTGTTGTTGGGCCAGTCGTCGTTGCCGAGGAACAGTTCGGCGGCCATGTAGTTGGTGAACTCGTCGATGTCGAGCAGCTGCTTCACCTCGTCGTAAGCCCCCTCCTTCCTCCCCCCACTGGTGGAGGCTACTTCTTTGCTCAGCTCGACGATGTGGTTGAACACCTTGTCGGTGCCGTTGGTGTACGTTGTGTTCTCGAACATGTCGATTTCATCGTCGTCGTAGCCGAAGTTGGCATACACAAACTTGTCGTTATTAGGCTCGCGCAGGTTCAGCACACCCTTGAAGGTGCCGTTGATGTATTCGGCCACCTGCACCATGCTTTGCAGGTCGAGGTCGATGCCCGAGCGCTGGATGATGGTGGTCAGCGCGGGATCCATGAAGCGCGAGTAGGAGTCGTTGCCGCCGTTGCGCACCAGCAGGGCCTTGCTGCGGATATGGGGTTTCTGGGGGAAGAAGGGGTAGTCGAGGTGGTTCTGGTCATCGAACACCTTGTTCGACTTCAGCTTCATGGAGCGGGGACTGTTCATCCTCGACCAGCCGCCCGACACGCTGATGTTGACGTCCTGATTGAAGAGCATACCCTCCGTAGGACTGATGTAGCTGAAGTTGACGGGGCGGTCCCACGGCTGGTTCCAGTTGACGGGGTCGTCGCGGCCGTTGCCTGAAATGCCGTTGGAGCCTTTCACGTCGATGCCCCACATGGCATCCGTAAAGTATCGCTCGTCGCCGACGATGGAGATAATGGGAATGGTGTAGGGGTTGTTGGTCTGTATGAAGCTGCGGGTGACGGGCACGCTGGGCAGGTAGCCGTCGCGGAACAGGCGGAACACGTAGTTGGTGGTTCGCGAGACGGTGAACACGCCGTCCATGCTCTGGTGGCTCGCACTATTGGTGCTGCCCGAAGCCGTAGGCATGCTGCCGTTGGTGGTGTACATCAGGGTGGTGCCTGGGGGAATGTCGACCTTGACGGTGAGCGTGCCGTTGAGCAGCTGACTGCCCTCGCTGACAACGGGCGGGTCGAGCCGCTTGTCGGCAAAGACGGAAGTGGCGTTCGTCTTGCCAGGCGTCGGATTGTCGGTCCAGCCCCATGTGCTGCCGCCGTCGGTGGTACGTGCCCAGGCGGTGCGACTCATGGCCTTGGGGTACTGTTCGCTGGTGACAAGCTCTCCGTAACGATCGCTCAGGTAGATGGTGCCGCCGTCGCAGTCGAGCTTGAAGGGAGCCTGTTTGCTGCTGATGTCGTTGGAACCTAACCACACAACGAGGAATCCCTTGGCGGGAACAGTGCCGATGTTCGAGGGCATTCGCCAGCTCTTCAGGCTGTCGGCCCATTTGCTAAGGTACATGCCTGAAAGGTTGACGGACTGCTCCGTAGGGTTGTAGATTTCTATCCAACTGTCGAAGTTGTAGGCGGGACTCATGACCGAGCCCACATTCGACGCCATCAGTTCGTTGATGACAAGGATGATGCTTAGGATGCTTGACATCATAGGCGTTGGGAGTTTAGTTATTTTGTGTTGGTCTTCCGGAATTTCTTTCCAATGACGGGGAGGCTACTTAGGGGGAAGTCACGCTTGACGACGAGTGTCATAAAGATAACGATAAGCAGGGTATTGAGCATGAGCGACGCCCACAAGGGCAGTTGCTCGCGGGCTGCTGTCATGGCAACGAAGATAATAGCGGCTACTACGGTGTAGCGCGCCATATCGCCCAACGGGTAGTCAATCTTGTAGTAACGCTGGCCGATGAAGTAGGACAGCAGCATCGACGTGGCGTATGCGGCAAAGCCGGCCCATGCACAGGCCATGTAGCTGAAATAGGGGACGCACAGCACATTGATGACGACGAGCACGACGACACCGATGCCTGAGAAGTAGGCTCCCCAGATGGTGCGGTCGGTCAGTTTGTACCAGAACGAGAGGTTGAAGAAGATGCCGAACATGATCTCGGCCGCCATCACGATGGGTACCACGCGCAGGCCCTCCCAGTAACTGTCGCCAACGAGATACTTTAGGATGTCGATGTAACCTATGACACAGAGGAAGGCCAGCAGGGTGAAGATGAGGTAAAACTTCATGGCCTGGGCGTAGGTGTCGCGGTTGTCGCGGTCCTTTGACTTGCCGAAGACAAACGGCTCGTAGGCAAAGCGGAAGGCTTGGGTAATCATGACCATAATCATGGCTATCTTGATACAGGCGCCATAGATACCCAACTGTTCACGGGCCTCCGTGACGGAACCATCGTATAGATAGGGGAACAGAATCTGCGAGGCAGCCTGGTTCAGTTGTCCGGCCAATCCCATGATGAGCAGCGGCCAGGTATACTTGAGCATCCGCTTGCAGGTACCCTTGTCGAACGCAAAGGGTTCCGACGTCCATTCCTTCCATAGCAACAGCAGGGTGGCACAGGTACAGAAGAGGTTGATGTAGAAAACGTAGGCAACATCCAGCGTAAACTGCTCATCATAAATGCCAAAGGGGTTCAGCTTCAGGGCTGGCAATATAATAAGGTAGAGGATGTTGAGCGCGATATTCATCAGGATATTGATGATTTTCAGCGTGGCAAACCGTATAGGCCTGTGCAGATAGCGCAGATAGGCAAACGGGATAGCCATAAAGGCATCGATGGCCACGGTGATATACATCACCGCCACATATTCAGGATGGTCGGCATAGCCTACAGCGGTTGCTATAGGATGCAGGAACATCAGGAGCAGTAGCGTGGAGAACAGGGAAGTCACCATGACCATCGACAGGGTGGAGGAATAGACCTTATGCGGGTCCTCGCCTTCTTTGCTCATAAAGCGGAAGAAGGTGGTCTCCATACCGTATGTCAGCAGAATGATCAGCAGCGATACATACGCATACACGTTGGTGATGACACCGTACTCACCACCCGAGGCGGCAAAACGAGCCGTCTGGATGGGCACCAGCAGGTAGTTGATGAAGCGGGCGACGATGCTCGAAAGCCCGTAGATGGCTGTATCCTTTGCGAGTGACTTTAAGTTTGCCATATCTTAACCGAAAAACATGTAACATATTGCGATAGCGGCGATGATGCCAGCCAAGTCGGCCAAGAGTCCGCAAGCCACCGCATGGCGGGTATAGCGGATGCCAACGGAGCCGAAGTACACCGCTAATATATAGAATGTGGTGTCAGTCGAACCCTGGAAGACGCACGACAGACGACCCACGAACGAGTCGGCGCCGAAGGTGGTCATGGCATCGACCATCATGCCGCGGGCTCCGCTGCCCGAGAGGGGCTTCATCAGAGCCGTCGGCAGGGCACCCACGAAGTCGCTGTTCATGCCTGTTGCCTCGATGCCCCACTTGATGCCGTCGATGAGCATGTCCATAGCTCCCGAGGCACGGAACACGCCGATGCCCACCAGGATAGCCACCAAGTAGGGGATGATGCGCACGGCCGTCGTAAAACCGTCCTTCGCACCCTCGATGAAGGCGTCGTAGACGTTGACCTTCTTGCGCACACCCGCCAGGATGAACCCGATGATGATGGTCATCAGCAGGATGTTGGCGACGGTGGTGCTCACCTTGTTCATCATCTCGCTGTCCAACTGCGAGAAGCCCCAGATGACGGCGGCAATGACGACGCACGCTCCGCCCACCGTGAGCAGGATGGTGCGGTTGAGCAGGTTGATGCGCTGATAGAGTGAGGTGACGATGATGCCGGCCAACGTCGAGAAGAAGGTAGCCAGCAGGATAGGAATGAACACGTCGGTGGGCTGGGCGGCTCCCATCTGGGCGCGGTACACCAGGATGCTGATGGGGATGAGCGTCAGACCGCTGGTATTCAGCACGAGGAACATGATCATCGAGTTCGAGGCCGTGTCCTTCTTGGTGTTCAGCTCCTGCATCTGCTCCATAGCCTTCAGGCCTAAAGGCGTGGCGGCATTGTCGAGACCCAGCATGTTGGCGGCAATGTTCATGAAGATACTGCCCGTCACGGGGTGACCCTTCGGGATTTCAGGGAACAGTCGGGTAAAGACGGGTGAAAGCACCCGAGCCAGTACATTGACCACGCCTCCCTGTTCGCCAATCCTCATGATGCCGAGCCAGAGGGCCAACACGCCCGTCAGGCCCAGCGAGATTTCAAACGCCGTCTTCGACGATGCGAACGTGCTGTCCATCATGGCGGGGAACACGTCGAAGTCGCCGAATAACACCAACTTAACGATTGCGATGACAAACGCAATAACGAAAAATGCTATCCAAATATAATTCAATACCATACTGACTGCAAAGGTACGAAAAAAAACGGAAACGTGATAAACGAAAGGCGAAAAAATTGTTGTCGCCTTACGGTGACGGCGATGAACGGATAGGGCAAAGCGGAAGTAAGGTACCGGAGGAGTGGGCGTGAGGGTAGGGGTGAGCGGGACTGAGGGGTAGGGTGAGCGGGTGTGAGAGGTAGGGTAACAGGGAGTGAGGGTAGGGGTAACTCAATGTGGGCGCCCGCCCTTAATAATGAGGCCGCCCGCCCCCAACTTTGAGGACGGGCGGCCGCAATGTTTGGTGCACACGGTCGGTTCCGGTTTTTATACCGTCTGACTTATTTGGCGAAGACGGTAAGGCGCGAGGTAGGCAGGTTGCTGTTGATGCTCACCTGGACGTTGCCTTTCTTCTTGGTACTGCGCACGACGAGCAGCGCACGGCCCTTCCACGTGGTGACCTTGGACGAAGTGTAAGGCTCACAGTCCTTGAGGTCGGCAGAGGCAAAGGCCAATAGCTGGCCCTGGCCTTTCACAATGGCTTCGCAGGGGATGGCCGCATTGGGACAGACGCGGCCTTCGGCATCCACAACTTCGACGGTGATGAACGCGAGGTCCTGCCCGTCGGCAGTAATGACGTGGCGGTCGGAGGTGAGGCGCAAAGCCGCTGGCTCAGAGGCGGTTGCAAGGATACGCTCACCCTGAATGGTCTTGGCGCGGAGGGTACCAGCCTCGTAGGGGATGCGGAACACGGCCTTGTACGCCGTCGATTCATCGACGTGCTGACGGCCTACCTCGCGGTTGTTCAGGTAGAGCGTCACCTCAGGTGCTTTCGTATAAACCTCCACCTCAATGGGCTTTCCCTCCCAGCCGGCCCAGTTCCATGATTCCCAGGTGGGCCATACGCTCCAAGCCGTCTCACGTATTGTCCCAAAATAGCCATTGGGCTCCTTAACGGCAAGGTATACCCCCCCCTCCCTCAACAGGGAGGGGCCGGGGGTGGGTCTGGTAGGGCTGGTGGGTCTAGTGGGCTTGGTGGTCTTGGTGGGTCTCCATAGCATCTCCCGATAATGACTTATCGGCTTCCTCCACCCCGTAATGTCAACATCGCCGCAATAGGCGCCGTGCCAGTCGGGCTGTCCGCCGCTGACGTAGTGCTCGCCAGGACGTTCGCCGTCATAGTAGGTGCGGCCAATGCCCGACTCGCCTAAATAGTCGAGACCTGTCCACACGATGTCGCCGACGATGTAGGGATGGTCGCGGACGAGCTGCCAGTTCTTGAAGGCATCTCGCGGATAGCTCTCCGTCTGCCACATGATGCGTTTCTTGTCGCGCTGGTGGTCACCCTTGTGCTTGTGAATCATGTAGTTATAGCCCACGACATCGAGCACCTCGGCGTGCGGGTCGTAGATTTCCCAGTCACTGTCCCACGAGCAGAGGGCCTCGGTGACGGGACGGGTGTTGTCCATCTCGAGGATGGCCTGCTTCAGTTGGCGGGCGGTGGTGATGACGCGGATGTCCTTGCGCTCCATCACCTCGTTGCCGATGCTCCAGCAGATGATACTGGGGTGGTTGATGTCGCGTCCGACCATTGCCTGAATGTCCTCGCGGTAGCAAGAGTCGATGAGCGTGGAGTAGTCGTAGGTAGTCTTCGACTGTCGCCAGCCGTCGAAAGCCTCGTCGATGACGAGCATGCCGATGGAGTCGCAGGCATCGAGGAAGGCGCGAGTCGTCGGGTTGTGGCTGGTGCGGATGAGGTTGAAGCCGGCGTCCTTCATCTGGCGCACTTTGCGGATTTCAGCGGCATCGAAGGCCATCGCGCCCAGCACGCCGTCGTCGTGATGGACGCAGGCACCGTTGAGGAGTATCGGCTGACCATTCAGTACAAAGCCTCTGCCGGCGGAGAACGAGAACGTGCGGATGCCGAACTTCACGCGCTGCTCGCCGATGACGCGACCTTCGGACTTCAGGCGGACGACGGCCTCGTAGAGATAGGGGTCATCGGGCGACCAGAGGCGGGGCTGGTCGATGGTGTAGCTGAGTACGTAGGTGGCCACATGACCGGGCTTCAACGGGACGTTCTCAATCTTCTTTGGCTCTTGAGGCTGGTCCGTGGGCAGCATCTTGAGGGCTACGGGAAGCCGTTTGGCACGTTTTGAGAAACTCACAGACGGCGAATACATTAGCTGGGGACGCTCATCAATGAATGAGAAGGTGCCGCCACGGAAGGTTACTTCCACGTCGTCAATCTGGCGCGTGTTTTCTCCCTCGTTCTCAATCCAAACGTTCATATCGACGCGGGCCTGCTTGTCGCTGACCTCGGGCGTCCAGACGCGGACGCCGTTCTCGGCAAGATGCAACGTCTGCATCGTCTCCAACCAGATGTGGCGGTAGATGCCCGAGCCGGAATACCAGCGGCAGTTGGGCTGCTCGGAGTTGTCGACCTTCACCAGCACCTCGTTATCCTGCTTCGCTCCTATATATAAATAAGGTGTAAGGTCAACCGTGAACGGCGTATAGCCGTAGGCGTGCTGACCGGCCTTCTGTCCGTTGACGTAGACCTCAGCCTTCTGATAGACGCCCTCGAAGTGAAGCTTCGTGAGTTCTCCCTTAGGTGTCTTGAACGTCTTGCGGTATTCGCCCTTGCCGCCTGCGTACCAGCCTCCGCCAGTACCTGTGGCTCCCGTCTTTGGGTCGGGGGCAGTATAGATGTCCCAGTCGTGGGGCAGGTCGACGTTGATGGTTTTCCCGTTGCGGGTGAATTGCCATCCCGCATCGAATAACTGTTGTTGCTGTGCCTGAATGTCGGATGTCACGGCAATAGCGGTGATAAGGAGCAGGTCTCGTAGTTTCATATAGCCTTAGGTTTTTAAAAAAGGCCAGACTCAATGACTGAGTCCGGCCCTGGTTTGTGAATTAGTTATGGTGTATTATGAGGTTAGGCCTCGGCCACTTCACTTTCGCGGATGGTCTTACCCATAGTGAGGTAAGCCACAGGAGCGGCAATGAAGAGTGAAGACAACGTACCGAAGATAACACCGAGGATCATTGCGAACGAGAACGAACGGATGCTGTCACCACCAAGGATGAAGATACACAGCAGCACGATCAAGGTCGTCACAGAGGTGTTGATGGTACGGGCCAGCGTCTGGTTCAGCGAGTCGTTGAACAACGTCTGACGGTCGCGCTTTCCATAGAGTTGGATGTTCTCACGTACACGGTCGAAGACCACCACCTTATCGTTGATAGAGTAACCGATCACCGTCAGGATAGCACCGATGAAGGTCTGGTCTATTTCGAGCGACATGGGAACCCAGCCCCACAGCACGCTGTAGAAGCCGATGACCACGAGTGCGTCGAAGAACAGAGCCACGGTAGAACCAACAGAGAAGGCCACGTTGCGGAAGCGGATGAGGATGTAGAGGAAGATGGCGATCAGGGCGATGATGACGCTGATGATAGCACCATAGGTAATATCCTTAGCCACCGAAGGACCGACCTTAGCCGACGAGATAATGGAACCACCCTCGCGGACATCGGGGTTCTTGAAGGCGCTCACCTCAGCCTGATTGATGAGGTTGGCCTTCTTCAGGGCGTTGTACAGGATGGTCTCAGCCTTGTCGTCCACCTCAGGATTGTTCGACTCGATATCCCAGTTGGTAGAGATACGAACGGTCTTGCCGTCGGTACCCAGAGCGATAACGCTGGTGTTAGCCTCCTGGTTGGCCTTCTCGCCGATGGTGTTGACGAAGGCACCGGCAAGTGCCTGGCGAACCTCCTCAACAGGAGTCTCCTTGTCGAGCACCACCACGTAGTTACGACCACCGGTGAAGTCGATACTCTGGCTCAGTCCGCGGACGGCGAACGAGATGCAGAAGATAACAGCTGCGGCACCCCAGATGATGAATGACTTCTTGTAAGCACCCATGAAGTTGATCTTCGGGTTCTTCATCAGGTTCTTGGAGTAACCGGTCTCGAAGGTGAGGTTGGTCCACTTGTCCTTCTTCAGCATGTGCTCATAGACCAGACGGGTCAGGAACACGGCGGTGAAGAAC
>JAEEGH010026116.1_pt1 | contig 11658 bp, 10 predicted proteins | sample 9134181 | NCBI WGS metagenome assembly JAEEGH01 (sample SAMN16246544, study PRJNA631951) | gut metagenome | biome: gut microbiome; feature: rumen; material: DP-attached | host: Bos | place: Iran: Karaj | collected 2018-10 | reverse complement strand
ATCGGGTATCTCGCTGAAAATTTCTATCCGCGTCTTTAACAGCGCGGCGATTTTATTTAAATCGTATTTCCCGTATACCTTACTTTCCTTTAAAAACTTATCGGCTTTTTCAACGAACTCGCTATCGCTCATTTCTTTTATATATTCGCCGGAAAGCCATTTCATTTTGGTTTCGTCGAATATAGCGGGGGATTTATTTATTCCCTCTAAAGAAAATTTTTCGATAAGTTCCGATAAATTCATCTTTTCCTGCGTGGTTTTGGGACTCCAACCGAGCAGCGCTATATAGTTTATTATGGATTCTTTAACGTAACCTTTGTTTACGAAGTCTTCGTAACTCGCGTCGCCGTTGCGCTTTGATAATTTATGGGACGCGTCTTTCATTATAGGGGGAAGATGGATATACGTCGGTCTTTCCCAGCCGAAAGCGTCGTACATTAAGTTATACTTCGGCGTGGAAGAAAGATATTCCGTACCCCTTATAACGTGGGTTATTCCCATAAGGTGATCGTCTATTACGTTTGCGAAGTTATACGTCGGCATACCGTCGCTTTTAATTAAGATACCGTCTTCTATATCCTTATAATCGACGGAAATATCGCCGTAAACCAGATCGTGATACGATCCCGTGCCTTTTTCCGGAACGTTCTGACGGATAACGTAAGGAACGCCGTTTTTAAGATTTTCTTCTATTTCTTCTTTTGAAAGTTTAAGACAATGCTTGTCGTAACGCAGGTTTCCTTCTTTATCTTTTAAGGTCTCTATACGTTCAGGCGCACAGAAACAATAGTATGCGCCCCCTAAATCTATAAGTTTTTTTGCGTACTCTAAGTAGATATTCTTTCTCTCGCTCTGGATATACGGTCCGAAGTTGCCGCCGATATCGGGACCTTCGTCGTAAATAATGCCGGAATCTTTTAACGTGTCGTATATGATATCTACCGAACCTTCAACGTATCTTGCGGTGTCTGTGTCTTCTATTCTTAAAATAAAATCTCCGCCGTGTTTTTTAGCGAATAAAAAACCGTAAAGGGCGGTACGCAGTCCGCCTATATGCAGGTACCCCGTAGGGCTCGGCGCAAATCTCGTTCTTACTTTTTCCAAAACTTTACTCCTTAAACGTAAGGTTATCTATATTATAGCAGATTTTCGGTAAAAATCAACCGTAATTCGGAATCGAAATATATATTGTAAATTTATTTTTAAAAATTTAAATCTTAGTATTAGTATCTCCGGTGGAATTGTAAGATTGTACAAAAAAGCGTTATACGGCGTATTAAAAAGGGTGTTGAAAGAAAGTTACTTTAATGTGGAATAAAATAAAAAACGTGGATAAAAAATTTTAAAGTCGTTTTTAAAGCGCGGTATTTTTGCGTAAAAAATTTTTTCGGAAGGAAAATTTCGAGATATCAACGGAAATTTCCACAAAGTAGATAACTTGAAGTTGATATAAATTTGTTTGTGGAAAAAAATAAAATATGTTAAAATAAATAAGTATGAAAAAGCTATTTAATAGTTACGGATATAATTTATCTGAAAAACAACTTGCGTTATTCAACGAGTATTACGGGATTTTAACGGAATACAATCAAAAATTCAATCTTACCGCGATAACCGAGAAAAACGAAGTTTATATAAAACATTTTATAGACAGTCTTTCGGGCGCGGAATTTGTATCCGGCGAAAAACTTACGGATATAGGTTCGGGCGGGGGATTTCCTTCGATACCTTTAAAAATCCTGTTACCGGAAATAAAACTTACCATGGTAGAAGCGACGGAAAAAAAGTGCGGGTTTTTAAAAGAAGCGGCAAAATTTTTAAAACTTTCCGACGTAACCGTCGTAAACGCGCGGGCGGAAGATATCGCGAAAGATAAAAATTTCAGGGAAAGTTCCGACACCGTAACGGCGCGGGCGGTCGCAAAACTCGATATTTTATCGGAACTGTGTTTGCCGTTCGTTAAAAAAGGCGGAAGGTTTATAGCCTATAAAGGAAAAGCCGAAGAAGAATTATCGGAAGCCGAAAACGCCGTTAAAACTCTCGGCGGGGAATTTTTTGAAACGAAAAAGTTTTCCTTAAACGGCGACGAAAGAACGCTCGTCGTTATAAAAAAAGTCAAAAACACGCCGGACGTATATCCGAGAACCAACGCCAAAATAAGGAAGAAACCGCTTTGATGAATACCGAAATAACACCCTTTATACCGCCGAAAGAACCTATAAACAAAGAAAAATGCGCGGCGGTAACGGGGCACAGAAACCTTAAATACGGCGTAGATAAAGAAAAGTTAAGTAACACTCTCGAAAACCTTATAAAAAGCGGGATAAATACCTTTCTTATAGGTATGGCAAGGGGATTCGACACCTATTGTTTTTACGTTTTGTACGATCTTAAAAAGCGTTACGATATAAAGATAATAGCTTGCGTGCCGTGTGCCGATCAGGCGGCGAAGTTCAACGAGACGGATAAAGAACTGTATCGGCATTTTTTAAGCGTCGCGGACGATAAAGTGCTTATTTCCGAACTGTATTCTTCCGCCTGTATGCATAAGCGAAACAGGTTTATGGTGGATAATTGCAAGGTGCTTATTGCCTACCTGCGGGAAAACAAAGGCGGAACGTATTCCACCGTTAATTACGCCAAGGAAAAAAACGTCGGAATAATCTACGTTTAAGTTGTGCCGACGGCGAGTATATATACAATATATAGTGTATAAGATAAAGCGCCGATAAAAAAACCGCAAAATTACGGAATTTAAGTGAAAAACGCTTGACTTTTCCTTGAAAAATAATTTAATATAGATAAGCGAAAATCAGGGACTTTCGGAATCAGCCCTTCCGCAGCGTCGTCGTGAAACGCATTTATAAGGAACTGACTTTCTTACAAAAAACAGGAGATCAACCATGAAAACGTATATGGCAAAAAATACCGACGTTGAAAGAAAGTGGTACGTCGTCGACGCGGACGGCGTGGCTTTGGGGCGTCTTGCTTCCAAAGTCGCGGCGATACTTCGCGGCAAGCACAAACCGATTTTCACACCCAACGTCGACACCGGCGACTACGTTATTATAGTCAACACCGACAAGGTGGTTTTAACCGGTAAAAAGTTGGAAAAGAAATATTACAGATATCACACCGGACATATCGGCGGACTTAAAGAGATACAGTACAAAACGCTGATGAAAGAAAAGTCCGACGTCGCGGTTTACGAAGCGGTAAAAGGCATGCTTCCCAAAAATTCTCTCGGCAGAAAAATGCTGACCAAACTCAAAGTGTATAAGGGTGCGGAGCATAAGCAGGAAGCGCAGAAACCCGAACCGCTGAAACTTAATTAAAGGGGAACAGTTATGGCAAAAACCACATCTAAAAAGAAACTTCAATACTGGGGAACGGGCAGACGTAAGAAAGCCATCGCGAGAGTAAGGGTTATTCCCGCGGGCGACGGCACGATAATCATAAACGGCAAGACGCTGGACGAATACTTCGGTTCGGATACGTTAAAGTATATAGTTAAGCAGCCCGTGGAACTTTTGGGCGTCGGCGCGAAATACGACATAATAGTCAACGTCAAAGGCGGCGGACTTACGGGACAGGCGGGCGCTATCCGCCACGGTATAGCGAGAGCGTTCCTTTTGGCGGAAGAAAATTCCCGTGCGGAACTCAAAAAAGCGGGGTTCTTAACGAGAGATTCCAGAATGAAGGAAAGGAAGAAGTACGGTTTAAAGAAAGCGCGTCGCGCACCGCAATTCTCCAAGAGATAATTTCAAAGAAAAAACTTTTATCCGCCGCAATTTGCGGCGGATAATTTTTCGGCGGAATTTTAAAGTTTACAAAAGGGTAAAAAAGTTATATAATAGATAGGCAAGCGGACCGTACTGCCGCGGAGACGGAGAGAGACCGCCGACGAGGAAAGTCCGAGCGTTTCAGGAACGGGGTGCCGGAGAAATTCCGGTGAAGGCGACTTTAAGGAAAGTGCAACAGAAAATTACCGCCGCAAGGCAAGGGTGAAAAGGCGGGGTAAGAGCCCACCGCCCCTGCGGTAACGCAGGGGGCTGTGTAAACCCCACCCGACGCAAGATTGACAAACCGTTTCTTTGGGAGTTCCGCCGAAACGGTTTAACGAAACATCGCTGGAGAGTAACGGTAACGTTACCCGTAGATAAATGGCAGTACCAGACAGAACTCGGCTTACAGGTCCGCTTGCTTTTTTATTCGTTTTGCGGGGAAGAAATAATCGGCGGCTACCCCCGATAAACCCTTGATTTTTTTCCCGAATTATTATATAATCTTATAAGTAGGTTATAAATAACCTAAAGCGACTTACTCTTTCACGGAGATCTTATTATGAAACTGATATGCGACGGACTTGACCTGTCGGACGCCGTCTTAAAGGTCAGCAAAGCACTTCCCGCAAAAACCCCGAATCCCGTTCTCGAAGGGATAAAGATAAAGGCGGAAGGCGATAAACTCATAGTTACCGCCACCGATACCGAACTCACCATAACCAAATCCATAAAAGCCGACGTGCTTATGGAAGGGGAAGCGGTGGTCGTCGGCAGATATTTTATGGACTTCGTCAAAAAACTCGAAAAGGAGCAGGTGGAACTTTCCCGCCTTTACGACGGTCAGTTGCAGATAAAATATTCCGATTCCGAAAGCGAGTTGCAGGTCTATCCCGTGGAAAGTTATCCCGTGGTCAAAAAGGACAACGACGAAAACTTCTTCGAGATAAAAGGTGAAGAGTTAAAGGACGTCGTGGAAAAGACGGTGCTTGCCTGTTCGACGGACGATTCCCGCCCGATATTAAAAGGCGTTTTAATGGAAGCGGACGGAGACGAACTTACCGCCGTTTCTTTGGACGGGTTCAGGATGAGCGTCGTCAAAAAAGAGATAAAGGGCAGCGGGGCGTTCAAGGCGATAATTCCCGCAAGGACCTTAAACGAACTCGTAAGACTTATAGAAAAAGACGACGAAACGGTCAGCGTAAGACTGCAAAAGAACACGCTTTTTGCCGTTATCGACGACACCGAGATATATTCAAGACTTATAGAAGGGGAATTCGTCAAATATTCGCACATTATCCCGACGGGGTTCGAAAACTCTCTCACCGTAAATAAGGACGCGCTTTTAAGTAGTTTGGAAAGGGCGACCATCGTCGCCAAAAACGACAGGTATAACGTCGTTAAGTTCGAGATAAAAGAAGGCGTGATGACGGTTTCCGCAAAATCGGAAGTGGGCTACGTTACCGAAAACGTGCCGATAACGCTTTCGGGCAAGGACGTTACGATAGCCTTCAACGGCAAGTATCTTACGGAATATCTGCGCATAATAAAGGACAGCCATATAAGCCTTAACTTAAATTCGCCGATAGACCCCTGTATTTTAACGCCCGTGGGAAAGGACGACTTTATTTATCTCGTTCTGCCCGTAAGGATAAACGGTTAAGCGGCGTAAACCGCTTGACAAAAGGGCGCAAAGCCTATAAAATGTATATTACCGCGTCGCAAGACTTTAAGGAGAAACGTAAATGAAACAGACTTATCAACCCAAAAAAAGACAGAGAAGCAAAGTTCACGGGTTCAGAAAGAGAATGAGATCCAAAGCCGGCAGGAACGTGTTGAAACGTCGCCGCAACAAAGGTCGTCATAAACTTTCCGCATAGTAAAAATGCCGAGCGATAACAGGCTGAAAAAACAAAAAGAGTTCGATCTGGTGTTCAAAAAAGGGAAACGGCTGTACGCGGAAACGCTGTGTATGTGCTACTTCCCTTCCGACAAACTGAAAGTTGGCTTTTCCGTGGGCAAAAAGCACGGCAAAAGCGTCGTCAGAAACAGGTTAAAGCGTATTTTACGCGAGTCTTTCGGAAGTTTTTCGCAAAGCGTGGAGGGAAACTTCCTTTTTGTTTTTATGCCGAAGCCGCAAAGACCGAAAGAAACGGCGGAAGGTTTTTCGGACGGGAAACTTACAAGATCTCAAAAAAAGACTTTAAAATACGGCTATTCTTTCGAGAACATAAAAAAAGACATGGAAACCCTTCTCGTTAAAGGCGGGTTTCTGAAAAAATAAAGTGTTAAAATTTTTAAGCGTAAAACTCATAAGATTTTATCAGAAATTTTTGTCGAAAGGCGATTGCAGATATATTCCTTCCTGCTCGGAATACGCGATGGAAGCGATTTTAAAGCACGGCTTTTTCGTCGGCGCGGCGCTGGGGTTTTGGCGGATACTCCGTTGTAACCCGTGGTCGAAAGGCGGGTTCGACAAAGTTCCCGACAAGAAAAGTCTGGTAAAATGGGTTTACTGACAGGAAGTAAATGAATTTCGGAATAATAAATTTCACGCAGCCCACGATAAGCGGGTTGGCGAGCGTAGTATATTGGCTTGTGGGACTGACTTCTTCCGTCGCGGCGGGGGTGGTCCTTTTTACCGTGCTTTTAAAACTTATAACTTTGCCGTTCGACTTTATGTCGAGATTTTCCATGCGCAAAAATTCCATAAAGATGGAACAGATGCGTCCGGAACTCGAAAAACTGCAAAAACAATACGCCGACAACAAGGCTTTATACAGCCAGAAAATGATGGCGCTCTACAAAAAGAACGGTTACTCCATGTTCGGCGCGTGCCTTCCCACGATAGTTACGATAGTCATCTTTATCGTCGCCATATCGGCGTTCAGTTCTTATTCGAAATTCCAGAACCGTAAGTATTTCTACGAAATGTCCTGCGCGTATAACGACGTAATATACGCGGGCTTTTCTACCGACGACAAATATATAACCGTCGATAAGGACGGCAATCTCGTTTTTGCAGACGCCGAAATAGTAGGCAGTATAGAAGGAAACGAAGGGAGTACCGTTCTGACGCCCGATGGGTATTCGCACACCATTTCGGTAGTTAAGGGTATAGACGGGGCTAACGGGTATTACACCGTAAAAACGTCCGACGGTTACGCAGAGTACAAATGCTATTTTACTATTACCGACGGCGAGTATTCTTACCCCAACAAGCAATTTTTCGTAATAGAAGAAAACCTTACCGCTACGACCTTGAAATCGGAAAGGAACAACAACCTTACCGTAGACGGCAAGGGGTTCGACGAATACGAAGGAAGCGGCGCGAAATTTTTGCAAGAGATAGGGAGTTTAAAGTCCGCGGAAACTTTCAGAAACAATAAATCGACCTTTTTGTGGGTGAAAAACATCTGGGTGGCGGACGTTTCCTTTAAGCACCCCGTTGAAGAAGAGTGGGATACTTTCGTTTCAACGTACGGCTACGACCAGGCGGGTAGCGGTATGACGGAAGACGGCTATAAACTGCTTATAAAAGACCTTGCCGACGAACAGTCCGCGCCCAACGGGTATTTTATTCTCGTCGCGCTGACCGCGCTTTCTTCCCTTGCCATGCAACTTATAGTTTCGAAGAGCCAGAAGGCGCAGATGGAATTGCAGACGGTTGACGGACAGGGCGCGCAGACGCAGAAGATAATGACCTGGATGATGCCGATAATGATGGCGTTTTTCGCCTTTATGTACACGGCGGCGTTTTCGATATACATAATATTAAGTTCGCTGATAAGTCTTTGTACGACGTTTATAATAAACAAGATAGCCGATAAAAAATACAATAAAAAAGAAGAAGAAACGGTAATTCGCGGCAGGGTGTACAATCCGCCCGTAAAGGAAGAACCCAAAAAGGAAGACAAGAAGAAGAAAAAACAGGATATTCCCGACGCAGACTTCTTGTCGGGGCTTGCCGATAAAAGGAAAAAACCGAGAGGAAGATTGAAGTAAATAACGCCGTAAGGCATTAAGGAGTATATTGATATGCGGTTTACAGGCAAAACGGTCGAAGAAGCGATCGAAAAGGGACTTTCGGAACTGAACGTTTCCGAAAAAGACGTTAAGATTACGGTAATAGAAGAGCCGATAAAGGGGCTTTTCGGCAAGGTAAAGAAAGACGCCGAAGTGGAGATAGAAAAGAAAGCGGAAGGCTTGGAAAAGGCAAAGGAGTTTTTGCAGGAAGTCTTGAATATTCTCGATATCACCGCCAAGGTGACGGAAGAAGAGAACAGGCTGGTTTTAATAACCGACGATTCGGCGGCGGCGATAGGAAGAAGAGGCGAAGTTTTAGACGCGTTGCAAACGCTTGCGGGCGCGGTCGCCAACATAGGCAGCAAGCAGTATAAAAAGATAGTGGTGGATTGTGAAAACTACCGCGAAAAGAGAGAAGAAACGCTTATAAGCCTTGCCAAACGGCTTGAAGCAAAGGCGACGGAAACCCACCGCGAAGTGTTTTTGGAACCCATGTCGCCATACGAAAGAAGAATAATACACACCGCGCTTGCGGATAGCGCGACGGTAAAAACATCGAGTTCCGGAAAGGAGCCGGAAAGGTTCGTAGTCATAACCCCCAACGACTTGGATCCCGAATCGAGACCGTATAAAATGGGCGAAAGATTTTCGAAAGATAAGGGCGGCGACAGAAACAGAAGAGGCGGCAGGGACGCAAAAGGCGGTAACGGCAAAGGCTTTAAGAAGAATTTCCGCGGCAACGGATTTTCGGAAGAAAAGCGCAAAGCCCCGTCGGGGTTCGGCACCTATCTCGGCAACAGCCTTAAAGACAACTAAAAACGGAGTAAAAATTGTAAAGAAAAACCCCCGAACGCTTTGCGTTCGGGGGTTTAGTATAGCACGGAAAAATTCACGCGCCGTACTTTGCCATTATTTTAAGGAGCGAAGACAATTTTTCGTTTAAGACCCGCATAGTGTCCGCGTCCCCATCTCTTTCCGCCGTAAGGATAAGGGAGTTAAGTTCGTTTATCTGCCGCCTGTCGCCCGCGGTGAGCGGGAAATAACTTAACCTTTCTATCACGCTTTTGACGTGCGAAACGTCGAGAGCGGGGCGCGTTTTAGGCTTTTCGGGCGGGTCTTCCCGATAAAAAGGTTCTTTTACGGCACGGGTTTCGGGGATTTCTTGGTACAGAGCCTTTTCCGCAAGGTCTATCACTTTTAATTCGCTACTGCGGTCGGTATCGTCTTTTTGCGGTTTAGGGCGTTTTTCTCTTATTCCGAAAGAAACCGAAAAGAATAAAAAGCCCAAAAACAGCGTTACGAGAAAGTAGGGCGCGGCGGGTTTAACGATACAGTAGAAAAGGTCTATCGCGCATAGCGAAAAAAGAAAGAAAAGATACCGCAGTTTTTTTATCGCCCCGTAGCCCGTCTTGAAGACCGAAAGGAAAAGGTTCGCTACGCCGAGTAAAAACGCGGCGATAAAAGACAACGAAAAAAAGACAGATTCGTCCAAAAAGGTAAAAGCGTTGATAACGTCGTAGAAAATATTTATCATACGTCAACTATTACCGTTTTTTCGGAGCGAAAAAAAGTAAGTTTTGTAAAAAAAGGTCTTAAAGGGGAGTTTTTACTTCCGTGATCTCCCCGCGGTACAGGTTGACGAGAGTGGTTTTTGTAACTTTCTTATTTAATATCTTGTTTACGGCAAAGGCGTAAAGGAAAAGCTGTTTGGCGTATTTTTCCTTTAACGCGTCGGGGGAAAGCACGGAATATTTATAATCCACAATTTCCGCTTCGCCCTTGTCTTCGTCTATTACGATAAGGTCTATTACGCCTTGTAATAGCACGTTCTCTTCGGTTTTCACGTCGAACACGATATTTGCGGGGGCGTTTACGGTAAATTCCTTTTCGGTAAGGAAAGTTTTTCCCGCGATCTTTTCCGCCACGCCGACGGCGGCGGCTTTTATACGCGAAACGTCCACGGACGAGAGTTCTTTATCTGAAACGACGCCGCCAGAAATCATTTTTTCTGTCTGACTTTCGAAAGAGCCGCCGTTAAAGTCGTAGTATTGCATTATCCTGTGCGCGATAACGCCTTTTTCCACGTCGGTAACGCCGCCGGGGAAAAGTTCCGCCGCAGGGTATTCATCCTGTTCTTCTTTAACGGAAGAAGTTTTTAAGGTAGAAGTAACGCTCGCCTTTAACGGCAGGGAAACGCTTTCCGCGAAAGGATAGGTAAAGGAAAGCGTTTTTCTCATACGCTTCTCGTCTTCCGCGTCGCAAGATATAAGGATCTTGCGGAGATCCGTCGTCTTTTCCGCGATATTGAAATTTTCGGGATCGTATTCCGAATACGGGAAATCAGGCGGCATAAAGTCCGAGAATCTGTCCGCAAAGCGGAAAGTATCGGGATTATCGGGCGCGTCCCCTTCGAGAATAAGGTGCAAAGAGTATTCCGCGCGGGTAGTGGCGACGTAGAAAAGCCGTAATTCTTCGGTTACCCGTTTTTTACGGAGTTTAAGTTTCTTTAAGCCCCGCGCCAGGGTTTCGCCGCAGAACTTTTCTCCGTCGTCGAAAAATTTGGGAAGGATCCCGTCTTCGCGGTCCACGATAACGGCGGGCGTTTCGTCTTTTTTAACGAAAGGCTTTTCCAGCCCGCACACGATAACGACGGGAAATTCCAAACCCTTAGACGAGTGTATGGTCATAACCGAAACGGCGTCTTCTTCCCCCGAAAGGGATACCGCAAACGCCTTCGGGCAGGAGTCTATCCTGTAAAGAAACTCCGACACGGTAAGGACTTTACCGCCCGTTTCCGCAAGAGATAAGAATTTATACAGGCGTTTTAACTTCTGCCTGCCGCCGTCCGTGCATAAAAGCAGGTTTTCGTAACCGCAGCCGTCTATCGCGTCTTTAAGAACGCCTTTCGCCCCCCTAAAGTCCGCGAGCGTGCGGAAAGAATCGATACTTTCTTTGAAAGCCGCAAACTTTTCCTTTAAGGGGAAAGAAGCGCTATCTAAACAGTAAAAGAAAGCGTCGCAAAAGCCGTTTATCTTTTTACCCTGTCTTTCCGAGAAAGTTACCGCCGAAAAAAGTTCTTCTTCGGTAAAACCGAAAAGGGGCGACAGCATGACGTTTATAAGGGGTATGTCCTGATAAAAGCAGTCTAAAAGCCGCAAGAACCATATAAGCGTTAAAATTTCGGGGTATTCGCAGACGTTTACCGAAACGTCCGACTTTACGGGCACGCCGCGCCGCACCAGCCCCCGCACAATATCTTTAACGTATTCCGTTTCCCTGCTTCTCGAAAGCAGGGCGATATCTTTGAATCGCACGGGCTTAAATATTTTTTCTTCGCGGTCGTAGTAGGTGTTTTTAGTTTCCTTATTTATTATTATATCGGCGATAAGGGTTGCGACGCCGTTTTTATCCTTTGTTTTTGCGGTTTCCTTTAAGACGTCGTATATTCTCGGCGTTTCGGGTTCTTTTTTCTTCTCGGTCTTTTTTAAGACGTGAAAAGATACTCTCCCGTCCGCGCCTTCGGGGTAAACGCCGCCGAAGATAAGGCGGGAAGTTTTCTTATAGTCTATCCCCGAAAGATTTTCGGTATAGGAGTAGTCGAATATCTCGTTTACGGCGTTAATAACGGCTTTCGCCGAGCGGAAATTATAATTTAAGTAAACGGTGTTTCCCGACTTTTTGAGACTTTCTCTTTTCTTTGAAAAATATTCGGGACTGCACCCCCTGAATCCGTAAATACTCTGTTTTTCGTCGCCCACCATAAAGGCGTTGCCGCCTCCTAGCAAGGAAAGGATCTCTTCCTGTAAGGGGTTTATGTCCTGATATTCGTCCACGAAAACGTATTTGTACC
>JAEEGH010026109.1_pt1 | contig 11660 bp, 12 predicted proteins | sample 9134181 | NCBI WGS metagenome assembly JAEEGH01 (sample SAMN16246544, study PRJNA631951) | gut metagenome | biome: gut microbiome; feature: rumen; material: DP-attached | host: Bos | place: Iran: Karaj | collected 2018-10 | reverse complement strand
TCTATCCTCGGAAGCATATTTATCATAAGATAAAAATCTTCATTTAGTTTACCTTCCGGGAAGCGTAAACCATCAAATAAATCTTTTCTGGTAATCCTTGTACAGTAGCTGCAGTCTCCTCTGTGAAGAAGAAGTTCCCGAAGCTGCTCTTTCGACGATATCATATAATCTTCCTTCGGAGGCGTGCAGATATCATCTCTTTTCGTGCCATCTTCATTAATTTCATCTCTCGAAATCTGCGCCATTGGCACATCATATTTCTCTATGGCCTCCATCATAAGGCTGACAAAATCCCCGTCCACGTAGTCATCGCTGTCCACAAAGCCCACATAACTGCCCTTCGCAGCATCAAGCCCCACATTTCTTGCAGAAGACGAGCCGCCATTAGCCTTGGATATAACTACTATTCTTTTATCTTTTTCCTCGTAACTCTTACAAATCTCAAGAGAATTATCCGTAGAGCCGTCATCCACCAGAATAATCTCTATATTCTCATAAGTCTGCGCAAGTAGCGTATCCAGGCACTTGTTAAGATACTTAGAGGTATTGTAAACAGGCACGATTATAGTAACTAATTCCATAATTATCCTTAATTAAAGAAAGTCTTAATTATCATCGCTTTGGCTTCCTCGCCGCGTTCTACCCTGGCGATTCTGCCTTCCATAAATTTCTCGATTTCTTCGGAAATTTCATATTTATACTTATAAATAATAATCTGTGAAGGGTCCAAGGTCTTAATCATATCAATATCAACCTCATGAGATATCTGATAAAGGTCGCCGTTAAACAGGCCCTGGAAGCAGTCTTCGTCATCAGAAAGCGCCAGAATCACTCCCGGCTGAACCATGTCAAAGGAGAAAGGAGTACCCTTCTTAATACTCATATCCGCCGTCATGGTAAGCACGTCTCTGTAATATTTAGGCGCGATACCGTTGCCCGGCCTGATACTTCTTATATTATCTTCTGTGAAAAATTCGCCCTTCTCAACATCCTTCGTTACAAAGAGTGAACGCCTTAAAGCATACCTTCCCTGATCCGCCTCAAAGCAGCCATATTCCACATCGCCGATGGCACGTTCTGCATCCCTGATGCAGTCTACCATCTCCTTAAATTCTTCCACTGTCATGGAATAAGGAGCATCCGCACTGTCAGGATCTCTGGTTAAGCAAATATTCTTCTCAATCACATCTGCACCGTATGCAACAGCTGTAATTGCACCGATTGAACCGATGGAGTGGTCGCATAAACCAACCGGAATACCCAGTTTATTCTTTATATCCCTGATATTCGCAAGATGCATATCCGACGTAGATGACGGAAAAGCGCCCGTGCTTATCATAAGGCAAAGATCCTCGCCGTCTCCCTCAATAACGGTTTCTACCGCTTCATATATTTCTTCCCAGGCAGCCATACCTGTGGAAACAAACAAAGGCTTACCTGTTGACGCCGCATATAGTATAAAATCAAGATCCGTCAATTCATAAGAACACACCTTGTAGAACGGATTATCCAAATCTTCCAGAAAATCAACAGTCTGATAATCATAAGCCGTGGAAAAAATATCAATTCCCACCTCTTTGGCCTCATGAAACAACTCCTCAATCCAGTAAAGAGGCATGGAACATTTACTGTAATGATGATACAGCGTCTCTCCCCTGCTGGGAATATCCTTAAAATACTTATTATCGCAATTTATAGTCAGGGTCTCTGGCTCATATGTCTGAATCTTAACGCAGTCAGCACCCGCCTCTTTAGCCGCCCTGATTATACTTTTTGCAACATCAAGATCACCCATATGATTAGCGCCCATACTGGCAATAATATACGCCGGGTGTCCCTCTCCAATCATTTTTCCATTTAAATTTATTTCCTTATTAAGTCCCTGCATACGCACTCCTTTATTTCGCCTTTTAAACCATTATCTATTGTATAAAATTTGCGCCTCTTTTGCAAGTTTGCAAAATATCCGCCCCGCTTTCCTTGACTTTTATTAAATTAACTCTTATAATCAAAAATTGAAAATGATTTTCATTTTTGTTTTTAGGAGTTATATATGGATATCAAGACAAAATATAATACCAAGCAAAAACAGGAAATTCTTAATTTCCTTGAAAGTAAGGGACCCGGTCATTTTACAGTCGCCGACCTTGATATGTATTTCAAAACCAAAGGCATTAAGGTGGGAACCACAACCATTTACAGACAGCTGGATAAATTAATCAGCGAGGGCGTGGTTAAGAAATATAACATCGACGAAACCTCCTCCGCCTGCTACGAGTACATTGGCCAGAACGATGCAAATGGCTGCCAGCAGATGTTCCACTTAAAATGCGAGAAATGTGGCAAAATAATTCACTTAGAATGCCACGAGGTTACACTCTTTGAAGAGCATATCGCAGAGCATCACGGCTTTAAGGTGGACCCAATGAGAACCGTATTCTACGGAATATGCAAGGACTGCGCCGCACTTTAACAAAAGCGCACCAACACATACAAACACTAAGAAAGAAGAATCATAATGAAATTAATAAATCGTAAATCACTTATAATAACCGCCCTTTTAGGCGCCATGACCGGCGCTCTTTTGATGCAGGGCTGCAGCAACACATCAGCATCAAGCCACGAAACCTACGAGGTAAGGGGAACTGATGAAAGTAAGGAAACAATAAAGATTGTTACCACCATCTTCCCTGAATATGACTGGACCAAAGAAATCATCAAAGATGCAGATGCCAATATCGACCTGATGCTTCTTGCTGACAACGGCGTGGACCTTCACAGCTACCAGCCAACCGCACAGGACATAGTTGCAATTTCAGACGCTGATCTTTTTATATATGTAGGCGGCGAGTCGGACGCCTGGGTTGACGATGTATTAAAAGAATCAGGCAATGATGAAATGAAAGTCATCAATCTTCTTGATGTATTAAGTGAAAATATAAAGGAAGAAGAAATCGTTGAAGGAATGCAGGAAGAGGAAGAAGAATCTGAGGAAGAAGAATCCGAAGAAGGGGAGATTGAATACGACGAGCACGTATGGTTATCTTTGGAAAATGCCGAAGATATTATCTACGAAATCACGGATGCAATGACAGAACTTGACCCGGATAATGAAAGCGTTTATCTTACCAACTGCATTAATTACAGCGTGGCATTAAAAACACTTGATAATCAGTATAAAGATGCTGTGGAAAATGCATCCAAAGATACAATTTTATTTGGAGACAGATTTCCATTCAGATATTTAACAGATGATTATAACCTTAACTACTACGCAGCATTTGTAGGATGCAGCGCTGAGACAGAGGCGGATTTTGAAACTATTGTTTTCTTGTCTGATAAGGTTAATGAGTTAGGACTTAAGACTGTTCTGGTAACTGAAGGAAGTGACGAATCAATCGCCAAAACAGTTATCGAAAATACCACAGACAAAGACCAGGAAATTCTGGTTCTTGATTCAATGCAGGGCATAAATCAGACTGATATCGAGGGCGGCAAAACATATCTTCAGATTATGACAGATAACCTCGAGATACTTAAAAAAGCGTTAGAATAATTAGGATTTAAGGATAAAAAATTGGAAGAATTAATTGCAAAAGACCTGACTTTGGGTTATGACAATTCCATACTTATAAAGGACTTATCTTTCACTCTTGAAGAGGGAGATTATCTTTGCATTGTCGGAGAAAATGGCGCAGGTAAGTCCACGCTTATGCGTACTCTCCTTGGACTCCAAAAACCTATTTCCGGCACAGTTGAAATGCCTGGAATCAATGCAACTGAAGTTGGCTATCTTCCGCAGCAGACCAAGGTTCAGAGAGACTTTCCTGCAAGTGTTAAAGAGGTTGTTTTATCAGGCTGCCAGTCAAGACTTAAAGGAAGACTTTTCTACAGTAAAGAAGATAAGAAACTTGCCATGGATAACATGGTAAGACTTGGCATTGATGACCTTGCGAACAACTGCTACCGCGATCTTTCCGGTGGTCAGCAGCAGAGAGTCTTACTTGCAAGAGCCCTTTGTGCAACAAAGAAGATGCTCCTTCTCGATGAGCCTGTAGCAGGCCTTGATCCAAAGGTTACACTTGAGATGTATGATATTATAAAACAGCTTAATAATGAGGGAATAAGTATTATCATGATATCCCATGATATCTTGTCTTCCGTAAGATATGCAAAGCACATTCTTCATATCGGCTCGAAGATTTATTATGGAACAACTGAAGAATATTTAGCATCAGATCTTGGTGAAATATATGTGAAAGGAAGTGAAGCTCATGAATGATACACTTTCTGTTTTAGCATTATATTTATCCAAACCATTTGTACAGAAGGCTTTGATCGTAGGTGTGCTTATTGCGCTCTGCTCTTCCCTTTTAGGCGTTACACTGGTACTTAAAAGGCTCTCATTTATTGGAGATGGTTTATCACACGTAGCCTTCGGTGGAATGGCCATTGCAGCCGTTCTGGGGCTTGGTTCCATCAATATGTATGTTATTCTTCCTATTACGGTTATAAGCGCTATTGTTATTTTAAGCGCAGGGCAGAATGCCAAGATAAAGGGAGATGCGGCCATTGCCATGATATCTGTCGGCGCACTGGCACTTGGTTATCTTCTAATGAATATATTCAGTCCATCTTCCAATCTTTCAGGAGATGTCTGCAGTACCCTTTTTGGAAGCACTTCCATAATGACACTTACTAACTGGAATGTAATATTATGTATTATTCTTTCCGTTGTTGTCGTGACATTTTTTATACTGCTTTATAATTATATTTTTGCAATTACTTTTGACGAGAATTTTGCCAAAGCGGTAGGAACAAAAGTTAAGATTCTTAACTTCGTAACCGCCATTGTAATCGCAGTTATTATCGTGCTTGCCATGAATCTTGTGGGTTCACTTTTGGTGTCAGCACTTATCATATTCCCGGCTCTTTCAGCCATGAGAATATATAACAGTTTTAAATCAGTAACCATATTCTCTGCTGTATTTTCAGTAGTATGCACCTTATCAGGAATCATTCTTTCAATCTTAATCAACACTCCTGTGGGTGCTACAATTGTTGCAGTCGATATGGTTGGCTTCTTAATCTGTGTGATAATCGGCGCCATTCGCCGTTAGATCTTCGCCACGGCCTCGCCTATCGCCCCAGCGAGCCCGGCCGCGCCACACCAGCCGGCGATCATCTAACCATTACCAACAACAGCTCACCATCACTAACACTAACCTCGGCCACCTTGCCCGGGGTTATTTCATTACTTACCCCATACTGGTAATCCGCATTTATACACCCATTTTCAAGTTCATACTTAGCATTCTTAATTGTGATTCCATTCGCTTTTCCTGTAACATTAAGAAGCGAGAAAAAGGAATACTCATCAGATATATATTCTGTTTCAAAACCCACAATTTTCATAACAGAATAATCATCAATTATCTGCGCCCTCCTGCCATTTGCACGAAGATACAAAAGTATAGACACATTCGCAAGCGAATGATCAAGCCTTTCCCCAATTACCCCAATCAAAACAAAATCCCCGAACCCTCTTTTCACTCCCTCTTTAGCCGCAAAAAAAGTATCCGTATCATCTTTCACAGTTGGCAGTACAATTGTCTCCACATCCATATGAGGATTCACATGAGAGTCAAAATCCCCGACAATCAAAGAAGGCTTAAGCCCTAATTTATCCATATGCTTAAGCCCGCTGTCGCAGTAAATCACATAATCATCTTCCATGATTATATTCTTTAAATATTCATAATTGTTTATGTCGGCTCCGCCAACAATCACACATCTTCTCATAACAAATTACTTATGTCTCAGCGCATCAACCGGTGTAAGTTTAGCCGCCTTCTTCGCCGGAATTACTCCAAAGAATATACCGATTCCCATAGAGAATATCATGGTTCCAAGAATAAAGAACGGATTAAAATCAGGCGCGATATGGAAACTTCCAACCACCTTCGAAGCTATTGCACATCCAACAACTGATAATGTATATCCGCCAACAAGACCAATGGTTCCACCAACAAGTGCAATAACACCTGACTCTATTAAGAACTGAAGCATAACGGAATTGGTTCTTGCTCCAAGAGCTTTTCTGATACCTATTTCCTTAGTTCTCTCAGTTACAGTAACCAGCATGATATTCATAACGCCTATACCACCAACAAGAAGTGCTATAGCCGCAATAAAACTGATAAGCAGTGTTACAATAAGGAGCGTACCGCTGACTGTTTCAGTAAGGAATGACATCTCATAATATGAAAAGCCGTTATCCTTATCAACAACATGATGTCTTTTATTAAGAAGATTCATGGCTTTTTTACCTACTTCAGGCCCATTTTCCATATCATCAACAAGCAAAGATACACTGCCGCCTGTAAAAGTATCTACAAGATGTTCCGGCACGCATTTTTCAAGGACTGTGTTAAATGGAACTTCCAGAGTAACAGTTCTTTCCTGTGAACCACTTATACCATACAAAAGCCCATCCAGGCCGGCACCCTTATGCTCTCTTACACCAACTATTACATATTCTTCAGTGGTATTTACAATTGTCACATCAAGTTTATAACCAATTACCGATTTGTGTCCAAATATAGCCTTTGCATCTTCCTCATCTATAATGCAGACTGCTGCTGCTCTTTCTTCCTCATCCTCTGTGAAGAATCGTCCCTGCACAAGCTTCGCTCTGTTATACTCCTGGAAGTTAGCCGACTCGTAAGTAACCTGTGCTTTAAAATACTTGCTGCTTGTTTCCACTGATGCGTTACGTGTCGAATACTGCCTTCCAAGTCCGGTAACATGCGGAATCTTACTAATAGCTTCAAGGTCATCATCATTTAAGGTAATATCATCTGTCTGAGCATAAATGTCCACATACGAACCAACCAGGGAAGTAACCTCAGATTCAAGACTTTTCTTAACGCCCATACCTGATGACACAACAACCACAACCGAGCCGATACCAATGATGATACCCAGCATGGTCAGGAAAGTTCTCATCTTATTTGCTTTAAGATTGAAAAATGCAATTTTAAAATATTCTAAAATCTGTCTCATTCTTACTCCTGTCTTAAAGCTTCAATCGGATTTAATTTAGCCGCCTTCAAAGCCGGATAAATACCAAAGAATATACCTATTGCAGTAGAGAATATTACTACTACAAGTACCGTCATTAAGTTAATGGATGAATGTATTGACATCTGCGCAATCTTACCTGCAACAAATGCAAGAACCATCGCAAGCAAGTATCCAATAATTATTCCAATAACACCACCAATTAGCGATATAATCGCAGACTCAGCCAGGAACTGCCATATAATGGAACCTGTCTTGGCGCCGAGAGCCTTACGAATACCAATCTCGCCGGTTCTTTCAGTAACCGAAACCAGCATGATATTCATAACACCGATACCACCAACGAAAAGAGCGATGGCCGCAACGAAAGTGATGAATAAAGTTACATATCCAACAATATTTGTAATATTATCTGTATAACTGTTAATATCAACAATCTGAATATCATGATCGGATTTCTTAAAACCATGTGCTCTGTTAAGAACAGCCACAACCTGATCCACAACTTCCTCCTGAATGTCTGTATTATCAGCCATCAGAAGAAGCTGTGAAATATAGTAATCTTCTTCGTCATAATCCATAATATCAAGATAGGTGCTGTAAGGAATTTCCATCTCAACATCATCATAGTAGTATGTCTCGTAAGCTGTACTTTTGTTAAGTTCTCTTACTCCGACGATTTCAAATTCCTCTTCATTACCTGTTCCAAAATCCACCTCAACGGTTTTACCTACAACATCAGTACTTCCGAAAAGATTCATGGCAGAATTCTCCAGAATTACACAGACTCTGGCATTACTGTCATACTCATGTTCGTTAAAATACCTGCCCGAAACAAATCCCTGATCAGGCGTTGCTTTTTCATTGGTATAATGACAACAGGTAAGCCATGTCTGAAAACGGCCTTTCTTGGAATAAGAAGTTACGTAAGTATTCTGAGTCATGGTAAATACTTTTACACCCGGAACGGAATCAATAACCTTATCTACATCTTCTTTAGTGAAAGATTCAGATACACATACAACCTGAATCTGACCTGCGAAGGAGCCGGTCAGAGAATCCTCAACATAATCACTGACGCCGTTACCAAGACCTGTGATGGCAATAACTGAGGAAATACCAATAATAATACCAAGCATGGTAAGAAGTGAACGCATCTTGTTGGCAAGAATACTTTTAAATGCAATTTTAATATATTCTACAGCCTGTCCCATTCGATATTACTGTCCCATCTGCTCAAGATACTCTGGTGTACTAACTACAAGTGTCTCACCTTCCATAGGCTCGATTGTATATGATGTTACAATCCAGTCTGACTCATCAAGACCACTCTTAACTTCAATATAATCTGCTGATGAAATACCTGTTTCAATATATTTCTTCGAAACTGTCATCTTATTATCAACTACATAAACGTAATCACCATCATTGTCTGAATTAAGGGCTTCAATTGGAATACTGTTAACTCCTGTTTCATCAGCTGTTGTAATTGTAGCCTTACCTTCAAGACCGATATAAATATCATCATCCGGTGTCTTAATATCTACAATGGCACCGATACTTGTTGTACCATTGGCAGTTGTTGTTGCCATTCTGTTAACCTGTGATACAACGCCATCATATGTCTTATCAAGAATCTTGATTGAAGCCTTATCACCAACATCAAGACTGTCCAGGTCCTTCTTTGTAAGACTTACAAGAAGGCTTACATCATCAAGACTTGCAAAAGTAGCGAATGTACTATTTGGAGTTGTATAATTGCCCTTTGTTGTTGCAAGTGCAATAAGCACACCATCTTATGGAGCTCTTACAATACCATCTGCATAATTATCAAGAATCTCTGTTCCTTTTCCAATATTAATCTGTGTAATCTGACCATTAAGGAGAACATTCTCTCTGTCATATTCATTACCGGCAGTTGCTCCGTAAGTTTCTACTTCGCCTTTAGCTTTAGCAAGTTCAGCCTTATACTCAGTAAGTTTTGTTGTTGCATCAGATAATGCAGTTGTCTGATTAACATTTGTCATACCGCTTTGAAGTGCTGCAAGTTCTCTTGATGCCTGAGCGATTTCAAGTTACTTTGCTTCAGCATATGACTCATAAGTACTATTACCTTCAGCAGACATGCCATAAGTATCACCACTCGTAGCATAAAGTGTATATTCTTTAAGTTCTGCTGAGGCGATGGCGATTTTACTCTGAAGCTGTGCAATTGTCTTATCTGTATCAGACATTCCCGCCTTAAGATTATCAACTATAGCCTGCTGCTCATTAACGAGTTTTGTATATTTATTAACGTTAGCCTGTGCTGCATTTAACTTTGTAAGCGCATCATCCATCTTCTCCATTGAAGATAAATATGTATTCATGGAGATTGTATCCTGAACATCTGCAAGTGTATATGCTTCATCAAAAGATGTTCTGTCAAATACTAAGATAGGATCACCCTTCTTAACAAAAGTACCAACCGGAATTGCATCAGCAACCAGAATGGCTGAAGGGGTTGTAAGATTAACTGTATTATCACTTTGAATGGTACCGCCAATTGTGAAACTTGACTGAATGTCTCTTGCTTCCATCTTCTCTACTTCAGCACCTGTTGCAAAAGAATTGGAAATATTCTTTGCAATAATAATTACTGCCACAACAATCACGATAAAGAAGAATAATAATACTCCTCCTACTATAAGTAAGATTCTTTTTCTTTTTTGCTTTTTAGTTCTTTCTTCTCTTGTAAGTTCTACATCTTTTTTCTTGCTCATTTATTCCTCCTTATCCCCTGCAGGCTCATCATCATAATTAGCAAGCATGGTGTGGGTCTCATTATTTTCTGTCGCTGCCTGATTATCATTCTCTACTGTGGCTGTTTCTGCCTCCTGAGTTTTCTCAGCTACCGTTTCCGCTTTAAGCTCTTCTGGTTCGCTCACTACAGCCTCTTTAGGCATCTCACTTCCTGCTATATTCTTATTGGTATCAGCATGTGCCATTGTTTCTTCATCATTCATATAGTCATCGATGATTCGACCATCACTTATACGAATAACTCTCTTGGCTCTTGCTGCAATACCATTATCATGCGTAATAAGAATTACCGTTCTACCCTCTTCATGTAAATCCTTAAGGATACCCATGATTTCTTCACTGGACCTTGAATCAAGGTTACCGGTAGGCTCATCCGCTAAGATTATAGGCGGCGCCTGCGCTATGGCTCTTGCTATGGCAACTCTCTGCTGCTGACCACCGGACATCTCAGTAGGCTTATGTGACATACGATTGCCAAGACCAACCTTCTCTAATGCCGTCTTGGCAAGTTCAGTTCTTTCCTTCTTACCTACTCCTCTGTATATAAGTGGTAATTCCACATTCTCCAAAGCTGTCAGATTAGATATAAGATTGAATCCCTGGAAGATAAATCCTATCTCCTTATTTCTTATATCTGATAATTCATCATCCAGCATCTGAGATACATCCTGTCCGTGAAGATAATAGCTGCCACTGGTTGGTACATCAAGGCACCCCAACATATTCATAAGGGTTGATTTACCGGAACCGGACTGACCAATTATTGCAACAAATTCCTTGTCATCAATTGAAAGGTCAACGCCGTCCAACGCTCTTACTTCATTTTCACCAGGATTATATATCTTATGCATGTCTTTAATCTCAATAAGATTTTCCATAGATATATTCCTCGTATTATAAAGTAGTAGTTTTTAGAGACCCTCTCCAAGGTCTTTATAACTATTAAGTCATAGTCTTTTCTTTACCTCTTCCGTAGGTTCGACTATGATATATAAGATGCTGTGGGTTGGTTTTTTACTCCTACCACTTGATGGTTTTAGAAAGGCTCCAACCACAGTCTCTTTGTTCATTTGTTAATCAGTTAGATACCGCATGACGGTTTATTTAGAACGAGGTTACAATCGCAAGGAGCACCCTGTGGTTCTAAAACAGCATTAATACATTTCAAAGGAGATTTATTTTTATGATTTACGTAGGAATTGATGTTGCTAAGGATAAGCATGATTGCTTTATTATAAACTCTGATGGAGAAGTATTATTCAAAGTATTTACCATCACAAACAACCTAGATGGTTTCAATGATCTTTATCAAAGAATCGAATCCGTTATGGATGATGTAACAAAAGTAAAAGTAGGGCTAGAAGCCACTGGACACTATAGTTACAATCTTTTAGGATATCTCATTGATAAAGGTTTGCCCGCCTATGTTATCAATCCGTTACATACAAATCTGTACAGAAAAAGTCTAAGCCTTAGACAGACGAAAACGGATAAAGTAGATGCCCGCACAATTGCTTCTATGCTAATGTCTGATGTGAACTTAAAGTCCTACTCAGACACATCTTACCACAACGAAGAATTAAAGTCATTAACTCGTTATCGTTTCGATAAAGTTAAGGAACGTGCCAAGCTTAAGTCTTCCATTTCCAGACTAGTCTGTATTCTTTTTCCTGAATTAGAAAAATTAGTACCAACACTTCATATGGCATCTGTTTATGCAATGCTTTCTGAATTCCCGGGGGCTAAGCATGTCGCTAACGCTCACCTTACCAGAC
>JAEEGH010026106.1_pt1 | contig 11661 bp, 12 predicted proteins | sample 9134181 | NCBI WGS metagenome assembly JAEEGH01 (sample SAMN16246544, study PRJNA631951) | gut metagenome | biome: gut microbiome; feature: rumen; material: DP-attached | host: Bos | place: Iran: Karaj | collected 2018-10 | reverse complement strand
CGAATCGCCGTCATTTATGAATTCCATCGTATGACCTATTCCGTCTGATGTCGCAATAATCCCCTCGTCTTCGGTAAAGATTATAAATTCCGTTACAACAACATAGAGTTTATCATCTTTAGTGTAGTGATCATAATAGTCACAGTGATAATCGAGGTCGCACCCTGCGTAATAATCAGTCCCGCTTCCTAAAACATAGTATCTCTGAACTTCGTATATTCTTTCGTCTTCTCTTTTCAGTATGTTTTTGTTTATTTTTTCTTTTATACTGTTATCTTTTGCCAGCAGTGTATTACTGTTGTTGTCAAGATTAAAGGCGTCCGACAATGACTGCCTTCTTACGGCAAAATAATAGCGGATAATATTCATTACATCTTCCGGGATTGCAGAATCCGTCGGTACGTTTTGTATTTCAATACCGTTTACGGACTCTGTCCGTCCACCAACAGTATCGTCCTGAAGACCTTCGGATCTATTGCCTTCACAACCAAAAAGACTGAAAAGGAACAGAACAAACAGTATTATCACCGCAAATCTCCGTTTTGTCATGATTGCTATCATAATTACCTCCCTATTCAGTTGATTATTAGTTATTTACAAAAATATTATAATATATATTCAAAAATTTGTCAATAGAAGAATTTTGGATATACCATCCTTGATACTTTTAGACTACATCGATGCTTTTCAGAGAGGTTCTTATGAAGCAGATGCGGGAATGGCTTTGAATTATCCGATCTGTCCGGTCTGTCCTGCGAGCTGTTGCGACTGGCGGTAGAAGTACAGGCGTTCATTACCGGACCAGGGTTGAAGTTTGAATAGCATATTTCGTCTCCTTTCAATTTTGGCAATAAAAAGCCGGCTGAGTTTTTAGTTCAGTCGGCTGAAAGAATATATCAGGATTTAAATTGTTTGGCTAAGCGGGTAGGGGTAGAGACGCAAAATGTGGTATTTGACAGTCTTGACCGGATGTGTCAGGACTGTGCGAAAAAGGTTCGTATCCTATCACGGTGCCGGAAATGACCCGACCGATCTATGAAACTCACCGTTTTTCCGAAATTTGAAAAAGCGGGAAAAACGGTGAAAAACGAAGAAAACCGGCGAAAAACGCCGATATTCAGTGGACGATCTATTTAGACCGCTCAACATGTGTTGTGCGGCCGTTTTAGATCGGTTTTGGCACTCTTCCGGCTTCTCGTGAGTCAGCTTTCATCTGACGGAAATAGTTTTTCGGCAATCGCGCAAAAAATCACTCAAACCGAGATTTGTTCTCACAATTTGTGCTCTTCCATAAAATTTGAAAATCTGATATAATAAAGTCAGCCTGAAAAATAAGAACGAAAAAAGGAGTAAATCATGAAACTGAATCTTGGTGAAAACATCCGTCGCCTTAGGCGTGCAAAAGACTGGACACAAGATGATCTTGCGGATCGTCTTGGTACCACCAGCCAAACCGTTAGTCGTTGGGAGGTTGGTTCGACATACCCGGATATGGAACTCCTGCCGATTCTTTCCGCTCTCTTTTCCGTCTCTGTCGACGAACTTCTTGGCGTTCCGGAGGAGGAAAAGAATAGAAGTGCGCACATATGCTTCGACCGGCTCAGGCGTCTCTGTCTGACCCGGGGATCTGATCCTGAAGAAATTTGCGAGACGATACGTGAAATCCGGCGTGATTATCTCGGATTATTCGAAATGTGGCGTTTCTGGGGCGAAGGAAACGACGGACGATACCGGGATCCTGCGATTTTGCCGGAGGTGCGGAAGACCGCGGAAGCGTTTCTTGACACGAGCCGAAAACCCGATTTGCGCTGTCTCTGCATAGAAATGATGGCAGAGACCGAAGACGAAGAACATATTGACGCATTTCTCGAACGGTATGCGTCGCAGTCCGATCTGTCAGCAGATAATCTGCGTTATAAGCGATATTTTCGCCGCAACGAATGGGACTGCTATGGTCCTTATCGCGCGAAGAGGATGTTCATGTGCATCAACGAACTGCTCGACCGAGGACGAATCCTGCGGGACGATGATGGCATATTACGTGCAGAATCTCTCTATAACGCCGGTATTTTTCAGAAAAAACTACTCGACGCACTGTCCATCGGAGAAGCGGAAGCACCTGTTGACGCGTGGACACTCGCACGTATTCAGACGGCTTTTGACATGGGGGCGGCACTCTCGTCCCTCGGACGGCAGGACGAGGCCTTGGAAGCGCTCGAAAACGGCGTCGGTCTCTTGGAACGCGTAATGAAAATCACGGACAAAATCTCGATCCCGTCCGGCTCCCGCTGGCTGAACCAGTTCGATTGGTACGCGGAGGAATCTTGGGACAACATCAATAACAACCCGGACGGGGAACGGCATCGGATGATTTTTTTCTATGAGCGAAGCAGCGGCTGGTGCAACTGTATTTACCCGCAGCAATTCACCGACGCGCTGACCGGGGGACACTGGAGCGATCTCACACCCTTTTTCGATCCCATTCGCGATAATCCGCGTTTTCTTGCCTGCGTCAAGCGGGTGGAAGCTCTTTGCGTGAGTAAACCGGCAGGTGAAGACGAAACGTAGTATTCAGGTAGTTAAGTGCGTCATATATGGTTCAATTCCCGGACACCTGCTGAAAAGCTATACACGATTTTTTTATTTCACTGCTTTTCCAAACATTCAAAAAGCGAGAAAAACAGATAAAAAATGAAGAAAACCGGCGTTTTCGCCGGTTTTCTTCATGCCGATCTATTTAGACCGCTCAACATGGTCGGAGTGACAGGGTTCGAACCTGCGGCATCTTGCTCCCAAACGGAAAACGATTGCTTTTATATCCTTTTTTAGCCCGTTTCGGGCTTTTTTTGACCTCTTTTGCCCCTTTTTCTCCCCGTTTTCTCCATTATATCCATCTCCTCCGCCGCCGGTTCGGGTCAGATAAGTGGTCAGACTGGTTTCATATCTCTGTGATTCCGTTCTGCTATTCATGCAGTATCTTCAGATATGCATCCAGTCTTGCGTTTATATAGCCGGCAAACAGTCCCTCCATAGCGGAAAGGTCGTGTTTGACGTGATAGGTGTCAAAGGCGTTGTAATAAGCGACTCTGTCGGTGAATTTGATGTCGATAGGCGGATAGCCGGCCTTCATCAGTTCCAGATTCACAAGCAGTCTGCCCGTCCTGCCGTTTCCGTCGATAAACGGGTGGATGCCCTCAAACTCTATGTGGAATCGCGCCAGCTTTGTTACAATGTGATCGTCGCTTGCCGCGTAGTCGTGCAAGAGCTGTTCCATCTTCGGTCCGATAAGATACGGCTGCACAGGTTCGTGGTGAGCGCCCATAATTCGGACGGGGACTCTTCTGTAAACGCCGCGGTCGTCTCTTTTATCGGCAAGCACAAGATAATGGATCTGCTGAATGACGCTCTCGGTGAGCGGCGCGTTCTCCTTTACAAGCTCTCTGACAAAATCAAAAGCTTCCTTGTGACCGACAGCTTCAATGTGATATTTCAGCGGTTTCTGATCTATCGTAAGTCCGCGGAGAACAAGGTCAGTCTCGCGGAGCGTCAGCGTATTGCCTTCAATGGCGTTGGAGTTATATGTGTATTCAACGGTAAACTCCTCGTTCAGCCGTTCCAGTTCGCCTTCGGTCAGAGGTCTTCTGCCGTCCAGCTCCGCTTTCTTGCGGTCGATCTGAGAGAGAATGCTTTCTTTCGATTTAAACCTTCCGTCGGCGGGTTTTTCCGCGTCGATCGGAATCTTCCAGCCGCGCCCTTCCTGATACGCCCCGGGAATCTTTCCCTCAGAGCATAACACTCTTATCCTTCTGTCTGAAATGTTCCATCTCTCAGCTGCTTCTTTTACCGTCATATACATAAACTCTCGCCTCCAATCTGTAATATTATATCATATTATCGGAACAATGTCAAGCCTATCGGAATAATATAACGCCGATTATCGGAATAATATTGGGGCTAATGGAACGATTCAACCCGTGCGGAATAACGAAGCGGCAATTATCGGAACAATGGAAAAAGAGGCAAGGACTGTTCCGATCGGCTGCTTTCCAAAGGTGAAAACCTCTTTCAATTACCTCATTCCCGATTTCAATTTTATCATTTCGTGTATAGATGACAAAATTGAGTCCGGAAGAAAAGACGTTACGCGAAGTTTGAAAATCGGATTTTAGGCTTGACTTTTTCATGGCATTGTGATATAATCTATTATGGATTAGTGTATAAGCGCGGATATTGTTACATACCGCCCGCACGGAGGTTGACATGGCGATAAGTTATAAGAAATTATGGCACATACTATTGGACCGCGACATGGACCGCAAGGATCTTGAAAAACTTGCGGGCGTCAGTCATTATACAATGACTAAGATGGGAAAAAACGAAGACGTCAGCACCGAGGCGCTGAGAAACATCTGCAAAGCCCTCGACTGCAGCCTTGACGATATTGTCGAGCTTCTGCCGGATGATAACAAATGATAATCGCGAGACAGATGTGTCTGATACGAAAAAATCTCGGGTGTTTTAGCAATAAAAGTATGTAGTTTTATTTAACCAAGAGTTATGGAGAGAAAACCATGCAAAAAACATCTATCAGATTCTTTGAGGATATACCGGTGCGAGCCGTTTGGGATGACGAAAGTTCCAAGTGGTGGTTTTGCGCTGCGGATATTGCAGAAGCGCTGACCAAAAGCAAGAATCCGCGTGTGTATTGGGCGACTGTAAAAAGAAGGAATGGTGAGTTGTTTGCAAATTGCAAACAACTGAAATTAAAAGCGCGGGACGGGAAGTTTTACAACACCGACGTTGTGGACGAGTCCGGTTTGAACACGGTCATCGCGCTGATACCGAGCAAAAAAGGTGAAGTGTTTGCCCGCTGGATGAAGAATATGGAGACCTCGCTTGACGAAAAGAGCAAGCAAAAGGCGTATGAACTTTTCGAAAGCGGCTTCATTGACAATATTGAAGTCGGAACGGCGAAGGGCTTGCAGCAGATCCACGGATATATTTTCGGCGGGCTGTATGATTTTGCCGGACAGATCAGAACGCTCAATATTGCAAAGGGTGGTTTTGCATTTGCTCCCGCGCTGTATCTTGACGGAGCGCTCGCGCATATCGAAAAAATGCCCGAAAGCACGCTCGAAGAGATCGTCAAAAAATATGTTGAAATGAACGTCGCGCATCCATTTATGGAAGGGAACGGCAGAAGCACGCGCATCTGGCTCGATCTGATTTTGAAAAAGAATCTGAAAAAATGCGTTGACTGGAGCCTGATCGACAAAAAGGATTATCTCTCCGCCATGCGTGAAAGCGTCGATGATCCGACGGCAATGTACGGACTGATAAAAAACGCCTTGACAGATGATATTCATAACCGAGAGATCATCATGAAAGGCATTGATTATTCGTACTACTACGAGGCTGAGGAATAAAAATCCACACAAATTCCTATTTTAAATGCTGAGATTTGAACGGAGTGTATGTAATGTCCTATGAACGAAAAGGAGAAAAAGTAAAACCGGGAATTTACCGTGTATATAACGGCTCCCCCGTTGAAGTCATAATGATGGTCCCTGAACCGGACACAGGGAAAGAGTTTGTCATCTGTAAGAAATGGAGATTCGTCCGGAACAAGGATTATTTCGTCGTCAGCAAAGAGAATTTCTACTCGGAGATCGAGGATCAGTACGGCAAAAAGCATCAGCGGTACAAATATACCGATTTTTACGAAGAGCAGGCTTCCAACCTTGAAGATATCGAAGAAGACGGGTTTAACGTCAGAGACCGTATCGTAAGAATGCACGAGAAAGCGCACCGGTTTGACGATTCATATCTGAAACACCGCACGCTTCGTTCATCGAGCTCATATGTCGATTATGCAAAAGATATCTTTGAACATATAACCGAAGACCGCGCCCGTATTCAGCTGTGCAGGAATGAAAAGCTGTATATCGGGCTGAAAAAAGAAGAGTTTAAGATTCTGGTCGAGGATCTGAGATACTTCGATCTGTGTATGAAAGGTCCGCTTGCTCCGTATGCCGAGTTTTTCAGCGAGCGTTTCGGCGAGAACCCGACGTCAATCCGTGAATACGCCGCCGCGCACAATATCAACCGCGGAAGTGTTGAACATATTCAGCGTAAAATGATCCGTACATTCGCCGAAGAACTGAAAAAACGAGACGACTCCGACGGAGTTAAACGGATACACGAACCGGTATCTCTGGATTATGACGTCGATGAAGAAGACGAAGGAATTGAAACTGAGGAAAAGCAGATCTCGGATGAAGAATTTGTTCTGAACCTCATTACCGACGTGCTCGATCATAATATGACCGAATCTGAGATAAATAATGCGGTCGACGACCGGTTCGGAATTGGAAATATTGAAAATCAGTTGTGCAATGAAGCATGCCAGCTGCTGTGGGCCTATCTGAACAGCGGCGGGGAGTTTTATCTTAAGGAATGGTTCACAATAAAAGAACGTCTGCAGAAGCGGATTGCAGAGCAAAGCAAAGTATGACACTTCTATGACGAACGGCAGTCTTTGTGGAAACAGATAATGGAGGGGCAAATCAGATGATAGATTTGAATCACCTTGAAAAATACAGAGAAAACAATCGAATTGAAGCCAAAAAAGCGCTCGGCGGTCTTCCTCACAGCATATGGGAGACGTATTCCGCTTTTGCCAATACATTAGGCGGGATCATTCTGCTCGGAGTTGAAGAGCATCCTGACAAATCGCTTCACGCCGTTGATCTTCCCGATCCGAATAAGATAATCAAGGAATTCTGGGACATGGTCAACAATACGCAAAAGGCAAGCGTGAACGTACTTTCAAGCAAAGACGTTTCGAAAGAGATCGTTGACGGCAAACACATTGTTGTCATTAATGTTCCTCGCGCTGACAGATCGTACAAACCCGTGTATATCGATGGCAATCCGCTTAACAGTTACAGGCGTAACGGTGAAGGCGATTACAAGTGCACGAACGAGGAACTGAAGTCAATGTACCGCGACGCGTCTGTCAGGACGCAGGACATGATTGTACTTGACACTTTCAGCATGGATGTCATTAACGCCGAGAGCCTCCGTTCATACCGTCAGCGCATGAGATTGTCCCGACCGGGACACGTCTGGGACATGCTGGGGGATGAAGAGTTTCTCATAAAGCTCGGCGCCGCCGGGATAGGAGAAGACGGGGAAAAGCACCCGACGTCCGCAGGGCTTTTGATGTTCGGCAACGAGTACGACATAGTCCGCGAGTATCCGAACTATTTCCTTGACTACCGCGAGGAATACGACGACGTTCATCGCTGGACAGACAGGTTCATCTCTTCATCTGGTGACTGGAGCGGCAACGTATACGATTTCTATTTCCGCGCTTACAACAAACTTCAGCTTGATCTGAAAGTGCCGTTTGAAATGAACGGCGGACTTCGTGTTGATGACACTCCTGTCCACAAGGCGATCCGCGAAGCGCTTGCGAACTGTCTTGTCAACGCGGATTATTACGGCAGAGGCGGAGTTGTTATCATTAAAAAGCGTGAATCTGTTACGCTGAGCAACCCCGGCAGTTTCCGTATCGGAATAGACGCGGCAATAAGCGGAGGCTTCTCCGATCCGCGAAACGGAACGCTGCTCAAGATGCTGAACATGATAGATATAGGCGAACGCGCCGGCAGCGGCATACCGAACATATACCGCGTATGGCACGATCAGAACTGGGCGGAACCGACGTTTACACAGTCCTTTGAACCGGACAGAACGACGTTATCGCTTACTTTTGAAAAAACAAGCGATAAAAAACAAGCGATAAAAACAAGCGATAAACGAATTTTCATAATACAAAAAGAAATAATTATCGGCTATCTGACAGAACATGCAACTGCAAAAACTTCAGAAATAGCAGATGCTTTAAATATTAGTGCACCACGTGCCAGAGCAGTGTTGTCAAGACTTTTGTCAGAAGACATAATAATTGGCGAGGGGGCTAACCGGAACAGAACCTACCGACTGAAATCATGATTGCATTATGACACTTGTATGAAGATCGGTATTGTTTCTCCAATACAGATAATAGAGGGACTATCAGATCGGTCAGTGCAGCTCTGTATGACATCTTTATGACAAAACGCATTGATTATCCAAACTATTAGTGAAAGGAGTTTTTCAGACTGGAAAAGCGCGTGATTATGACATTCGTATGACACAGTGCATTCAATGTGCAGTAGTATAGTAGAGGGGTATGTTATGCCACTCCCTCCGTAAAATTGAATATCGAGAGTTTTAATTAGAGTGAGAAGTCGCACGGAACTTAGGTTCCGCGATGTATATTTTCAGGTTCACTCTGCGTAGAATGACATCCGAATCGAAACGGTTCGTTTGTCTGAAGTAAAAATGCTTCAACGCGCCGTACGAATCTGAGCAGTACATAACTGAGAGAATAAATCGAAGGAAGATAATTCAGATCTTCTGCAGGTTCAGTTATTTAGTGTTCGGATCGTGCGGCGCTCTTTGTTTCTCTGATCGGCTCAGATCGAAAAACGTGTGCAACATGAACTGGAGGTGGTTGTGAAATGTAAAATCGTGTGCTTAGTAAGCAGAGGGACGTCTTAAAACGTCAGACAAAACTTTTTATCAAAGGGAGGTTCTATGGAGAAAAACTTTTTCAAAGTTCCAAATCATTTGTTCGAACACGGGCTGAGCAGCAAGGCCATTGTTGTCTTCTGCGATCTGATGCGACACGCCGGAACGAAACTGATGTGCTATCCCGCGCGAAAGACGATCGCCGCCGAATGCAATATCAGCGCGTCAACTGTTGACCGTGCGCTGGCGGAACTTGCATCGACAGGTCTGATCAAAAAGGTCAACCGCAAAAATGTGATTGGCGGTAAGACAAGCAACATGTATTATCTTGATCCCGGGACGAACTGATGCGTCAAAATAGTTCATGGTATCCGTCGTCAGCAGATATAAAGAATACTAAGGTTAAGAAAAACTGTAAGCTGAAAAAAGAATACTATTATACGTCCGGTTGATTCATCTGAATACGGCGCGAAGATATCAGGCGTGAGTGTTCAGAACATCAACTTGTATTCCCACGTCGCGAATCGCTACGTAGGGAGAGTCACGAAACGTGACGCTCCCATGTATCAAATGCAGCGGATATTCTTTTTCAGCTTACAACTTCGGACCACAACAAATGAACGGTTGAAGAAGGAACGATCGGCGCGGCACACATATTCTTTTCAGCAGACCTGTTTGTCCTCAGAAAGAAGGAGACGGCTTCGTGAAACACGAGGGGGTCCGACTGGACGGATATAACTGCGATGAGAAATATGAATTTGAAATCAACAGTCAGCCGGCAGCTGTAAACGCGCTCAGAGCCGTTTTAAGGTGCTTTGCTGTCAGGAGGTTAACTATACCGCCCATGGTATTCAAATCGATTACAGGGCATTTTTGCCCCCGAAAAGCGGGAGTTTGATTGACGAAAAAAGGGAGAGATGAAAGCGCAGAGATTAAAGAAAAACAGAGAGGACGAATGGTCGTTCTTCTGAGACGAGAGCGGCCGTATCCAGTACAACAATACCTGCACACATTGCGGTCATAAGTGCAAACAGAACTTCCGGGCTGTACTGGTAAGGTGTCCGCAGTATTACGACCGACAGGGGCCGAAAAGGAGGTCCGACCGATAGTGAAGCGGGTTAAAGGACCGAGTGCGGTCCGTATAACATCAGCCCGCAACGGCGGACTGAACAGGCGGAAAAGGCCTTTTTGAGGCTGAATCCGGGGCAATTCCGGCGGTTTTCAGCATACTGACGGATGATTGCGTTTTTACGAAAATGATTGCGGATTGATTGCGCATATTTGCGCGGAAAGGAATGGTATTAATGCCTAAGAAAAGCTACAATTTCTATCTTTCACCGGAGGCAAACGACATGATCGATTCAAGTATTGTGCCGTCGGACACAAGATCACGGTCGGAGTTTGTTGAGAAAGCGATACGTTTTTACGCGGCGAGTCTCAGCTCGGAAATGCATAAAGAGCTTCTGTCGGAAGAGCTTGTGAGTGTCATCCGTGACAACATCAGGAACGCTGAAAAACATATAGCGTCCACGATTTTCAAACTTGCCGGCGAGCAGGCGACGCTCAGCCTCATATTCGCAGACAGTATCGTCGGTGAAATGAGCCACAAGGATGTCGACGCATACAGAAACGAGGCGTATAACATTGTCAGAAAGCGGCACGGGGTCTTCACATTTGACGATGCACTTTGCAGTGCGGAAGAGATAGCCGGCAGCGACTGACGGTTCACGAAAAAAAAGACACCGCCGAGGCGATGCCTTAATCAATAGTGTGTGATTTCAGCCAGAGAAGAAGGTCGGTATAATCCTTTTCCCCTGAAGCAACATGAAGAATAATATCGGACAGTTCTTTCTGAGTGTACTCGATTCTGATTCCGTTGACAGCAAGAAAGACAAGCATTGCGTGAGCGCCGATACGTTTATTCCCGTCGACGAACGCATGATTTTTCACAAGTCCGTATCCGAGCCGCGCTGCTTTTTCAGCGACAGATGGAAACAGCTCCGCACCTTCAAATGTCTGCAATGGAGTAAAGAGCGCAGACTCAAGAAGACCATCATCGCGTATTCCGTGTGCGCCTCCGGTCTCATCTATCAGCTGATCGTGCAAAAGAATGAGTTGTCTTTTCGTCAGCAGCTTCATTTCGCAAGGACCTCATACGCTTCCTTGTTCTTTTCGATCAGCGCTTTTGAGACGGAGAGAAGCTCCTCGTCGCTTACCGACTGCGCGCGTCCCGTCTTCTTTATCTCAAACGGAATGCCGTTGTAGTCGACGGATGATTTGAGAAAGATAGTGATCGCTGACGACATATTCAAACCGAGATCGGCAAATAGCTGCTCGGCGTTCTTCTTCAGATCTTCATCAACGCGGATGTTAAGATTGGTTGTTGCCATGTATTTCATCTCCTTCCACATAATATTATACACCAAACCAAGTCGAATGTCAATACCATGTAATGAATTCTTAATTACAAAGGAGGGTTTTAATGCCAAAAGTCATCGTCAAATGCAGGTATTACAAAAGCGGTTCCGTAAGGGGCTTGGGCGGATATATGAACTATATCGCCACCCGCGAAGGCGTGGAAAAGCTGCCGAATGATCAGCGAACAAAGCCGGCGACGGAGGCTCAGATCGAAATGATCGAGGGCCTTCTGAAAGAAAATCCGTCACTGAAAAATGCTTCGGAGTATCGTCTCTACTCGAAAGACAAGACGGTCGGCACCGCTTCCGAATTCATATCGCACGCTCTTGAGAGCAGACCGGAGCTGCTTGGAACCGAACAGTATCTCCGGTATATGGCTACCCGTCCTAGAGTGGATAAGCGCGGCAGAGCGCACGGACTGTTTTCTTCAGGAGGCGTTGACCTTGATCTCGACGACGAGATCAAAAAGCTCGAAGCTCATAAGGGAAACGTGTACTCCGTAATCATCTCTATCAAGCGGGAGGACGCTCAGCGTCTCGGATACAATTCGGCAGAGCGATGGCAGAGCATGATCGGCGCAAACATAGACCGCGTTGCAAAAGAACACCACATTCCGCTCACGTCGATGCGCTGGTACGGGGCGTTCCACAACGAGTCTCACCA
>JAEEGH010026104.1_pt1 | contig 11662 bp, 8 predicted proteins | sample 9134181 | NCBI WGS metagenome assembly JAEEGH01 (sample SAMN16246544, study PRJNA631951) | gut metagenome | biome: gut microbiome; feature: rumen; material: DP-attached | host: Bos | place: Iran: Karaj | collected 2018-10 | reverse complement strand
AATAGATGTGATTGTCCTTTGTGCCTTCCAGCTTGCCTTCACCCAGGTTTTCGGGGTAAGAGACCGCTTCTTTTAGAAGTCGCTCCGCTTCCTTTGTGTCCCCTGCCGCAAGCTTTTCCTTCGCCATCTGCAAAAGGCAGACCTTAAACTGAGCGGTGATCTTTCCATCCGCTCCTTCCCAGGTCTGAAAAGAGTGACCGGTTATGCGTTCATATGCTTCCTCGTACATTCCCAGGCTGTTAAGCAGCGTCACGTATTCCGTGTAAAGATCATCTCGCTTTTCAATGAGGCCGATGTGTGCTTTAAATCCGGCAAGCCTTTCTTCAAGGCTAACACCCAGTTTTTGATACAGCTGATCCAGTTCCAGAAACACTCTTGCATCGGTTTCATCCAGCGCAAAGGCCCTTTCCATGCACTTTCTCGCTTTTTCTTTATCATTTCTCTTGTTATAGTACGCAACCGAAAGATTTCTGAGTAACGTAGGATAAGTGTCGTCCAGATCAAGCGACTTCTCCCAGAGTTCGATCGCTCTGTCGTACTGCAGTTTGTCGTAGAACAGGCATCCGAGATAGTAAGGTGCCTTTGCTCCCTCGGGATCCGCATTCATCGCTTCCGTAAGGACCGAAATGTCCTCGAGCTTGTTCGGGAAACAATAGGCAGGATCGCACTTTTCCGCTGCCTTAAAGCTTTTTGTGCTCTCCGCATCCTTTCCCGCCTTTTTAAGATACGCCCCCTTGTAATACAGGATCAAAGGATGCTCCTTCGGGCATATGCCCAGCGCACCCACAGCTTCTTTGTACAGGCCCCACTCTGCCAGATCCCTCGCGATGTTTAAAAAGATCTCGGGATCTCCCCCCGTTAGACCGATGAGATCCTCCAAAAGGGGCTTCCTGTCTTTCTCATCCGCCGCGGAAAGCCTTAAGTAAAGGGAAACATAGTCAAACGCATCCAGATCGAGGTTTTCCCGGATCCACGCATTCGCTTCCTCTTTTCTTCCCGTTTTCAAAAGTATCGCCGCTTTCAGACCTCTTGCTTTAATACTGTGAGCATTCTTGACAAGAGCCTTTTCGATAAACTCCAAGGCCTCGTCAAGAACGTTCTTTCTCACAGCTACGGCCGATAGATAGTAAAAGGACATTTCCCTGAGTTCATTCACCCAGGTTGCCTTATAAAAAGCATCGTAAGCATCTTCGAATCTCTCCTGCGCGAACAGTGACAGACCCAGATTGTAATAGGGCTCGGAATCATAGGGATTCGGATGCATGAGAGTAAGTCGTTTCAATGCGCGTCTGAAGTACTTTTCGCTCTCTTCGAAACAACCGCGTCTCATAAGAAGAAGCCCGTAGGCGTTGTTTATCCTCGTGTCGTCGGGATCTCTTTTAAGTCCCTCAAGATAGTAAGGATCCGGAAGCCATGTGGCGTGTCTGTACTGCTCTATATGCTGTCCGGTAAGGTACAGTTCCTCATTTGTCATGATCTCCTGCGGCTCTTTTGCGGCTTTTGCCGGCTCCGCAAGAACAGGTATCCCCTGATCCTTTGCCTGATAGGAGATCAGCTCCCTCTTTCCCGAAAGGACTGAAACCTTAACCTTGTATTCATAGGGGACATCAAGATCCAACTCCTTCTCGTAGACTTCAGTCGGAGAAAGCTTTGTATCTTCCCTGTAGATCTCTTTTCCGTCGCATGTCACGACCACGGTCGCGTCGCAGGGCGAAGTACCGTAGGCGCAGACATATAGTTTCCCGCCCCTCTTCTCCGTGTTCAGCACACAGTCCACAGAGGCGTTCTTTACGTATCCCACCTGTTTGTAGGGCATAAAGTATTGCTTAAACACCTTTTCTTCATAGGGCTTTAGCCATGAAAAATCCGGCTGATTGTCGCAGTACATGCCCGTCATCAGCTCAATGTAGGGTCCGTCCTCATCCGTAAGGTTTCTGTCCCATGCCTTTCCGAAGTCGCCGCAGCCCCAGGTCCACTGCTTCTTTCCGGGCGATACATGGTGATCCGCCACGTGCAGAAGTCCTGCTTTCTTTTGATAATCGTATCCTCCCACAAAGTTGTAGTCGGATCTTTCAGCCATATATGATGTGGGTACGGGGATATTCTTGTATCTCGAAATGTCCACGCCCTCACTGTAATCGTATTTGTAGTATTCACCCGTTGCTATCGGAAATCTTGAAACCGCCCTCTTTCCGTGGTCGTAGACGCTGTGAACGTCGGGCGGGAAAACAGACTGGGTATAGTCGTTTACCGATACCGCAGGATTTGCCCACCACAAAAAAGTCTGCGGGAGCGGCGTCCTGTTGTAGAGCTGCCCCATTATCTCGATATATGCCTTGTCGGGATAGAGAGTGATCTTCGTGAGTTCCTTCGTTCCGTACATCCTGTCCACATCCCCCAGAAGGACGGATCTGCTTCCGTCACTGTTTTCCGCAAGTCTGTAATTTACAGGCATATAGGTCGTCGGCCTGTGGTGCTGAGGCCAGTTGAATTCTATACCTCCGCTGATCCAGGGCCCTGTAAGCCCCACAAGGGCCGGCTTTATCACATGGTTGTAATAAACAAAGTCGTAACCGTTTGTCTTGTCGTAGGCTCTTTGTATGCGCCCTCCAAGCTCGGGAAGGATCATGACCTTCAGATAGTCGTTTTCCAGCCACAGCGCTTTCCATGCCTTGTCCGTCTTTGTCCTGCTGATCTCGTTTGTCGAGGGGTAGGGGTAGATCTTTCCCGAACTTCCCTGATATACTCTTTTTTCAAGGAACATCGGATTCTTGTCCGGCGCTCCCACCTCGTAGGTCGGGATCACCACCGATTCTTCCCAAACTTTTACTTCGCTCATTTCCTGTTTCTCCTTTTGAGCCCCCGGGGACGGGGTTAGGGGTTTAAATATCATTTTAGTGCTATGCACATTTTCTGTTCAACTGTATAATATCACCGCTGTTTTCAAGTTTCATAATCATATGTTGCTATTTAAATGTTAAAATATTGCTTTCGAAACATATGCCTGTGTGATAGAATAAGATCATGAGAACCATAATCCCTTACAGCAATTTAAAAAAAGACTCCTGGGCCGAGGATTTCACCCCGTCCAAGGAAGTCAGACAAAAAAATATGTTTGTTCAGTGCATGGGGCATTACAAGGCTCTGCCCGGATACGGCGTTTTTGACAGGAGCCGCCTTAAGAGTTTCCTTCTCCTCTACACCACGCACGGAGAGGGCTGCATCAGGTACCTGGATAAAGAGATCGTCTTAAAGCCCGGTTCCGCCACCCTGATAGACTGCATGCTGCCTCATTCCTACTTCTGTTCCCCGGACTGCATCTGGGAATTCAGGTGGATCCATTTTTCGGGCGCATGCATAGACGGTTACATCAGCGATTTTCTGAATAACTGGAGCGAGGCCCCACTTACTGCGGGCACCCGGTTCTTTAAGGAAGTTTACGATCTCGCCGCCCGAAACGACCCCATCTCTTTTATCGAGTGCTCCACCATGCTGATGGATCTGTGCTCCAAAATGCTGATCCATGTTATCGGAAACAACGAAGCTTCCTCAAAGCCCCTTTCTCCCGTTGTGAGCAGTGCTATCCAGATCATCGAAGAAGAATTTAAATCCGATCTCGACCTGTCAGGCGTCTGCGAAAGGCTTTCCGTCAGCAAGTTCTACTTTTTACGGACTTTCAGGCAGCAGACCGGTTTCACCCCGAACGACTACCTGATCACAGTGCGGCTCAATCACGCCAAGTCGCTTCTTAGAAGCACTTCCATGACCATTGAAGATATCGCGCTGGAGTGCGGCTTTTCCACCGCGTCCTACTTTATCCGGGTTTTTAAAAAGCACGAGGCGGTGACGCCCCTCCACTATCGTAAATACTTCCTGCAAAGTCTCGCGGAATGACACCATAACCCAAAGGGGCATCACCATCCTGTTTATTTGACGCCCGTCAAATAAAATAGCCCTCCGGTTTTATCCGAAGAGCTTAAATGCTTTTCCTGTTTTGTTACCTCATGGACCTGATCTTCTCATTCATCTTTTTAGCCTGATTGTTGTAATAGATCTTAAAGATGAACCAGATGGCAAATGCCAATGCGATCTGACACGCCACTATTATGCACTTTAATGCGAGGGATGTTTCGTTTCCGAGCCAGCCCACGTTAAAAGCTACTATGGTGTAGACAATACATCCCACTCCCATGTGGATCAGCACTTTCACGGGATAGGAAAGCTTTTCGCTGTTGTAAACAACGGAAGGCGCTCCGAAACCGATGCCACAGATCAGACAGCCTATGATCATCTTTGTCATCTGATAGTTCTGAAGACTGAAATCTCCTCTTTCCACTATGTCAAACACCATGCAGACCACTGCAAATATGCACAAAGAAAGAGCGATTCCCTGAAACGAGCCTTTAATAATTCCTTTCATACCTGACCTCCTTATTTTACAATCCGAGATACTTCTTAAAAGCAGGCAAATACGTCCGCGTCACGTAATCACTGCATCCGTTTTTAAGCTTCAAAAGGTAGGAACATCCAAAACTCGCTTCGATACTGTCCATGCAGGAAAGGTTTATGATCGTGGATTTTGAGATCTGCATAAACTGGTTTCCCAACTGCCGGCTGAGTTCATACAGTCTCTTTTTCGAACGATACTGCTGCTTTTCCCCGTAAATGATGGTATCTCCGTTTTCAACCCTGACCATAAAGATCTCCACCGGCTTAAGGATCACGATGTCCTCTTCATTTCTGAAGGCAGTGACGGGAGTTTCCGTGGTCCCGAACACTTCCAGGATCCTCTGTATCTCCTCCGTAACCCTGTCCGTGTGTATCACTGCATACGGTTCCTTAAACTCGGGCGAAACATCTAAACTGACCTTCATTTTGAATCTCCTTCCTCTTTTGCTTTCCGACATGTGCATAATACAATATAAAGCATATTTTGTCTCAACAATCAAGGTAAGTGGCAAAAATCGAGGGGTGAGTGACAAAAAATGAACCCATACTCCCGTCCCCAACGCTATTAAGTTAAGCATCTATTCTGCCTCGTTTTTAAACCTATCGAATTCGATAGGTTTAAAATTGGGAACTCAATTGAAATTTTAAATTCCAGTTCCAAGATTTGATGTTACCTTACCACATCGTAAACCTTGATTTCAAGGCATTTGTAAAACTAAATGCTACCCTTGCAATAGAAACTTCCGATTTGGGCCGTTTTTGCAAAACTTAATTCTGTTTTCAAGGTGCGATTTTTGGAGTTACTCTTGCAAAAAACGGCTCACAAGAAGTTACTCTTACAAACAGGAAGTAAAAATCCCTATTCAGCCCCAGAGGGCATTTTTGTTTTTTTCTATAGTAAAATATTTGATATCGTAGTATTTTTCTATAGAAAAATATTGACACCATTGTGTTTTTTCTATAGAATAATATTGTCTTTATCACGAAAGGAGCTTAACATGCTTAATCGAAAGATTCTGTCCGAACTCATCAAATGGAAAAATACGCCCGGTCACAAGAGCCTTATGATCAAAGGACAACGACAGATAGGCAAAACCTATATAGTAACCGAATGCTTTTCAAAGGAGTACGACTCATTTATATACATCGATTTCATAAAGAACCCCGAGTACATTGAAATTTTTTCCGACAGCCTTGACGTCGAGTCGCTTATCCTCAAGCTATCCGTTTTTATCCCTTCCGCCAGATTTGTCCCGGGTAAGACACTCCTTCTTTTTGACGAGATCCAGGAATGCCCCCGCGCACTTGCTTCCCTCAAATATTGGACAAAGGACGGAAGATATGATGTTATCGGTATGGGCTCCGCACTTGGTCTATCCTTCGTAAGCAAGGAATCTTACCCTGTCGGCTACGTTGACCATATGCCCATGTACTCTCTTGACTTTGAGGAGTTTCTCATGGCAGAAGGCATTGACCAAAAAGTCATTTCCTCCATTTCCGACTATTTTTCCAATCTCGAAAAACTCCCTGCCGTATTGATGGACAGAATGATGCAATACCTTGCAAAGTACATGTGTGTCGGCGGAATGCCCGAGGCTGTCAATGCATATATCAGCACAAGAAACATGTCAAATGTTCATTCCGTTCAAAAAAGGCTGATCGCTGACTACAGAGCAGACATCGCCCGCTTTTCACCGCCGGAAGTCAGGATTAAGGCACAAAAATGCTACGACAGCGTTCCTTTTCAATTAAGCAAGGAAAACCATAAGTTTCAGTATTCTGCCGTCGAATCCAAAGGGACTGCAACCAAATTCGGAACAAGCATAGACTGGCTCTGCGATCAGATGATCCTGCAAAAAGTAACCTCATTGAAAAGGATCGATTATCCTCTTGAAGCTTTTTCCGACGAAACCAATTTCAGACTGTATCCAACCGATGTCGGAATGGTCGTCGGAGCATATGACGAAAGTTTGAAAAATGCAATTTTACTTGATGCAGAAAAAAAAGCTGCCCCGGTCCCCTCTTTGCTCGGACTTTCAAAAGGAGGTCTTTACGAAGCATTGGCCGCAGACATGCTGTACAAAAGAGGATACAGCAAATTATTCTTCTACAAGAACGAGAAAAATACCAGTGAGATCGAATTTTTCATCACCCGTAACGGCCTTCCCACGCCCATTGAGATCAAAGCAGGTCGAAGCAAAGCAAATTCTCTCACCAACATTCTCAAAGAACACGATATAATAAATGTTGGCTATAAAATGTCATCCTCCAATGTCGGAAAAGTCGATAAGCTGGTCACTATGCCATTATTCATGCTTATGTTTATTTAAGTGGACTACAATTCAATAGTAAAAAAGCAACAAATTAATAAAGTATTAAACCACCACTTGACAAATGTAATATATAAATATATACCACATATTGTATTGATCAGTACAATAAAATACAATATGAGGTGTTTATTATGAAAAAATTTTTTATTTCTTTGATTGCATTAAGTTTGATAATTACTTGTTCCTCGGCAGTAACAGTAAAAGCATCCGGTTCTGCATCCGATCACACTGTTCGTTTCGAGAATGATAATGTTTATGGTGGTGGATCAAGCAGCAGCGATTCCTCCGATTATTATCATGATCCCGGCTCTGTTAACATTGTTAATTCGGATTCCGGCGCTCACAGTGACACTCTTGAAATAATGCCCGATGGATTTGGAGCAGATAATTTTTCCGATTAAGTAGCAAAAAACAGAGGGTGAATGACAAAAAATAAACCCATAACCCCGTCGGAAAAGGGTAAAAATTACTTGATTTTTTTCACAGTTTAGTTAACAATAGTAGTGTAACTATTTTTCATTTTTGGAGGAGGTTCTTATATGAAAAAAGCATTTAAAGTAATCGCTGCAGCTATTGCTACAGTAATCCTCGTTTCCACAGTCAGTGCTGTGTCTGTTCAGGCCGCTCCATGGTCAAGAGAATGCACCTACGACTGTCCCCAAGACGGTGGCGGAAGTAGTGACACAACAAATCCAAGTCCATCTAACGGACAGGGCGGTGGATGTATTGGCGCTACTCGAGAGTGTTTACAGCCCTGATACTCATCTTTTACGTAACACTTGGTATTAAGATCAATTACATTACGTAAATACTGAAACACGATCAAACTGAAAAGCGGGAAGCTTGCGCTTCCCGCTTTTTGTTTATCTGCAAGGTTTTGAACCTGCCATATCAATGGATCAAAGAGTCCATTACCATCGATGCAATCACTGCCAGAATTCCAACAGTAACATAGGGAACACAAAATCTTGCGTTACCCCTGCGTTCTTCGTTCTTCGCCTCGGTGTAGTCATAGTAGGTCCTGTATTTACGCTTTAGGCCATGAGTTGAGAACGAATAAGCAAAAAGATTGAAAGCACCAAGATTGGCCACAAGCACGAGGAGTCCGAACAGCGCGGTCAATACTCCGCCCATTCCAAGTCCGTCCACTAAGGCGAACCAGGAAGGACTGAGAAGCAGTATCCTGACTACCGTGATCACTGCTGTGATGATAACGGCAGCGATGTATCTTTTTGGTGAATGGAAAAACAGTTTTGATATTAAACTCATATCAGTCCTTTAATTGCTTCTTATAGGAGGCAAATTCTTCCTCATTGCAGAGAACAAAATGTCCGGGCTTCAGTTCCCTAAGTTCGGGCTGATTGTCGGGAGTATAGTTGTGTGCCTCTGCAGGATTATAGGTGATACGCTTACGTGTTCTCTCCGATCTGGGATTGGGCTTCGGTATCGCTGAAAGCAATGATCTTGTATAAGGATGCATGGGATTCTTAAACAGCTCATCACTGGATGCCTTTTCAACGATCTTTCCAAAGTACATTACCACGATGGTGTCGCAAAAGTACTTGACAACAGAAAGGTCGTGTGCAACGAAGATCAAAGAAAGGCCCAATTCATTCTGCAATTCCTTGAGAAGGTTGATCACCTGCGCACGAATGGAAACATCCAAAGCAGAGATAGGTTCGTCACAGATCAGAAGCTTAGGATTCATAATGAGGGCACGTGCAATACCGATCCTCTGACGCTGTCCACCTGAGAACTCATGAGGATAACGTGATGCGTGTTCCTCAACAAGTCCAACCCTGTGAAGCATCTCAACAACCTTCTTGTGGTTTTCTTCTTTGTTTTTAAAGCCCTGGATCTTAAGACCTTCCTGAATGATGTCCTCAACTGTCATACGGGGATCCAGTGAGTCTATGGGATCCTGGAAGATCATCTGGATCTCGTTCATAAGCTTACGGGGAAGATGATCTCTGTCAAATTCAATACTCTTGATCTTTTCTTTCTGAGTAGCAATGGTCTTGCTCAGTTCTGCTTTGATCTCTGCGATCTGCCTGTTAGCTTCATCAGAACCTTTACCGTACTTCTCATTTATTTCCCTGATCTTTTCCTTAGCATGGATCTTGCTCCACTTTATCTCTTTTTTGTTCCATCTTGAGCCTGCTCCGACGCGAACTCCCTTGTAGTAAATGGAGCCGGAGGTGATGTCGTAAAGACGTATGATGCTTCTGCCTGTAGTGGTTTTACCGCATCCGCTTTCTCCAACGATTCCAAGGCATTCACCTTCCATTACATCAAAGGAAACATTGGAAACAGCCTTCATCTTCATACGATTGGCACCTACACCGGAGAAGAAGTACTGCTTCAGATGTCTTACAGAAAGGATGATCTTGTTCTTTCTGAGCTCTTCCTTCTGCTTGATCTTAGGATTTATATGATATCTTCTGTTAAGTTCTTCCGTGGAGATCGTACTCATATCAGAGGATAATGTGATTTTTTCATCTTGCATATTGCTCATTTTGCATCCTCCTCCAATGATATTCTGATTCTTTCGGAAACGATCTTGGGCATTTCCACCTTAGGAGCTTTTTCGGAAAGCAGCCAAGTCGCAGCATAATGTGTGTCGCTGACCTTGAACATGGGAGGTTCTTCTCTGAAATCTATGTTCATGGCATAGGAGCTTCTTGCCGCAAATGCATCTCCCTTAGGAGGATAGATCATGTTCGGAGGTGTTCCCGGAATAGCAACAAGCTTTTCTTTGCTGTCCACATCAGGGATACTCGAAAGAAGTGCCCAAGTGTAAGGATGCTTGGGATCGTAGAAGATCTCATCTGCTTTACCGTATTCAACTATCTTTCCGGCATACATTACAGCAACTCTGTCAGCCATATTGGCAACAACGCCGAGGTCGTGTGTAATGAAGATGCAGGAGAGATTTCTTTCCTTTTTGATCTTATTGATAAGTTCAAGGATCTGGGCCTGGATCGTTACATCAAGAGCAGTGGTCGGCTCATCACAGATCAGTATCTCAGGTGATGCTGTGAGAGCAATGGCAATAACGATACGCTGTCTCATACCGCCTGAAAACTCAAAAGGATACTGCTTAAATCTTCTTTCGGGGTCAGGAATACCAACCTCTCTCATGATCTCAATAGCGCGGCGTTTTGCTTCAGCTTTTGTGATCTTAAGCTTATTGACAAATTCAAGGTTCTCTTTTTCTATTTCTGCCTTTATCTTCTCTTTTTCTCTGAGGTCAGAAGCCGCAGACAGCTTTAATTTCAATTCTTTGATCTTGTCTTTATGTTCTGATGTTATCTTGTTCTTGTATTCATTGACCTGGTCCTTGGCACGTTTTTCCGTTTCGTTAAGAACCATTTTTAACTGCTTGGCCTTATCGTTATACTTAATTTTAACGCTCTTTTTATATTCTTTAAAATCACGTTTTTTCTTAGCGAGCTCTGCTTTTCTTGCAGCGATCTGTTCTCCGGTAAGATTCTCCTTATCAGCCTCAAACACGGAAATCATCTCGTCAAGCTTCTTTTTTTCGTTGTCGATCTCAATGTTCATCTTTGCGACAACATTCTTGTATCTGATAAGATCATCGCTGATCAGATCGTTATACATGAGCTTGAGTTTGTCATTGTTTACAAGAGTAGCCTCTGTGATCTGCTTACCGATACGTACAATGGGGTTTAAGGATGAAAGCGGATCCTGGAAGATCATCCCGATCTTATGACCACGGATCTTGTAAAACTGATCTTCTGAAATCTCCAGAAGATTTTCTCCACGGTACATGATGTTTCCATGCTCGATAATGGAATTCCTTGAAAGAATACCCATAATAGCCTTGGAAGTAACGGATTTTCCGGATCCTGATTCTCCTACGATACAGAGAGTCTCTCCTCTGTACAGGTCAAAGGAAACGTTTCTTACAGCCTTTAATATACCGTTATCTGTTTTAAAATTTATAACAAGTTCATTTACCGATAATACTTTTTCTTCGGCCATATCATTCACTTCCTTTCAGGGACGGATTAAATGCATCTCTGAGACCGTTTCCGAAAAGATTGAACGAGATCTCAATTAACGCTATGATCACAGCAGGGAAGATTACAAGGTTCGGATACAGCGGAAGATACTGCTGGTGACTTGACATCAGTACACCGAATGATTCCTTTCCCTGAAGTCCCAAACCTAAATATGCAAGAGTAGCTTCCGAAAAAACCACGGAAGGTATCATAAGAACCGCTCCTGTAATGATCGTACCCATGGAATTCGGAAGGATGTGCTTAAAGATCAGTCTCATATCCGAAGATCCGAGTGTTCTGGAGGCCAAAATGTACTCACGTCCCTTGAAACGATAAAACTGAACACGGGTTCGGTGAGCTGTACCCATCCATCCCGTGAGGCAAATCACCATAAGAAAAACCCCAAATGTATTACCAAAATGAAGAATGGCCAGAGTAAACACAACCAACGAAGGCACACCTGATAATATTTCGCAGAAACGTTCCATGGCAATGTCTACCGTGCCTCCAAAATAGCCGGAGATCGAACCCCAGACAAGACCAAAGGAGAAGCAGATGGATGCTGCGAAAATACCGAGGATCGTCGATGTTCTGAGTCCGGCAAAAGCCTTCTTAAAAAGGTCATGCCCTGATGCTGTAGTTCCGAAAAGGAATCTGGGCATTTTATCGTAACCGTATTTTCTGTAATTCCAACCTCTACCGCTAATACTTGACAGTTTCTTGGTAACCTTCATAACAACCTGACTGTCAACTTCGTCGATAGGGCAATCATCTGTCAGGCGTACAAAGGATTCAGGTCCCACCTTGTAATCGTAGGAACACCATCCCTTTGAAATCCAATCATTCAATTCCGTA
>JAEEGH010026103.1_pt1 | contig 11662 bp, 9 predicted proteins | sample 9134181 | NCBI WGS metagenome assembly JAEEGH01 (sample SAMN16246544, study PRJNA631951) | gut metagenome | biome: gut microbiome; feature: rumen; material: DP-attached | host: Bos | place: Iran: Karaj | collected 2018-10 | reverse complement strand
GATGAATATAAAGAGTTCTCAAACGAAGAAGTACTTTTTAGAACAACTATTGGAGAGATATATAGGTTTTCGCAGAAAGGTACAGTCGAAACTGTGTCTTTGGAAAATTGGTCGGAAGAAAGAAGTGACAGCTTGTATGAGAAATTAGGAATTTAAAATCCACAACTAACAGTCATGTGTACTAATCTCCCACAATAAACGGCGGAGAATTCCATTTTTAGTTCCGCATACAGCTTAAAATGTTAAAATTTTGGAGTCTCCATTTGTTTTTATTACCTTTGTGCCATATAATATACAAAAAAGCTAACAAAATGAAAACTATCAAAATAGAAAAAGGCAAAGTACAGGTAATGATTTCTGTCTTTACATTTTTGGATAGTAGCCACCCCGACAAAGACGTATGGATTGCTTATTGTCCTGAATTAGATCTTACAGGCTACGGACACGGAGAGGATGAAGCAAAATCTTCTTTGGGGGTAGTGTTGAACGACTATATACGTTATGCCACCGAGAATGGCACCCTTAAAGAAGATTTATTAAGTCATGGATGGAAGATGGATGGCGAAAAGCCTTCTTCTATTCCTACATATAACTATATGTTAACGCAAGGGTATCTTGATAATGTAGTGAATGCAGAAAGATACAGTAAGGATAGTATTCCTTTTGAAGTATGAATAGGGTCAAACTATCAAATATCTCACTTGCGGATTTCCGTACCTTTCTCTTTGACATGGGGTGCAAGAGGGAAGAACAAGGAACGAAAGATGATAAAGGCGGCTATTTGCCGTCTTTTTTCTTTCCCTCTTGTTGCACCAAATGTGAGGTTCGTGTTCGCACGGTGTTCGCAAAAATAAAAAAAAGCACCTACGAAAGTTCGTAAGTGCTTTTTTGTAGCGGGAGGGGGTCACGATCCCTCGACCTCCGGATTATGAATCCGACGCTCTAACCAGCTGAGCTATCCCGCCATCATTGTTTGTCGTTCCTCACTGTGGAGACAGTGGGAGTCGAACCCACGACCTCTTGCATGCCATGCAAGCGCTCTAGCCATCTGAGCTATGCCCCCGTTGTTGGCGCATTGTTGAGCGTCTGCGATGCAGGCCCACGGTCGCTTTTGCGAAATTGCGAGTATGTATTCGCGATTTTGCGAGTGCAAAGTTACTATTATTTTCTTAATTACACAAATATTTTTGATATATTTTTTCAAAAAATGGGAAAAACATAAATAAATACTGTTTTTTATTAGTATATTTGCACACACAAAAAAACAGTATGTCAGTATGAGAAGATATTTAGTGTTACTCCTTTTGTCTTTTGTGTTCCTTTGCGTCAGTGCGGAGGAGCACATGGAGTATATGGGTGTAAGTATGGGAATGCCGGTGGATGAGTTCACTGCGGCGATGAAAGAGAAAGGCTATGTGGTGGCGGCAGAGAATGCCAAGGCTCCCAAGGGCATCCGACTGATGCAGGGGGACTATGCCGGAGGCAAGGTAATGCTTGAGCTGGGCTACGGCGTGCATACCAATATGATGACGAGTGTGGCGGTAAGGTTTCCGCAGGAGAAGGAGCTGAGCAAGTTCCTTACGTTCTACGAGGCCATGAAGCGTGTGGTGACAGAGCAGTACTGCACGGAGGGCGAGGTAATCAACGAGCAGGGCGACATGACTACGTTGCCAAAGTATGGCATGAAGATGGACTACGGTACGGTGACGATAAGCGTGGACCCAGACAAGGCGTTTACGCTCATACTGACCTATGTGGACCAGTACAATACTTTAGAGGAACGTAAGCTGCGTTACGATTAAACCCCTCGGCGGAGAGGAAAAATTGTAATTTACAGATGACATTTATACTGACTTTTTGGTATTTTACGGTAAAAATAGCATAAAAATAGAAAAAAGTCTTGTATTCATAGATAAAAAAAAGTAACTTTGTTATGGTGTCGGTTAGCGTTGTTTCCCGTCATCATAACATTTTTTGTTATAAACAACCCACGTTTAATAATAGAAAGGTATAGCTTATGAAACAATTATTACTTTCTTTATGCCTGTCATTGGCAGCGATAAGTGGCAGCGCGCAGAATGCGGCAGCCATAGAGCAGAAATTGATAGAGTATGGACGTATGTTCACTACCAAGCAGAACATATATTACTTTATCGGTGATGACGGAAAGGTAACCGATGTGGTTATGAGTAGCACCATAGATTATGATATGCAGCAGGATATTACCGAGTTCTTCAAGAGTCTGCCTCCGTTCAGCGGCGGTGCCGGTAAGGACATGGTAACCATTATGCCTTCAACAGCCTCAGAGAAATCTACCGGCTATGTGTCGCAGAATCTCTCTGGCACAGGCGAGGGTGGTGCTGACGACTCTAACCGTGCGCTTGCCACAGCCGATGCCGTGAAGAAGCAGAAGGAGATAACCAAGCTTGATGACGGTCCACAGGTGTATGACAAGGTAGAGAAGATGCCTTACGTCATAGGCGGTAAGGAGAAATGGGCTACATTCCTTAACGAGAACAAGACCTATCCTGCACTGGCCAAGGAGTTTGGTGCGCAGGACCGTGTAATCGTTAGCTTCATAGTGGAGCGTAACGGCAAGACGTCTCATGTCACTCCGGTGAAGTCATGTGACCCTTACTTGGAGCGTGAGGCCGTAAGACTGATACAGAACATGCCAAAATGGATGCCTGGTGTGCATAACGGCACGGTGTCTCGTGTGCGTTACACGCTGGCAATACCGTTCAGGCTGTAAAGGCGGGTCAGAAAATCTGACATTGGAAATTTCAGAACCCGCCAAAACAGGTGTGAGGGCTGGAGTGAGAGAAATCCGGTTTATGTAAAAATCTCACCTGAACAATATCTGCTTGCGATGTAAATAAAAGAAAAAGAAAACAGAAAAAAAGGAACAGACTGTCGTAAGCAAAGACGTGAAGTCCTGGAGTATGATATACTCCGGGACTTTCCTTTTTCTGTCGTCTTAGGTGGTATGACGTACAAAAAAGAAGCAACCAACTTAAGGACTGGTTGCTTCTGGTATATATAGACAGGGGTGTAAGAGTGTGTCGTTACTGCTTCTTGTAGTAAGTCTTGGCCTCAGGCAACCACTGCTGTATCTGCTTGATACGCTTGGCATCAGATGGGTGGTCGCTGAATATGCTGCTTACTGCTGAGCCTTTGCTGCCGCTTGCCTCAGCCATGCGCTGCCAGAAGCTTACTGCCACCTCAGGGTCATAGCCTGCCATAGCAGCGAAGATAAGTCCGATGTGGTCGGCTTCGCTCTCCTGACTGCGTGAGAAACCTGATGACCATGCCTGTGCACCCACACCCAGTACTGCGGTGCCGAGGCCCTGCAGCGTAGAGCTGGCGCCTGCCATCTGCGCTCCTGCTGACAGCACCTTCAGACCTATCTGCTGGCGGTAGGCATTGCTGAGTCGCTCGGCAGAGTGCTTAGCCACAGCGTGAGCTATCTCGTGTCCCAGTACCACGGCGAGCGATGCCTCGTCCTTTGTTACGGGCAGTATGCCCTCATATACTACAATCTTGCCTCCCGGCATACAGAAAGCGTTCACCTCTTTGTTCTGCACAAGGTTAAACTCCCATGCGTATGTCTTCACCTCGTCACCCATGCCGTTGGCGTTTAGATATTCCACCACGGCATCTGCGAGACGCTGTCCCACGCGTTTCACCATAGCAGTCTGCTCGGCGTTGGTGGAGGCCTTGGCGGTCTTCATGTATTCCTTATACTGTTGCTCGCTGAGGCTCAGCACCTGCTCGTTGTTTACTAACAGACTCTGTTTGCGTCCGGTGATGGGGACTTTTGACGTGGTGCCACATCCGATGAGCAGTGCCGTCGTGAGTGTGGCGATTAATAGATGTAGTTTCTTCATATATCAGTATGTTTGTCTTACAGAAGGCAAAGTTACGAAAAAATGAGAGAAACACAAAATTTTTTAGTATGCTTTCTCATGCACACCCTTCACAGCTCTGCCGCTCGGGTCGTTCATATTCTTGAAAGCCTCGTCCCACTCCAGTGCCGTAGCGGTGGAGCATGCCACGCTTGCCTCTGACGGTACGCTGCGTGCTGCCGACTCGCTGGGGAAGTGCTCGGCAAAGATGGAGCGGTAGTAATACTCCTCCTTGTTGCGTGGAGGGTTGATAGGGAAGCGCTCTGCCGCGTGAGCCATCTGCTCGTCGGTGACGGCGGCGGCGGTAATCTCCTTCAGGGTGTCAATCCATGAGTAGCCCACGCCGTCGCTGAACTGCTCCTTCTGTCGCCATGCCACCTCCTCGGGCAGCAGACTGGCAAATGCCTCGCGCACTATGCGCTTCTCCATGGTCTTGCCCGGACACATCTTTGCCTCGGGGTTGGTGCGCATCGCCACGTCAAGGAACTCCTTGTCGAGGAACGGCACTCTGCCCTCCACGCCCCATGCTGAAAGACTCTTGTTGGCACGCAGACAATCATACATGTGCAGTTTGGACAGCTTGCGCACGGTCTCCTCGTGGAAAGCCTGTGCTGACGGAGCCTTGTGGAAGTAGAGGTAACCGCCGAATATCTCGTCGGCACCCTCGCCTGAGAGCACCATCTTGATGCCCATGGACTTGATGACGCGTGCCAGCAGATACATAGGTGTGGAGGCGCGCACTGTGGTCACGTCATACGTCTCGATGTAGTATATCACGTCGCGAATGGCGTCGAGGCCCTCCTCTATAGTGTAGTTTATCTCATGGTGCACGGTGCCTATGTGGTCAGCCACAAGGCGAGCCTTGGCAAGGTCGGGCGCACCCTTCAGTCCTACGGCAAAAGAGTGCAGGCGTGGCCAGTATGCCTTGGTGCGAGAGTCGTCCTCCACGCGCATCTCGGAGTATTTGCATGCTATGGCAGATATGACAGAAGAGTCAAGGCCTCCCGACAGCAGTACACCGTATGGCACGTCACTCATCAGCTGGCGCTTCACGGCATCCTCCAGCGCATCGTGTATGGCGGCGACGCTTGCGTCGTTGTCCTTCACTGCGTCAAAGCTGAACCAGTCACGCTGGTAATACCTTGTAAGGCAGTAGGGCTTCTCTCCGGCCTTCACTTGTGCAGTATCCTTACTATATACATAGTGTCCGGGGAGGAAAGGTTCATAGTACTCACACTGTCCTTCGAGCGCTTTCAGCTCAGAAGCCACATATACGGTGCCGTCGCTGTCATGTCCTATATAGAGAGGAATGACACCGATAGCGTCGCGTGCTATGAGGAAGGCGTCCTTCTCCTCGTCGTAAAGCACAAAGGCGAAGATGCCGTTAAGCTCCTCAAGGAAGTGGATGCCCTTGTCGCGGTAGAGTGCGAGTATTACCTCGCAGTCGCTGCCGGTCATGAAGTCATACTGTCCGGCGTAGCGTCGGCGTATGTCCTGATGGTTGTATATCTCTCCGTTGACCACCAGCACCTGCTTGCGATCGGAACTGAAAAGAGGCTGACCGCCAGACTCGGGGTCAACGATGCTAAGACGCTCGTGTGCCAGGACTGCGGAGCCGCCGTAATAGATGCCGCTCCAGTCCGGACCGCGATGACGTATTTTCTGACTCATCTTAAGAGCCTTCTGACGCAGCTGCTGCGTCTGCTCCTTAACATTTAATATTGCTACTATTCCACACATAGTGATTATACAAGTTATGAGTTATGAGTTGTGAATTATAGACCCACCCCAGCCCTCCCTGTGAGGGAGGGAGCCTGAGTATGGGGGTATTAATTATTAATTATATCATTATTAATTATTAATTATATCATTATTAATTAGGAACTGTGTTCTATATAGTCGATGAAAGCTTGGTTTACCATGCGTATTCCGCCCGGAGTGGGGTAGTTGCCTGTGAAGTACCAGTCGCCTGTATGGTGCGGACAAGCCTGACGCAATCCCTCGATGCTTTGGAATACCAGTTCGATAGGCGTATGCATGTTCTCCGGCCGTAGCATCTCCACTATCTTGCGGTTTATCTCCTCCACGGTGAACGGTGCGTATATCTTTCTTACATGGTTAACCTGCGGCTGTTCCTTGCAGGCATTATATACATCGGTGACGAGCTGTTCCATGCCTCGTTCCCTTATCAGTGCCATGGCAGCGCGGAAGGCGCACAGTTCTTCAAGGTGTGACATGTCAATGCCGTAGTAGTCTGGGTAGCGTATCTGTGGAGAACTTGATACCATCACGATCTTCTTTGGATGCAGGCGGTCAAGAATCTTGAATATGCTCTCCTTCAGCGTCGTGCCTCGCACTATGGAGTCGTCTATTATCACCAGGTTGTCTTTGTAAGGCGTCAGTGAGCCGTAGGTGATGTCATATACATGTGCAGCGAGGTCATTGCGTTCGGCGCTGTCACTTATGAAGGTACGCAGCTTGATGTCCTTCCATACCACCTTCTCAGTACGCACTTGCGGGTAAATCTTCCTTATGCCGTCGGTCATGCCGTAGAAGGCGGTCTCGGCGGTGTTTGGAATGTATGAGAATACGGTGTTGGCGGTGTCGCCGTCAATGGCCTTGATAATATCCGGGGTGAGCTGTTCGCCGAGACGCTTACGCTCGCGGTAGATGTCGCTGTCGCTGCCGCGGCTGAAGTATATGCGCTCAAAACTGCAGGCAGTGCAGGCGGTACTCTCTGTTATCTGACTTTGTTTTATGCGTCCGCTCTTATTGACTATAAGTGACTGTCCCGGTTGTAGCTCCTTTATGTCATTCACCTCAAGGTCAAACGTTGTCTGTATGACAGGGCGCTCGCTTGCCACTACCACCACCTCATCGTCAGTATAGTAGAAGGCGGGACGTATGCCCCAAGGGTCGCGTACGCAGAACATCTCGCCAGAGCCTGTCAGTCCGCACATCACATAGCCGCCGTCAAAGTGAGGCATAGTGGTCTTCAGTACGTTAGCCATGTCAACGTGCTCGTCTATGTATCGCGTTATGTCAGCGCCCTCCAGTCCCAGTTCCCATGCCATGGCATAGAGTCGTTCCACCTCGCGGTCCAGGCGATGGCCCATCAGCTCGAGTGTGATATAGGCATCGCCATATACTCGCGGTGACTGTCCCTGTGCCGTAAGGTAATGGAACACCTCATCAATGTTGGTCATGTTGAAGTTGCCGCACAAGGCGAGGTTGCGTGCCCTCCAGTTGTTGCGGCGCAGGAAGGGGTGGACATATTGCAGACCGCTCTTGCCGGTGGTGGAGTAGCGCAGGTGTCCCATGAAGAGCGATGCCTCCTCAGGAGCCTTTACCTGTGTGGTACGGCTGAAGACCTCAGTGATGGCATCCTTGCCCTCGGCACGCTCACGGAACATATATTCCTCGCCGGCTGGGGCGTCAAGGCACACAAACGCCATGCCGGCACCCTCCTGGCCACGGTTATGTTGCTTCTCCATCATAAGGTAGAGCTTGTCAAGGCCATAGCGGCGAGTGCCATATTTCTGGCGATAATACTCCAGAGGTTTCAGCAGGCGTATCATTGCCACGCCACACTCATGCTTCAACTGTTCCATCTATACATGCTTTAATGAATGACATAAACAACGGATGCGGGTGCAATACCGTTGAGGAATATTCCGGGTGAAACTGTGTTCCGATGTACCACCGGTGTGACGGCAGCTCTACTATCTCCACAAGTCCTGTCTGTGGGTTGGTGCCGGCGCAGCGCATGCCGTGGCTCTCAAACTCATCGGCATACTTGCCGTTGAACTCATAGCGGTGGCGGTGGCGCTCGCGAATAAGGCTCTTGCCACCGTATGCCTGGAGGGTCTTGCTGCCTTCGGCTATCTTGCACTCGTATGCACCGAGACGCATGGTGCCTCCCAACTGTGTGATGGCTTTCTGTTCTTCCATCATGTCGATGACGTTGTGAGGTGTGTCGGGGTTCATCTCGCTGCTGTTGGCATCAGCATAGCCCAGCACGTTGCGTGCAAACTCTATTACCATCATCTGCATGCCGAGGCATATACCGAAGGCTGGCACGTTATGTGTGCGGCAATACTCCGCCGCCAATATCTTGCCCTCAGTGCCGCGCGCTCCGAAACCGGGGCATATCACAACTCCTGCCATGCCGCGCAACTTCTCCTCTACGTTGTCGGCTGTCAGACCTTCACTGTTAATGAAGTGAGTCTTCACCTTGCGGTCATTATATGTACCGGCGTGAGCCAGGCTTTCGAGTATGCTCTTGTAGGCATCCTGCAAGTCGTACTTGCCTACCAGCGCCACGTCAGTAACCTCTGTGGCGTGTTTCCTGCGCTCAAGGAAGTTGCGCCATGGACCCAGCTCAGGAGTCTTGCCAGGCTCAATGCCGAGTTTTGTGAGGATGACAGCATCCAATCCCTGTCGCTGCATATTTACCGGCACCTCGTAGATGCTCGGCATATCCTGACTCTGTATCACGGCCTTTATGTCCACGTTACAGAAGTGCGCCACCTTCTTCCTCAGTTCGTCGCTGAGCTCATGCTCGGTGCGCAGTACCAGCACCTCAGGCTGTATGCCAAGTCCCTGCAGTTGCTTCACGCTTGTCTGGGTAGGCTTGGTCTTTAGTTCGCCGGCAGCGGCGAGGTATGGCACGTATGTGAGGTGTACGTTAAGAGCCCTCTCAGGTCCCAGTTCCCATCGCAGTTGTCTTATTGCCTCAAGGAAAGGCTGGCTCTCGATGTCGCCGATGGTACCGCCAATCTCTGTGATAACGAAGTCGAGCTCGCGTGTGTCGTCATGCATTATCCTTCGTTTAATCTCATCGGTGATGTGGGGTACCACCTGTATAGTCTTTACGAGGTAGTCGCCGCGTCGCTCGCGGTTGATGACACTCTGGTATATGCGTCCGGTGGTGACACTGTTGTTGCGTGTGGTCTCAATACCCGTGAAGCGTTCGTAGTGTCCCAGGTCGAGGTCGGTTTCCATGCCGTCGGCGGTCACATAGCACTCGCCGTGCTCGTATGGGTTGAGGGTGCCGGGGTCTATATTGATATAGGGGTCAAACTTCTGTATGGTGATGTTATATCCTCTTGCCTGCAGCAGTTTGCCGAGTGATGCGGAGATGATGCCCTTGCCGAGTGATGAGGCTACGCCGCCAGTTATGAATATGTACTTGGTGTCTGTCATTATTTTATTTATGTCTATATACTCAATCTTTCATTTTCTCCCTTATGTGCTCCTCGTATTCTGCTATCTCGCGCTCGCCTATGTGGGCCAGTCCGTAGTGCTCGTCATGCTGGGAGAAGTCAAGTCCTACCTTCTCGCTGTATGCCGATACGCGCATAGGCAGCAGCTGGTCTATAAGCCAATAGCCCACCCAACTCATTATAAATGTATAGACAAAGACTATCACGATGGCGAGCAGGTGATACAAGAAGATCACGAAACCATCCCATGTGCCGGCTATCAGTCCTTCTTGTATGAATATGCCTGTGAGCACGGTGCCGAATATACCGCCTGTGCCGTGTGTGGGGAATACATCCAGGGCATCGTCTATTCTTGTGTGTGAACGCCAGTAAACGGCTATGTTGCATATTAAGGTTATGATGAATGCAATGAAGATGCTCTGTCCCACAGTGACGTATCCCGCTGACGGGGTGATAGCCACCAGACCTACCACGCAACCTACTGCAGCTCCCATGGCAGAGGGCTTGCGACCGCGCAGACAGTCAAAGAATATCCATGTCATCATGGCGGTGGCCGATGCCGTATTGGTGTTAAGGAAAGCCTTTACCGCCTGTCCGTCTGCATGTAGTGATGAACCGGCGTTGAATCCGAACCATCCTAACCAGAGCATCGCTGCACCGAGCAATACGAATGGAATGTTGGCAGGCTCGCTCTTCGCTGTGCTGCGTCTGCCGAGGAAGATGGCTCCTGCCAGGGCAGCCACGCCAGAAGAGGCATGGACTACTATGCCACCGGCGAAATCCACCACACCCCAACGCATGAACAGTCCTTCCGGATGCCATGTCATGTGTGCCAGCGGACAGTATATCACGAAGAAGAAGAACATCATGAAGAACATGTAGGCGGAGAATCTCACGCGCTCTGCAAACGAACCAGTGATAAGTGACGGCGTTATGATTGCGAACTTCATCTGGAACAGGGCATATAGAGCCAGTGGGATGGTGGCGCCTCCAAGGATGTTACCGGCAGGAGTGGTGTAAACGGCTCCTCCCACACCGTGGAACATAGGGAATGTCAGTGGTGACCCTATCACTCCTCCGATATCGTCTCCGAAACACAGGGAGAAACCAATCACCACCCACAGAACAGATATCAGTCCCATTGCGATGAATGATTGCAGCATCGTGGAGATGACGTTCTTCGCTCCCACCATGCCTCCATAAAAGAATGACAATCCGGGAGTCATCATTAATACAAATATGGTGGCGGTTATAAGCCATGCCACGTCAGCCGCTGACACCTGAGACCAGTCGCACTCAAATGTCGGTTCGCCAACGAACAGCCCGGCTATGGCAATCAATGTCATCACCGTCATCAGCGTTATCCATCTTTTCTTAATCATGTTTTTTACCTTTTATATTTGTCATATTTATCAAATTCGAATGCAAAATTAATACAAAACGACAAATTATTAGATAAAAATGTGTCTTTTTGTATTTATATTTTTTATTGAACTGACAATGTGTAAACAAAGTGTCGGTATAAGTATCATTTTGTTTACAGATTGATTGAAAAACGGGTAGAATTATTACAAAGTGTCAAAAGCGAAAGAAAATAAGTAAAAAAATGAAAGAAAAATAATGATAATTCAAACTATTTGTATAATTTTGCATCCGAAAATCAGAAAAAAGAAAGTAAAAGTAAGGATAATATGACAAAGTGTATTAAAAAACAAAGTGGACTTTATCAAAGCGGTTACGAACACGATGCCTGTGGAGTAGGCATGGTGGTGAACATACATGGAGGAAAGAGTCACGAGTTGGTTGACAATGCGCTGCGTGTATTGGAGAACATGGAGCACCGTGGCGCTGAGACGCGTGACAAGACCGGCGATGGTGCCGGCATCATGGTGCAGATACCGCATGAGTTTATATTGCTCCAGGGAATACCGGTGCCTGAGAAGGGACGCTATGGTACGGGACTCATCTTCTTGCCAAAAGACGAGGCACGCCAGCAGGATATTCTTGCTGTGTTGGTACAGGAGGTAGAGAAGGAAGGTCTCGGTCTGATGCCGTTGCGTGATGTACCGACAGACTCAAGTGCCTTGGGTGTGGCTGCGCGTGAGGTGGAGCCTGTCGTAAAGCAGATATTTGTGACGGGAACGGCTAATGAGCAGTTTGAGCAGCTGGACCGTATATTATATAAGGTAAGAAAAAGGATTGAGAACAAGGTTTCGGATGAGGATTTCTATATCTGTTCATTGTCAACGCGTAATATAATATATAAAGGTATGTTGACGAGTGGACAGTTGCGCCGCTACTTCCCAGACCTGTCAAATCCTTACTTCACCAGTGGCTTGGCATTGGTGCACTCACGTTTCTCTACCAACACATTCCCTCAGTGGAAGTTGGCACAGCCGTTCCGCCTTCTGGCACATAACGGTGAGATAAACACCATACGCGGCAACCGTGGATGGATGAAGGCTCGTGAGAGTGTGCTTAACAGCGAGGCTCTGGGCGATATCAGTGACCTGCGTCCTATAGTACAGGAGG
>JAEEGH010026099.1_pt1 | contig 11663 bp, 13 predicted proteins | sample 9134181 | NCBI WGS metagenome assembly JAEEGH01 (sample SAMN16246544, study PRJNA631951) | gut metagenome | biome: gut microbiome; feature: rumen; material: DP-attached | host: Bos | place: Iran: Karaj | collected 2018-10 | reverse complement strand
CAGACCATGGCCACCGCGACGGCACCCCTTCCCAACGCCCTCATGCCGACACAGGACGCCAAGAGGCTCCTCTTTACCGGATGATGACAACAGTGGCAAGCGAACTGATCGCAATGCCGGAAGCCTTGACCGACAGGCGCACTTTTTTCGTGTTGTCGACGCCGTTCATCAGGACTGACCACTTGGCGACATTGGCCAAGCCGTCTGCATTAGCGAACGTGAACGGTATCCTGACATTGCCAGATGCGTTCGGCAGGTCTTCGACGTTCAGCCTCCCGTTCGCCGCGAACGCGAAGCCGTCGATCGTGCCACCGCCGGACGCCGACACCGTAATTGCGCTCAGCACGGGCTTGCCAGCGGCCTCGTTAGCGGAAATGTCGGCGCGCAGCGTCGCTCCCGAAGCGACCTTAACGGGCGTGTTCGGCATGACCGTCCAAGTGCGCCCGGAATCGCCCTGCAACGGCCAGCCGGTGTGCGGCTTAACCTTATTGCTGAAGTCTGAAGCCCAATACTTTCTGTCGTCAGAATCCTTCAAAGGTATCACAGTTGCGTTTGTAACCGTTGACCAATGGATTCCATCAGGCGAAGCTTCAAAAATTCCTGCCGTTATCTCACGATATGACGCAGAAGTCTGGAGCCCCGACCATCTGCCCAAATCCCAGCTTGCAGCTTCAGCCGCGCCATCGGGAAGCCTGAATACAATTGGTGTCCAGCTCTTTTCATTGCTTTGCACCAGATAGACTTTGTCACTCCAATCGGTCTGCCAATACGTCTGCCACCCAGTATTGATATCGCCATCGAACATCTTGTCCAGACTACGATCCGTGTAACCGCCGTTATAAACAAGCGAACCAATGCCGCCGACGACTTGGCGGTCATAGCCTGCGCCACCAGCGTCGACATTGCACGCCTTGAAACAATTGGTAATGCCCTGGCTGATTAGATTCCCCTGTGCGTCGAAAACTCCCAATTCAAAGCCAGAGACAGCAATGCCTTTTCCTTTCGCAGCTTTTGCTGCATCCGAAGGGCAGGCCGTTGCCCATGCGCTATAATATGCGTCGCTATTCTGCAGCATCTCAGTTGCCGTGAACCTGAACCACGTATTTTTCGAACTGTAGCGCTTGACGACGAGGGTGCCTTCGCGGACATCGAGAAGTCCTGTGAAATTGACGTCGCCGCCGAGCGTCCATGTGCCGGAACCATCCTTCACGACGCCGAGCTTTCCGGCACCGTCCGTGACGTCAAGGATTTCATCGCCGCCATTGCGCGTGCCGCCAAGATAGAGGTACTTTGTCTCTTCCGCGCCGCCGGCAAGCGCCGAGACGCCCGCGAGCCTGAACCTGTTGTTCGAGGCGTTCGAGATGCGGCCCGAACCCGCCAACGCCACCTTGCGCGTCCCGACGTTCACGCCCCAGTCTGCACTGCCGAGCCCCGAAAGCTCAAGCACGGGGATTGTACTGTCAACAGAGGTTCGCCCAAGGCGGAAGAAGTAGTCGACGTTGTGCGATGCGTCAAAAGGTCCGTTGTACGGCTCCTGCAGTCGCGTGCCGACGCCGAGCGAACAATACTTGTTCGTCTCGAGCAACGAGTCGAACTGCAATGTGCCCTCCTCGACTGTCATGGTCGTGCGGTTGTCGCGCTTCCCGTCATTGAGTATGTTTCCGCTCACATAATCGGCGAAACGCCAAGTACCGGTGCCGCGCTTGATGAAAAAGAAGCCGCCCGTAGCTCCGCCATTCGATTGTTGCTGGTCGCCTGCGAGCAGCTGTCCTGAGATGGAACACGGCACCGTGTTCGAGCCCGTCAAAACAAGGCGCTCCATTCCACCTTGGTACTTGGAGACGGAAATGTCGCCCTTGATTTCAAGTCCGCCATACGCACCCGCATCAAAAAACGAAGGATAGGGGTTGGAATTTCCCGTCTGTCCTTGAATGATCAAGTCGGTCGTCTCGCTCATGCCGGTATAGAGCACATATCCGCCGCCGGCGCGATAGTTGATCTGTCCGCGGCCCTGGCCGAGCGAGGACGTCCCCTTGCTCGTGCCGAACTTCGCAACGGCCAGACGAGGCCCCGACGCGCCTTTGCCGCCGTTCCTGGCGACTTGGATGCTGGGATGGGAGGTGCTTGAACTGCCGGTCAACTGCCATCGGCCGCCGGCATAAATGCAGAGATCGGAACCGATGTCGCCTGCGAACACGCTGTCAGCCAGGGTGTATTTGTCGTCGGGATGGAGATAGAAATACTTGTTCGTACCGGCCGGCTTCGTCATCGTGCGAATGGAGCCGGAGCCCCGCATTTCCGCAAAATACGTAGCGCAGATCTCGTAGTTTGGCTGAGTCGTCGGGTCTGCGTAGGGGAACAGCGTCGCGCCGCCCGCGATTGTCACGACGCCAAGCTGCCCGTTCTTGCTTCCCGCACTCTGCAGCATGGCGACATCGCCTTCATTGATGTCGAGGCGGCAGTAGTAGTCGAGGTAACGGCACTTGTCGCCGGACTCTCCGTTGCCCAGCTTCATCGAGTTCAGAAACAGCGTGCCGCCGCCCGTCTTGACGAGACGCCCTTGGCATGAATTGGTGATTGCCGGAAAGGCCGTGAACGGCACGGCGAGCGTGTTTGTTACGCCTGCGGCAAGCGTGACGGTCAGCGTGGCGTTGCTGGCCGGGACGATGCGGTCAAGCGTGTTGACGAAGTTGAAGGACGCGGCATCGCTCAGCAGAACCGATGCGCCGTCCGGCAGCTCGACGACGTCGCCGGCGGAAGGCAACCCGCCCTGATAGTTTCCGGCGTTCGTCCAGTCATGATTGTTGGCCGCGCCAGACCACGTCCTGGTCGCGGCGTTGGCGCGCGCAGACACACAAAGAGCGACTGTCGCAACGATTGTAACGATTGTCAAAAGTTTGTTCATGGTCTTCCTCCTTGCTTGTGTACGGCATAATTATACCAAAAAACACGAGGGAAGCCATGCAATTAGCGCAAAAAACTACGTGCATTTTGCGCGGAAACTCTACTTCGAGAGCGACTTCCTGTATTCTCTGAGGGACATGCCGGTGGCGGACTTGAACATGCGCCTGAGCAGCGAATCGTCGGAGTATCCGCAGCGCGCCGCGACTGCGCCAATCGGAATCTTCGGATTCGAAAGAAGGTTCTTGGCAATCTCCATCCTCACTGCGGCGATCTCCTCTCCTATCGACCTGCCCGTGAACTCCCTGAACCTGTACTCGGCCTGGCGGCGGCTTCCGCCGATATGCACTGCGACATCCCTCGGCGATATCCCCGCCACAATGTTTACGCGGATGTATTCCAGAGCCTTCCTGACGGCCTCGTCCTTCCTCTTCAGAATCCGCGTGGAGCCGCGATGGATTATGTGCATGGCGGAGAAGGAGCGTATCTCGTCCCCTGTTTCCCCGTTGCACATCCGCGCGTCCAGCATCTCCGCAGCGATATAGCCGGAGCGCTCGAAGTCGGGAGCTACGCTTGTGAGCGTGGGAGTCGTGTTCTCGCAGACGAGAGGATCGTTGTCCACTCCGACCACTGCGATTTCCTCCGGAACCCGGATTCGCATGTCTCTGAGCACACGCAGGACGATGTCCGCCGTCGAGTCGTTCGCCGCGAGAAGTCCGCAGGGCCGCGGGAGCGACTTGAGCCAGGGCATGAGCTTCTTTCTGAATGCGTCGAAATCCAGCAGGGCGTCCGCCGCGGCGAACACGTCGAGTCTTCCGCCGGAATCGGAGACGGCCCGCGCGAACACGTCGCGGCGGTTGTCGCTCCATACGCGCGGCTGGAGATTCCCGACAAAAGCATAGTCGGAGAAGCCGAGCGAGATGAGTTCTTTCGCGGCGAGGAGGGCTGTGGAAGAGGAATCGTGCACGACGCCCGAATATCCTTTAGTCATCCGCGAGGCGTTGGCGTCGCAGTAGACGACAGGATATCCGTCGAAATCCGACTGGCGGAAATCCGGCAGCTCCGTGTATCCGCCCTCCACGACGAGCCCATTGGGACGCCAGAACTTCAGCGCTCCGTCGATGGACTCGAAGTTTCGCCCGTATTCGGCCACGCTGACCTGCCAGCCGCATCTTTTGGCATATCGGTAGACGCCTGCGAGCCTCTCTCTCCAGAGTCGCCAAGGATATTGAAAGAAAAGGATGTTCCTCGTCTTCTTCATCGGCCTCTATTATACCAAAAATCCACTTAACATTGCCAAGTCCGCGGCAGGCCCTTCGGAGCATTTAGGCCTACGTCATTTCACTTTCTATGCACACCGTCTCTGCCTCTCTGCGTCTCTGCGCGAGTCATTCAACTGACGAGTATGGGGTCATTGTCTCTTCTGTTTTCTGGTTGTTTCTCGGATTTCCGCCAGTTGACAAAAAGAATTTTGCCGGTTGATGGAAAATGTTTTGCCGGTTGACAGACAAGTGCGTCGGGAGACCCCATCGGCTTGTAGCATAAGACTTCGGACTTCAGAACTTTCTTAAGTCCGAAGTCAGAAGTCAATAAAGCCGGCGGGGACAGTCCCCCTTGGCCTCATCGCCATAACTGCCTGAATCTCGCAAAAGTCAGCAATAACACGTAAAAAGGCCAAGACGGAGACAGTCCCTCTTGGCCTTTTTTGAACCTGTGCAATTTTTGCACAGGTTGCCGCCTCATCCAGTTCGTGTGTACGATAGACATTGTGAATATGGCGATTTATCACAGTTCTATCGACGCCGAACAATTCTCCAAGGCGAGCCTGATTCAGCCACACAGTCTCGTTTTCAAGCCGCACTTCCAGGCGAATCGTCTCGTCAGGCTGATAGACCACTATCTCGTTCTTCGCTTCGCTCACAACCTTACTTCATCAGTCCATTCATGATCTCGCGGTTTTTTGCTGTGACGAGGAGTTTCACAGGCAAGTGTTTTCCTCCTACAGTCCCTCCACAATCCGCGTCAGTTCGGCACGCAGCCGCGCAGCCTCAACGGCGTCATTATGCGCAACGGCATACTCAAGCAAGGCATCCAGCCGCTTCAGCTTCTCAATCGTCGTGTCTCTCTGTGGCATGGCCATAGTTGGATTAGGCAAGTATTAAGTGATCAAGAACTCTTATGCCAAGCGATTCGCCAAGACGCGAGACAGAGCTAGTGAGCATCTTGTCCTGAATACTAGGCGTGGCGTCTCCGCTTGGATGGTTGTGCGCGATGACTATTGAAGTCGCCCCGACTTTAAACGCCTCCACGAACACGTCTTTAGACTGAATGGCTGTCGTCGTCTCGGTGCCGAGCGAAACAAGCGCTGGCGCGGCGAGAGTGCGACGGCTCTCGTCTAGCGGAAGCACGAACAGTCCTTCGCGATTCCCAGCAATAGGGGTCGCAAGCGCAAATATACGCCGCGCGTCATCTGATGTCGCAATCTTCACGCCGACTGTCCGCGCAAGTGAGTCAGCAGCCGTGACCTGCGCGGCAAGCGCGGACGGCATCTGCCACATGCCGACGTTGCCACGGCACGGAATTGGCGCGTCGAAGCAGACGACATCCGACAGATGCCACCAGTATGGATATCCCTCATTCCATTTGCCGTCCCCGTTTCTGTCTGCCTCGTAGTCGCACGTTCCGACAATCTTGCCGGGCCAGTCTGCGACATCGCTCCAGGACGGAATCAAATCGAAGTCGTCAGGCGGCAAGGCGCGTGACGCCCACTGCACGAAGTTACCGTACTCCTCACGGCAGAACGACTTTGAGCATCCAACGGCACAGCGCCCCTTCGCAGGCTCCGGCATCGCACTGCGGTTCTCGACGCGCTTGATCCCAAGCATGATCAAAACCGCATACGGCCCTGTGCAAGTAAAGGCGGAGGTCAGCATCGTGTTTTATCACACACCAAACTTGCGTACTTCGTCATAGAATAGACGATCTATACCATAAATCCGTTCTGCCAAGAAAGGATCAGTTTTCATATTTGGCCGCAAATCACAGTAGAAGACACCATCCATTGAAGTCAATTTCAGCGTATACGCCTTAAAGTGTCCAGCCAGAAAAGTTGAATTCACCTTTTGCTTCCCAAACGTCTTTGACTTTGCACGCTGAACATCATTTAGGAATACAGCTATGTACGGCGTATCATTTCCCGTGAAGCGCGAATACAAAAGTTTATCGACGAATATCTTGTCTATGCGATCTTTGCTAGATGTCTTAACCGAACCAAGAAACTTAATCTGATCACCGCATCGCCCAATCAAATCGTGCTGGTAATTGATTGTGTGCAAGACATTCCCTGCGGAATCCTTGATAGGCACTTGCAAGACCCCGGCAGAGCAATCAACCCCAACACCTGCCATCAAAAGGCGAATCAATCGCTCAAAAAGATCTCCATTAATCTTCTTGGCTTGATTGGCACTGCTCGCAGGCAATGCATCAAGCGCAACTCCAATGCACTGTTGCAAAGTATAGACAACACTGCTGAAGATTGGTCGTGTTTTCGCATCGGGCATCTGCTTTTTCTTCAACGCCGTGATGACATCATTAAATGCTTTTATCGACTTTTCAAAAGTTTCGGCCTTCCCAAACAAGTCAGAATTTATGGGTCGAGAGATATTAAAACCGCAGTCCTCCTTGTATTGAAAGAACTGATAGTTCACTTCATTTTGGCAGACAATCCGCGCCTGGAGTCCACCTTCCACAAAATCCAGGAAGGCCATCGCAAAGTCTTCATATTCACGAAGCGTCTTAAAATGCTGTCGCTCGGTTATGTGTCGCGTCATCTGCTGAATCGTCATCATCTTATAGACTCCCTTCTTTTGCTAACATCCCGATCAAGGTCGATCCAATACTGCACTGGCCTATCCGGGACATGCGTAATCCTCTGCACCGCCCATTGATTGTATTCTGGTTCTTTGTCACACGCCAACCAACGCCTATGTAATTGCTGTGCGACAACAGCGGTAGTTCCAGAACCCGAAAATGGATCCAAGACCAAATCGCCCTCATGTGAAGAAGCAAGGACAAGCTTCCGCACTAACTCCTCGGGCTTTTGCGTCGGATGCGGTGTTTTCTCCCCCATCCCGTTACACGTAGTCGGTATGTCGAAAACATCTTTAGGCTTCGCACCTTTTTCGTTTGGCCGCCACTGTGCAGCGATCATGGCAGCCTTTCCTTTGCCGTAAGCGCTTGAATCTGCTTGTGGATGAACAGGATATTTCAATGTGTGCGCACTATACGGGATTCGAATGTCATCAACATTGATAAACGTTGATCTTGCCTTACGGAAATGCAAAAGACTTTCATGGGATCTCCCCCAGTCAAGCCCTAGATTTGCCTTGTTTTTATAATGCCACACAATCCATCTGCATCCATTGAAGAAACGCTGCGTCCTATCTTTTACATCTGCCAATATCTCGGAAAAACCACAGATATAGCAGGTTCCTTGATCCGTTAAAACGCGAGAACATTCCGCTACCCAAGCCTCACACCACGTTAAGTAATCTTCGTGTGACTTGAACAAATCCCATTTTGCCTTTCCGATGCTATATGGAGGATCGGCAAAAACCAAGTCTACGCTCGCAGACGGAAGCCCTTTAAGCCAAACAAGCGAATCTCCAAGGTAAAGCGCACCAAAGTCATTGCTAAATGACAACGAAGACAACTCGTTGGTGCACATCGGCAATTCTTTTCCATCCGCACAGGGGGGAATAATCGTTGTCAAAAACTCCATCTGCACCGCCGCTTCGCAGACGCGGAGGTTGGAGCGCGGCACTTGCGCGAGGTCGGCGGGGAGGTAGTGCTCAAGCGGCGCGAACTCGCCGTCCGCCTTGAACTGCTCGACCGCCTTCTTCACCTTCTGCGAACGTCCGCCGAAATCTGCCGTGCGTACGACGACGACGGGATTCTCAAGCCGTGGGCCGTAGTCGAGTGGCTTCGTCTTGAAGACGTAATACTCCTTGCCCTTCGGCTGGCCGAGCTTCGCGTAGGTCGGATTCGCCGCGAGGAATTCGTCCTTCGTCATCTTGCCGACGAACTCCGCCTCGAACGCGTGCCGCGTCCCCTTCACATCGGCATAAAGCCAAAGCTCCCGAATCGCCGCGAACGCCTTCGCGTCGAACTCGTCGCCGTCCTTCACCGGATAGTTGTAAACGTGGTTCTTCTTGATCCACGCAAGCTGCTTTTCCTTGTACGTTCCGACGAGGACTGCGCCCGTCTCCGCCTTCTCCTGAGTCTTCTTCGGGGCAATCTTCTTTGCCGACTTTTTCAACAGTTTCTGTGCCATGACCTTCCCTGAAATTTACTGGGTCTATTATACCATTTCCGCCATTGGCCGTGAAGCGGCAGACGGGAATTTGTGCATTTTCCTGCTCCTTTTGCACGGGCGTATCCGATGTCTCGGCTAATTTCAGCTCCCCATTACCCGCCTTTGGCATTTTCTGCTCGTTTTTACCATTTTCCGCAGGTTTTGTGGCGACTTTCTTCTCCTTTTTCGCGGCCGGGTTTTCGCGGCGGCGACGGCGAAGTTCCCTCGCCTGGTACGCACGGATTATGGACTTGAACATGTCCGCGTCCTTGACGTTCAAATTTTCGAGCTGCCGATGGTAGAATTTGTACGTCGTCTTGTAAGACACCTTCGTGTTCGAGCTGTTGCGAATCTCCTGCACGTCACAGGCCTTGGCCCAGATGTTGCCGCAGAAATCGAGCTGAGCATCGGTGTACTTGCCGCGCTTTTTGCCTCGCTTGCGCAGTTTAGACACCTTTCTGTCCACCTCGTCGACCTTTGCGCCGACATTGTCGATGGCGTTCTTCGTCTCCTCGACCAGAGTCTTCAGCTCGGCGTTGGCGATGCGACGCTCCTTCGCGCCTAGCGCCATGCGCTCTTCAAGCGGCTCGTCGTTGAGAACCGCGCCCATGCCGCGCAGAACGTCTATCGGCGTCAGTTTGGCGTCTTCAAGGATGCGCTCCATCCTGCCGAGCTTAGCGGTGTCCGTGCTCAGCACAAGCCGCACGAACCTCTCGTGCGAAATGTGCGCCTCGTAGTATGCGCCGTTGCCGCTTCCGTCGCAGACGTCCTTCAGCACCAGGCAGAGCCTCGAGACTTCGTTGCAGAGGACTTCGGCGACGACCTTGCAGAGGTCGCCTTTCGTGGCGGACGCGAAATCAAGCGACTTGAAAGCCTCGTCGAGCTTGTCGTTGAACTCGTCGTCGCTGCTGGCGAAGATGTGGTCTATCCAATCCCCGTCCAGCATCCGCCGCATTATGGAACGTATTACGCTACGGACAGATTTCGCGTATGCAATCTGCCGTAAAACGGCGGTTTTCAGTGCTGACATCCCAAAATTCTCTCATTTTCAATCCCTCTTTCGACTTGGTTAGGCGGACTCCACATGCAGTCCTGGGAACCTACTCTTGGCGAAGTGATGCGAAGTATACCAAAAACCACGTCAGCTGTGCCGATGAAATTGTGAAAAGTTATCAACATGCGTAGCATGTGCTACGCAAGGTCGGGGAGAATATGCTACGCAATCGTAGAATATGCTACGCAAGAAGGGAGAATCTGCTACGCAATCGTAGAATATGCTACGCAAGAGGGGGGAATCTGCTACGCAATCGTAGAATATGCTACGCAAGAAGGGAGAATCTGCTACGCAAGATCGAGAATATGCTACGCAAGACCGAGAATATGCTACGCTAAACGTAGAATATGCTACGCTAAAAACCGTCAAGTGACTTTTTCTCCTTCGATTTTCACGACTGTATTGGAGAAGTGACGGAGAATACGCTACGCAAATATAGTTTGTAGCGAATCCCTTGAGAGAATATACGCGCCGTGGCGGAGCACTAGCTCCTAGAGCGGCGCGTAATGCTCAAAAAATCGAAAACAAGACACGGGAACGCAAGGCGCGGCGGAAAGAACCGCGAGGCCACGTTCCGGATACTGATGACTCGCCTCCGCGCTCGCACATCGCTGAACGCCGAGGAAATCCAGAAGCTGGCGGACTTCCTCTCGAAGCTCTGGCGCGAGAGGGAGATGCTGTTCAACAACCGCATCAGCCGGGCGAGGAAGATGCTCGACTCGATGCTCGCCGACGAAGTGATATCGGCAGGTGATATCACGACTGCCGCGAATGCACAAGTGATATCGACAGGTGATATCACAACGTCCGAAAACGAGGCTACAGAAAAAGGGGAAAAGAAAATTCCCCCCTATAACCCCCCTATAAGAAAAGACCCAAAAAGAAATCCCCCCATCGCGCGTGCGCGTACGCGTGAGGACGGCAAGTGGTCCGGCCTCTTCGCCGAGTTCTGGGATGCATACCCGAAGTCGTGTCCGCGCAAGGTCGGAAGGAACAAGTGCAGGGCGAAGTACGCCGCGCTAATGGACAAGTCGGAGGATCCTGCTGCGCTTCACGCGGAGATCATCGCCGGGCTTGAACGCTGGTGCAGGAGCCAGGACTGGGTCGAGGACAACGGCAAGTTCATCAAGGCCCCGCTCGTGTGGCTGAACCAGGAGAACTGGAAGGACAGCCCCTCGCCGTATTCGCCGCGTTCCGCGGCAACCGCCATAGAGCGAGCCGCCGACGAGCGCGAACGCATGGCAAAGGAGCAGGCCGCGGCACTGCGCAGGAACGCCGTCGCCGCGCTGACGGAGCGGGACTGGGCGCTGTGCGCGGAAAGCTGCGCGAACTGCACCGGACGCTCGTGCGCCAAGGGGAACAGTCTTCCGTGCGACCACAGGCTCTCTCCGCGCCCCGTCCCTCCGTCCGAATGCCCCCACTTCATCGCGAAGGAGGTGGCGGAATGAGCTCCAGGAACGAACGCTTCAACACGAGATGCCTGTCGCTCGACGAGCTGGCGAAATTCCTCGACACTGCGAAGTCGCGCGTCCTTTCCGACCAAGGCGAAAGCGCGGAGCGGATATGCCGCGCCATCGACCGTGAGGACGAGCTGGACGCCGAGAGGGAACTTGCGCTGGACAACCAGCGTTTCGTCCTGCTCATGGTAGCAGAGGGTCTGCTCGTGCTTGACGAGCGCGAACAGCTCGTCCCCGTCCTTGAGCAGATCGTCGAGAACGGCGCTAACAGGCAGGAGTCGATCATGCGTCTGTCCATGATGCGACGAGTCAAGAAGAGCTCTTCGGAGCGTTACTACGACAGGGGGGTTAAGGCACTGCTGACATTCTTTTCACCCAATGAAATCAAGGGTGAAACGCATGTCGGAGAGTCTTCGTGTCTGTAAAGCGTGCTAGAGATATAGAGGGCGATGATTCCGGTGGGCGGCGCATTGAGGACGAAACCCGTCCCGCTTACGCCACCGGAAAGCCCCGCCAATCAACAGGAGTTTCAAATAACACAAACAGAAAGGAGAAAGACAATGAAGAAGCTGATAATCGTGACGGCATTAGCCGCGCTGATGAGCGGGTGTTACATAGGCAAGGCTGCGTTCCAGATGCGCCTGTCGGCGTAGCCGATCAGGTTGCCCGAGGGCGAGATGCACCTGCGGCGAAGCCGTCAGGTTCCCCGACGAGCGAAGCGAGGAGCCTTGCGAAGCAAGGTCGCAAGAGGGTGCGCCCGAGCCGCAAAGCGGTCGCAAGAGGCCGCGCGAGGACATGAAGATCTACCCGTTCTTCGGTCCAAGCGCCGGGACGGCGGAAAGCCCAAGGCATCAACCGTCAAACGAAATTCCGTCAACCGACAATCCATCTTCCGTCA
>JAEEGH010026098.1_pt1 | contig 11664 bp, 5 predicted proteins | sample 9134181 | NCBI WGS metagenome assembly JAEEGH01 (sample SAMN16246544, study PRJNA631951) | gut metagenome | biome: gut microbiome; feature: rumen; material: DP-attached | host: Bos | place: Iran: Karaj | collected 2018-10 | reverse complement strand
ACGATAATATAGAAGGATTATTTGCCGCTTATACTCACTACCCAACATATATCTATAATTGTGTTGCTATAGTTGATATGTTGTACTATCACACTGAACAATGTGGAATGATTGGAGTTTCCAATGGAGGAAGACTAGAAAATTGTTATGTCTATATAGGAGGCATGAGGGAATTCTCAGGATATGGGAATGGTATTCTTGGCCCAAGAAATGGTATCACAAAGACAAACGAATCGACAGGAGAAATATACAACTGCTATTACAACAAACTAAAAAAATACAGCAGCCCACAGCATTATTACGAGTTGGATGACCAACCTTTAAGCGAAAACTATGGCGTCATCCACAATGCTATTCCCTTTGATGAGGATATCATCAACAAAGGGAGATGGAAACTGACTGAAGTTGTCAGCTTTATGCAGGATAGTAGTCCAATTACAACTAATGATTTGCTGGATGCACTTAATTTCAAAACAAATGAAATGTTGGTTGAAGGCTACGATTTGCTTAATTGGTGTGATGAAGGAATGTCGTTTGTATATCGTGATTTGCCTGTATTCTGTGATTTCAATGTTAATGAGACAATAGATAATATTGATGCTATAAAAGAGGTTACTATCCATCCGAATCCCACAGATGATATAGTAATAATAGAAGGTATTGAGGTCGCCGAAGTACTATTATACAATCTCTTCGGTCAATGTTTAAAAACTATCCGTGGTTTGAATGAGATCAGCATGGAGGGAATACATAAAGGTGTATATCTTCTTAAAATAAGGGATAAGGATGGTCTATCATTAACCAAGCGTATTGTGGTGAAATAACACAGCTAATAGACTTTTATGAATAATAATATAGGAATAATAATGAAGTGTGCGCGTATATTCATCATAATCCTAATGATAGGTTTTATCTCTTTCTTACAAGGACAAAACGTCGTTTCGTCTGAATTTGATGCTAATTATTCTCGAGATTTCCCTGTTTTGTTTTGGACTGATATCGTCACAGAACGGCCTGAAAGCTATGTGGAGGATGCCGATGGCAATGTGCATCTTTATTCTTCAGAAGCTCTAGCTTGGCTCGTTTCGGTAACAAATGGAATCAATGGACAAGAAGCTGATAATTTTGATGGAAAGGTTGTGACACTTGAAGACAATGTGAACATGGCAGCAGCCCTTTGGGTTCCAATCTCTGGAAAAACAGGGGTGAGTCCATTCAAAGGTAGATTTGATGGAGTTTCACATGTAATAGATAGTTTGATAATGCTTCATCATTCAGGTTTTAAGTCTGGATTTTTTGGAACTTTAGCTTATGCACAAGTCTCCAATCTCGTATTCCGCAATGGGTATTATGATGCTGGAAGCGGTGGATTTTTTGCTTACGAAATCAAAGAAGGATGCAACATTAATCACTGTTTTTTGGATTGTGAGATGCGTGTTGGTGCTATTCCTGTAGCACCATTAACAACAGATTGTTTGAATAGTACCATAAATAATTGTATGGTAAGATGTCCTCTAATTTATAGTTATGGTGGCAGTAATATCCTATCAGGTTCTTTTGTGGCTGTTTCATCATCATCCATCTCCAATTGTGCGGCTATTATCGAAAGACTGCATTGGACAGAGCAATGCGGCATCGTTGGTTATTCTAATTGGGGAAGAATAAAAAACTGTTATGTTTATCTTGGTGAGCTTATTGATTTTGGGGGCTACGGAGGAGGCCTAGGGCCACGGAGTGGTGTTACGGGTGTTAATGAAAGTTCGGGTGAAATTTACAATTGTTATTACAACTTATTAAAATATCCTGATAATCTGCCAAATCCATCCTATGAAATTGATGACCAACCTGTGATAGATAATTATGGCCTTATTCAAGACGCTATTCCATTTGATAATGATAATAGTGACCGGTGGAAACTTGTTAGAAAAGTCAGCTTTATGCTTGAAAATGGCTTCGTTTCCACCGATGACTTAATCGAAGCACTCAATACCAAGATTGAAGAATTGAATGATGAAACACTTTTGACTTGGTGCGACACTGGAATGGACTTTGATAATCAACTGCTTCCTGTGTTTTGTGGTTTTAATACTACGCAAATTAATGAATACAACTCAGCTGAAGACAATGTTTTGCTTTATCCCAACCCAGCCACCAGCCAAGTCAACATAACGGGTAAAAACCTGATAGAAATCGAGTTAGTCAATCTACTTGGTCAGCGTGTACTTAATGCACTAGGTGAGAACAATAAAATCCATATTGACATCAGTAACCTGCCTATAGGTATTTACTTCGTTAATATAACCCTTGAGGGAGGACAAAAATGCGTTAAGAAGGTAATGAAGAATTGAAGGTTTATGGTAAAATATTTAAGCCACATGATTACATTGGTGCCAATGCAGCCAATACTCTATACTCTAATAACAATTAAAAAATTACTGCTATGAAAAAGCTATTTACTTTCATGATGATGTTGGGAATTATGGCGATTGCCATAGTTGCCCAAGGACAAGTGACCTATACGGCCACTTTTAACGGCAACAACTTGTCGTTTGAATCTGTTTCCGCACCAGACGGGAACACTTATTCACAAGTGTTACTTTCAGGTGTAATAGGAAATACTTCTGATGCAGGGAAACCACAACTGCCTTTGCGTACCTTGCAGCTGATGATTCCTTTTGGGAAGGAAGTCACCAATATTGTTTGTTCAAACATCGTGACACAAAGTTTTCAATTGAATCATAATGTTTATCCAGCTCCTACATACGATGCGACAGGCCAAGTGTTTGCTGCCCCTGATTTGCTCGTGTACCAATCCAGCAATGCTTTTCCTGCCCAACCCATCATAGGATGGAGACAGGACTATTTTGACGGCAACAACAATATTGTTTCCGTTGGGCTCTGTCCGTTTGAATATTATCCCAAAACAGGGCTACTAAAACTGATTACTTCTGTTACTATTACGGTGACTTATGCTAACGGGCTGCCAGGTGGGGTAACTCAGATTCAACGGTTGCAAACGACGCAGAATCTCTATGATTCCATTTTATATCACATGGTGGATAATCCAGAAGTGATTCCTACTTTCCGAATCGCTCCTACCATTGTCGAGGAATTGGGAAATACGAGCACAAATCTTCCTGTGTATGAATATGTAGTGGTGGCTCCACGAAACTTAATAGAGTCTTTACATGATTTTGTGACATGGAAAAACCAAAAAGGGTATCGGACGGGTGTTGTTGCTATTGAAGACATTTTGGATGCCTATCCAGGTGGTGACTGTATCTGGCCCAATGATGCTATCGTGGATGATGCAGGTAGTCTTCGCCAATATCTTCATGATGCCCACATATTGGGAACTGCTTTTGCTTTACTTGTTGGTGATGCCACGGTGATGCCCATTAGAAAAGGAGGAAAATATACAATATATGATGAAGTTTCCACAGATATGTACTTTTCTGAATTGCATGGAAACTGGAATGTAGACCATGATGGATATTATGGCGATCTTGATTTTGTATGTGACGACCCAAGAAAACAAGCGGATATTTTTGTAGGAAGATTGCTATGCACAAATTCTACAGAGATAACAAGTTGGACAACAAAACTATTGCAATATGAAAAAGATCCTGGGAGTGGTAATCTTTCCTACTTAGAAAGAGCGTTAATGACCCTTGGGCGCTTTAATCAGTTGCAAAGTACCGTTCCTCCCTTGCTTCCTTGTTTTCTTTTTGATTATATGCAAGAAGATGAACACTCGTATTATCCTCATGGCTATGATATTATTAATAGAATCAATGATAGAGGATATGGTTTTGTAGTATCGTTAAATATAAATGGGAAAACCAATACGCAAGGCAGTGGTATTGAAGTTAAACAAGGCAGTGTCTATAGCTATCTTATGGCAGAAGACAATTATGACTTTGTTGGTTCTGACGAAAATGGAAATGGTCTTGATAATTTGCGTAATGGGAAACTACCTTTTATTATGTATGGAATAAGTAGTTCTTCATGTCCCTTTGAATTGACAAAATCAAGTAATGAAGTTCGTAATTTTGGAGAAAGTTGCGTTATGGGTGGCACTTATGGAGGTGTTGCATTCCTTGGATATACAGGAAAGAGTTGGTCAGATCCAACAGATTATCTATTAAATAATTTTTCTTATCTTTTTGGCTTAGCTTCGGAAAACAATCTACACTATTCCCACATTGGTATCACCGAATCCGAATCTAAATATGAAACCAGCGATTATAAAGATTATACTTATCATGCTATGGCTCACAACCTTATTGGCGACCCTGAATGCCAAATGTGGACAGATGTGCCCAATAGACTGAGCATGACAGTTGTCCCTGATTATTTGGATAAAGAGGTTAGGAGTAGTGTTGAAGTTGTGGTGACTGGATTTAAAACACCTTATTCGGATAGGATTTGTCGCGTTACTTTATATAGTGAAAATGATGTCTTCAAGATCTTGGATGTGCCTGTTGATGCACAAGGATACGCAACAGCTGTTTTCGACAGCATTTTTCCCATGACGGTAGGTTATATTACCGCCACGGCAACTTGTTACAACCACATCCCAGCACAGAAATACATTCCCGTATATGGCCCAGATTGTGAAGTCCATATTATTTCAGATACAACATGGAACCTAAGTTTTGCAACATGGTGTGATGTTATCATCCATCCAAACGCAACATTAACCATTACATGTGATGTTGCGTTTTGTCCGCGTAACAAGGTTAAAGTGTTGCCTGGAGGGACGTTGGTTATTGATGGAGGTACACTATTTTGCGGCATACCCGAACATCAATGGCAGGGTGTCAGGGTATACGGCACGGGGGCTGAAGGATACCAAGGCTTGATTCATGGGGCATATATCCAGGGACGGGTCGTAATGAGGAATAATGCTGGAATCAGTTGCGCCCGTGTCGCCTTGGATCTTTGGGATGGGATCAATTTCAATACCACCGGTGGTATTGTCCATGCCAAGGACGCCAATTTCAGTAACAATGGTATGGCGGTTCGCGCTTTGTATTTCCAAAATGTCAATCCAATCACTGAAGATGTGCATTTATACAATGCCCATTTTGATAATTGTTGTTTTGCTATTGACAAAGGCTATCCGAAGGAAGGCGAAGTGTTTCACCACCATGTTGTAATGGCAAAAGTAAATGGAATAAAGTTTAAAGGATGTATCTTCTATTTGCAGGATTGTCCAGCAGAATTGTGTGCTCCTGATAACGCTGCTATTTTCTCTTTTAATGCGAATTTCTCCGTGTTGGGCTATTGTCCGAGTAATATCACGCTTCCTTGTCCTAATGAAAACCTAATACTTAGTCGCTTTAGTGGCTTTTATATGGGTATTAATGCCATAAACGATGGGAATGGTCATAATGCTTTCAATGTAGATAATTCATGGTTTAACAGAAATAATTTCGGAATCCGGACTAATTTCTCGGTTTTCCCAACTGTTTTGCATTCCACATTTATTACAGATAATACGAGGACTTGTAGTGCTGGTATTTATCTTGACAATACGTCTACTTTTGAGATTGAAGATAACGTCTTTAACGGAACCTTTTCCCAATTAAACAATACTGAAAGCTTTGGTACAGTGATTATTAATTCTCGTGGAATAAATAAAATCTATCGTAACAATTTTACAGATATGACTTGTGCTAATTATTCGGATATGGAAAACCGCTCATCGATTAGTACACCAAATGGTCACGGCTTGGAATATAAGTGTAATATATGTACTCATAATAAATATGACTTTTTTATTCCTTTTGATAATGAGAATTATAATTATGGCATTCAATTTACACAGGGTAATCCGACAGAAGCTGCAGGCAACCAGTTCAGTTCAGATGCAATATACCAATTTTACAATGGGGCTCACTATCAAATAACTTATTACGAATATGAAACCGATCCCAATCAAGTTTTAACTCGTTCTTATAATATTGATCTTGACACAGCGCCAGAAAACGAATGTCCTGACAATTATGTTGCAGGACAAGACCTTGTGCTTTCACCAGAAGAAAGGCAACAACGCGAAATGGACTACTATAACGCATACAACAACTACATTGGTACAAAAATCCTCTATGAAAGTTACATCGATGGGGGTAATACGAGTGGTGTGATAAATGATATAACCGCTGCAACACCAGACGATATGTGGACGCTAAGGAGTCAATTGCTTGGTTATTCTCCTTTTGTTTCTTCAAATGTAATGAAAACAGTATCTGATAAGCCAGATGTATTCTCTGCCTCGGTGATGTTTGAGATTTTTGCCGCTAATCCCGAAGAATTGAGACGAGACACCTTGTTGAATTATTTGGAAAGCCAAGAGACTTTGCCTGAATACTTAATGAGTACTTTGAAGGAATTGGTCAAAAGTACCAACACTTACAAAAGTATATTGGAATCGAGGATAGCTTCTTACGAACATGAGTACAGAGACGCCGCCAACGACATCATCCGTAGTATCCTAAATGATTCTGTGATGAATCGTGCCGAATTACGTTGTTGGTTAAGCAACTTGAAGGATATAAACGCTGATCGACAAATCATCACCTCTTACATGGAAGAAGGTAACGAAAGCACCGCTTTTGCCTTGGCCAATTTGTTGCCTTCGTTATATGGGTTGACAGGCGCAGCCTTGAACGAGCACAACGGATATATGCAACTCTTAGTTCTCAATGATACGCTTTACAAACAACACCGAACCGTATTTGAATTGACAGAATCAGAAACCGCCATAGTAGATAGTTTAGCCACCTTTGGTGTAGGCATTGCCCAAGTCATGGCCGAAAATATTCTTGAGGCCAATGGAGGTCCAACTATGGTGAATTGTCCACAAATGGTTTTGCATGATGATATTGGTGACGGAGGGAGAGGAAAGTTTGTCGCTGAAGACTTAAACGAAGCATTAGGATTTACCGTAAATGTTTCTCCAAATCCAGCCACAACTTGGATGGCTCTTGATTTCACTTTGCCAAACAAAATTACTAAAGCATCATTCACTCTAACCAATATACTTGGTGTTGAAGTTTTGAATGTGGAATTGAACGGCAATCAAGGTCAACGAGTAATGGACCTGCGCCATTTGTCAGATGGTGTATATGTCTATACTGTGAGTTGTGCAGGGTTGTTGTATACTGGCAAACTTGTGATAACAAAATAATATTGTAGATAGGGGAGAGGGACTTTATGGTGCTTCTCCCCTTGCAAAAACAGAACAAGCCATGAAACTAATAACACGGCTATCATTCATTTTATTAGCATTAATAGCACCCTCACTCTCCTTTGCCCAAATCCGTATCGACAAGCAGCAATGCTTTGGGGGATATGACGAAGACCTTATAGAAGGAAGAGGGATCATCATGGAAGATGATTTCATTTTGCTTGCGGGCTATACCTATAAGCCTGGTGTCGGCACGGGGCTGGTGCCCGAATATTGCAGCGATGCGTATGTTTACAGTCCTGCTTGGATTGTGAAAATCAACTACGATTATGAACTCATCGACAGTTGGTGCTATGATATGGGTGTCAAAGACATCCTAAAGGTTGAAAACGGTGAGAGAAAAGAATACTATTTGGTTGGAGGTGCTTTCTGTGACATCTGTGGAGATACTGTACGTAACATGAAAGTAATCAAAATCAATTCCAATGGAGAAGAAATTTGGACCAGTTGCTTCGGTAACCGAGAGGGTTATTATTGGGAGTCTGGTGGAGGCGATTTGACACACGACGGAGGAGTGCTCGCCTTTGCGAATTATTTCAGTAGTGGTTGCGACATCAGCCATTTTTATGGTGCTGTGGATGGTTGGATGGTAGCGATGGACAGCCTCGGGAACATGACTTGGGAGACCACTCTTGGAACACAAGCAGTGGATCTTTTGAGTAGGGTGGATAGAAGCGACAAAGGTGGTTATTATGTCACTATGTATAATGACCCTGCGGGATCCTACGGAAACCTCACGCCATGTTATGATCCTCCCATGAACAGCAATGCCACGTTCATCAAACTGGATTCCATCGGAGGAATAGAATGGCAGGAATGTTACGGATGCATACCTGGACCCAATAAAGAATCGGCGATATTAAGGTTTATCGACCTTGAAGACGGCTATATCGGCATTGGGGAAACAACTTGTACGGACGGTGATTTGCAAGGTGCCGGATGGCATCCTGGATATTACGGAGGAGGTTTCCCATGTTACGACATTTGGTTGTTACGCTTGGATTTAGACCGCAATGTCGTTTGGAGCAAGTGCTACGGTGGAAGCTCCCATGAAGGTGCAGCGAGAGTGTTCCCGTTAGAAGATGGCGGCTTCATGGCGTTTGGAACGACGCAATCCATCGATGGTGATGTGGCCAGTGCAGCACACCTCAATTTGAGTGACCTTAACGATGGCATAGGATGGGTGTTTCGTACTGATGCCCACGGCAATTTACTTTGGGAGCGCTGTTTGGGGACAAAAGATGGTTCCACTATATTTAAGGAGGTTGTTCAACATAACGACAGGGAATACACGATTGTCGGCGACGTGATATGTCCGAGAACCGGCTCCAGCGGAGATGTGAACTGCTCCAACTGCGCCTTCACATATACTCCAACTCCACAGGTAATAAATCGGGATTATTGGATTCTGCACATCACCGACACGGTGGACTACACCACATTGCAGGTGCCGGAACGGCCCATGCCAAAAGAAGAGGCTGCAGTGGAGGTTTATCCCAACCCGACGAACAACACGGTTTGCGTGCTGCTTCCCAACGAGGCCGAGGCCACGGAAATGGAACTCATCAACATGAGTGGCCAGGTGGTGGCCACAAAGACCTTCAGCGGCAAAGGCGGTTGGATGGAGATGGGTGACTTGCCCAAAGGGATGTACATACTGAGGATTAAGGATGCGGAAGGAAGAAGCCATGCGGCGCGGTTAGTGGTGAAAGAATAGGGATCACTTTTCAAATCGAGCAAAAGGCTGACTGCGAAAGCGGTTGGCCTTTTTTCGTGTATGTCGCAATTTTTTCGTATTTTTGCAGGTCATTAATGACCTATCACATAGCAAAATGTCAGAAACACCCCAAAATACAAAGCCGAAGAGGCCCAAGTTGCGCAATGTCTCCCTCAAGAAGCTGAACAGGAAATACGACTTCCTGATGTCGCACGATGAAAGCGGCCGGCCCATACTCAATTTCAAGCTGAACTTACTCAACCTGATCCTTGTTATTATCGGCATCGCTTTGTTGCTTATTGTCATTACCACTTTTATCATCGCTTTCACGCCTTTGCGCGAATACATCCCAGGCTACACTGACACTAGCTTGGACCGTGAGGTGTACGAACTCAATCTTCGCGCCGATTCGCTCAGTCGCGAGATGCGGAAAAAGGATGTCTACTTTGAGAACCTGAAGAAAATTGTCGAAGGCTATGACTTTGCCGCCGACAGCACTTTGGCATCGTTGAATATTTACGAGCCATTGCCGAAGGGTGTCACGGATACCATTACGCTGAAGAAATCGGTGGAGGACAGCCTGTTGCGCGCTGAATACGAGGCCCAAAACCAATACAACCTCTTCGGCCCCGACTATCTGCCACCCACTAAGCCGAGTTCGTTGGTGAAGAATTTCTTTGTCCCAATTAATGGCACGGTGATTAATGGCTTCAATCCCGATAACGGACATTTTGGCGTCGACATTATCTCTGACGGCGACCAGATCATTAATGCCACTTACGACGGCACGGTGGTTTTCTCTTCGTGGAGTATGAATCATGGCTACTGCATTGGCATTCAGCATGCCGACAGCTATTTCTCTGTCTATAAGCATAATGCAACGCTTTTGAAAAAAGAAGGCGACTATGTTAAGGCGGGGGAGGCCATTGCTATCTTGGGCCGCTCGGGCGACCAAGAGGAGTTGGAGCATCTGCATTTCGAGCTGTGGCACAATGGTATCGCCGTCAACCCTGTTGATTATATGACCATTAATCATCCCGATGAAAACTAAAAATCACTATCTTTGCGCCGTTTTTTCACCGATAAACAAAACCTACTATGTCTATATTAATAAAGGTATTGCAATTTTTCCTTTCCCTTTCCATCTTGATTTTTGTCCACGAGTTGGGCCATTTCCTTGCCGCTAAGGCCTTTAAGACTCGTGTCGAGAAGTTTTATCTTTTCTTCGACTGGGGCTTTTCGCTCTTCCGTTGCAAGAAAGTGAACGGAAAGTGGCGTTTCAAGTTCTTCTCGAAGAATGTGCCCGAGAAATACACCGTTACCGAATACAGGGATGCCGCTGGGAAGAAGCAGAAAAACTATGATCCCATCGACTTGGACACCTTGCCCGAGGATGACTGGCGCCGCAGCGATGAAACGGAATACGGCATCGGCTGGTTCCCTTTGGGTGGCTACAACAAAATCGCTGGTATGGTTGATGAATCGATGGACAAGTCGCAGATGCAACAGCCTCCGAAGGAGTGGGAGTTCCGCAGCAAACCTGCTTGGCAGCGTTTTATCATTATGGTGGCAGGCGTGTTTATGAACGTTGTCTTGGCTTATGTTGTTTATACTGGCCTACTTACGAAGGAAGGCGAGCAATATCTGCCCACTTCTGAAGTCAATAAATATGGTATTTCTGTTGATAGTTTGGGCTATAATTTGGGCCTTCGCGATGGTGATAAGATTATGGCTATCGACGGTGAATTTGTTGAGAAGTTCCAAGACATCCCGATGCAAATCATTCTCGACAAAGCCAAAACCATCAAAGTGGAACGTGATGGAAAAGACACCATTATTAATCTGCCCGAAGATGCGGTCTCCAAGTTGCTCAGTTCCCAGGATGGGAATTTTATCTCATTCCGTGTGCCATTTATGGTGGCAGATGTAATGGACAATAGTGCAGCCAAGGCTGGAGGATTGCAGGTTGGCGATGTCATCGTTGGCATTAATGACATCGAAACACCTTATTATCAAGACTTTGTAAAGAACATCAAGAAATTCAAGAATCAAGATATAGATGTCAGGGTGGTTCGTGAGTCGGACACATTGTCGTTGGCTATGCATCTTCCTGATGAAGGTGTCATTGGCGCTTATTTGTCGCCGATCACCAGTTGTTTCGAATTTGAGACTGTAGATTATACCTTCTTCCAGGCCATCCCTGCCGGATTCTCAAAGACCTTCAAGGAACTCGGTGATTATTGGAAACAGGTCAAACTCATCTTTAACCCCAAGACCAGGGCATACGAGAGCGTGGGTGGCTTCATTTCCATCGGTAAGATTTTCCCCGACACTTGGAATTGGAGTCTCTTCTGGCGTATGACGGCCTTCCTCTCCATTGCCCTCGCCGTGATGAACATTTTGCCCATCCCGGCTTTGGACGGCGGCCACATCCTTTTCCTGTTGGTGGAAATCATCACGCGCCGCAAACCCTCCGACAAGTTCATGGAAGTGGCCGAAACGGTGGGTCTCATCCTCGTGTTGGGATTGGTCATTTTAGCCAATGGTAACGACATCATCAGACTGTTCAAATAAAAAATATCATACTGAAAAACAAAGTATTAGTTCAACCGCTCGAAAATTAATTTGTTTAGATAAATACTATTTTCGTAAATTCGCGGTTTCAATCGCAGCAGTATTGTTGAATTTGAAG
>JAEEGH010026096.1_pt1 | contig 11665 bp, 1 predicted proteins | sample 9134181 | NCBI WGS metagenome assembly JAEEGH01 (sample SAMN16246544, study PRJNA631951) | gut metagenome | biome: gut microbiome; feature: rumen; material: DP-attached | host: Bos | place: Iran: Karaj | collected 2018-10 | reverse complement strand
CGAGATCTCCAGATCCGCCTTAGTCGGCGTTCCTTCAATCTCCCACTTAACCGTTGCGGTCGATGCAGTCGGAGCCACTGATACCTTTTGGACACCGCGGCAAATCGCATCATAGGTATGCACAGAGATATTATCTACGAACAAGCCATGCTGAATATGGGAGTAGCCATATGGAGACTCCATATAGAAAGCGATCGCGATCTTCTTGCCTATATATTTCGTCAGACCGATGCTGTAGGATGTCTTGGTGGTAGGAATAGCGTTGAATTCATAATCGCCGTTCTCCTCCCAGGTAGTAGCATTGGATTTCTTCCAACTCAAACCGCCATCCTCGCTAACTATCACATAGAATTTCGCATCACTCTCCGTAGAAGAAGAGCGCTCTGCATCAAAGCTCATTTCCACATATTCGCCCTCATGACCGGTCAGATCCACGGTCGGCGAGATGAGCCAGATATAGCCGTACTCATAATCATCCAGGTAGCCGTAAGCAGCCGGAGCCGTCATATCGGACGGTACACCGGTGGTTATGATCGACCATTTATAGTCACCGGCGGGGCGACCGAGCGAGGAGGTTTTGATGCTGTCGCCCGTGAATTTGTTATAGAGCGACTGCCATCCGTTAGAGAGCGAAGCTGCCTCAAACGGTTCATCCCAAGGAATAGCGATGGCGGTGCGGAAACGAACCGCATTACTCCACTTGGCGGTATCGCCCTCGCCGCATATCGCGCGGACATATGCGAAATATTGCGTGTTACTCTCCAAATCGGAGAAAATCATATGGTTGGTATCCACGATATCCAGCAGGATCGGTGCGGCGATGGTATCCGGGCGACGACTGTTCACGGTGGACAGCATTACCTGGTATTCCTCCGACGAAGCGATAGCCTCCCAAGAGATACCGGCTCCATACACTTGGATAGAGTCTACTCTGGACTCAACCACCTGCGCACAGGATGCCACCGGCTCGATGGACACATTATCGATGAGCACAAAGTTAGTAGAGTCATGCTTGGATGATTCTTTCAGCTGGAAGATCACATAGCGGATCTCACGTCCCAGATAATCCTCCTCTGCCGCGGCGAAGCTGACCGAATACGACTTGATAGCCGTCGAATCGGCTGCATAATCCAAATCAATAGTCTTGAGGATCTGGATAGCACTTCGATCATTCGGATCTACCGTCACACCCACATTGAGGCGCTTGTAGTTATCCGAGGCCTGGCTGATCGTAGCGGCATCAAACGTCACCTGATATTCGCGGATGTCCTCCAAGCCCAACTGCGGCGAGATAGCATACGCACCGTCGCTATAAGCGGTATCCACGCCCAGCGCATTCTTGGTATAGGCTACCTGTTCCTTACTGAGCTTGATATACGCGCCATAAGAAGTCTCGGTATTACGCTTTGCGTACGCACCGGTTGTCTGTGTTCCCTGCGTGGTGAAACCGAAGGTCCAACAATCAACGGAGTAAGGATCGGTGAAGGTCTCGGTACCGAAGTTCTCCACCGGAATAGCGGTACAGAGCGTCTTGAAGGTGAACTCAGAAGACCATAAACCGTAATCTTCATCCTCGCACACACCGCGTACATACGCATAGTAACGGGAGTTGCCCTCCAAACCGGTAATCACAGGCTGACTCGTGGTGACTACTGCGTTGTACACAATATTCTCCAACGAGAGATCCGCCGTTGCCGGATTGATGGAAGTGGTAGAAACGACTACCTGATATTGCGGCGCATTGGTCGGATCATATCGCAAGGTAGCGGAATTAGCCGTAGATGCCATCAGCGAGAGCGCACCCATCTTATGACAGGTAGGCATCAGCTCTACCATCACATCATCCAGATACAGATACGCATCGCCAGTACCATAGTTACTCGTACCCGAGAAATAGATAATCGCCGTCGAACCTGTATAAGGAACCAGACTGATCTCATAATACGTCCAGTTGGACACACTCGTCAATGCCAAACCATCCGCCAACGAAGTTTTGGTTACTCCGCCATCGGTAGAGATAAGCACATCGCCTGCACCACCGTACGGGTTCTTCCACCAGAAGGAGAGGGTCGCATCGCGCGACAGATCAATCGAAGGCGTCGCCAAAAGACTGGTATTACCGCTAGCGTTTATATAGGAGTCAAAACGCACACAGGCTCCGTCATGACCGGAGGAATAATAACTCCACCGGTAGCTGGCAGATGAGGTACCTTCCGTATTATCCCAGCATACAGGTATACCGCTGGTGATTGAATTGAAGTTCTGAGAGAACGCCTGTTTGGTAATCGATACCACCGAACAAGGCGTGGTAAAAGATACGTAGTCCGACCATGCCACCGCCTCAGCCTGCTCTTCGCAAATAGGATGAACATACGCATAATAGGTAGTGGTTGCAGCCAAACCGGTTATCTGCACGGTATCGTTGGTCACCGTATCGCGGAAAGCGATGACATTTGTGGTTTGCAGCGTATCCGGATTCAGACGCTTGGTAGTAACCAATACGTCATAAGCGGGAGCACCGTTGTCCGTGAAGGTGAGTTCCGAATAAGCAGCACCCGGCGTTACCTGTACGCCTTTGACCTTCATACACTGCGGAAGCAGACTCAGCTCGATATCATCGATACAGCAGGTGGATACACCGGATGCATACCAACGGATAACCAGATTCTTGGCCTCCGCGGGTACTTCCAGCAGATCCGCTGTACGCTGTATCATGGCGCCCGAGTTGCCGTTATACGTAGCAATCGCTTGGAATGTATTCAGCTCCAGATCGCCATCGGTGATATAACCTAATGTCAACGTACCACTGTTCGCATCGCTCTGCATCCAGAAGGAGACACGCAGGGTTTTGAGTTCGTTCGTAAAGCCCGGTAATACGGCATAGCAGTTACCCTTACCATAGAAGGTGAGCGATTTCATACCGCTGTGGCGGTACCATTTTCTATTCTGAATCTTCGTTCCTACCGAGTCAATGACGTGCGGCAGCACGGCGTCATCCGCATATACCTGCCAGCAATCCGGAGACACACCGTCCGTAGCACTGTATATCTTACCTTCGTACGCCTCGAAGCCCTCTACAAACGGATTCTCCGCCGTGATCGTAGTGGACGGACATGGGGTCTTGAGTTGAGCCGTCAGCGAATCGCCTTCCTCACAATCCTGGCGTACCTTTACATAGTACGTAGCGCTCGTCTCCAAGCCGCTGAATACATGAGACGATCCGGAGACTGTCTGCTGCTGCAGCACATTAGAGAAGTCCGCTACATCCGACAAGGTAACCACCGAAGCGGTCGAACCTACCGTGGTCCAAGCCAGACTGATACTATTCGATGTAACCGTCGGTTTCAATCCATAGATACCCAAGCATAAACCATCGCTCTCAACGACGCGTACCTCAGTCATATGGAAATATGAGGTAGTTGCCTGCGCATCCGCCACAAAGGCCAAACGGATAGAACCGGACTCAATGAAATCATCCAACAGGATATTGTATTGCGCACCGGTATTTTTGAACTCTTTCCCCTCTATCGTACGAAGCAGTATCCACGACTCGCCTTCGTCTGCCGATACATAGACATGGAACTTGGAGGTAGCAGCCGTTGTACTTGCCGTAGTGGCAGTAGCCGAGTTCGTCAGCGCCAACTTGAATGACAACAGCACACTGGCATTCTCCTCCTCCGGAGCGATAGAGAGCGCCTGGGTAAGCAACCAAGAGGGCGTACCATTGCTCTGTCCGTAGATATGCGCAGTACCGAAGACTGTCGTATTGGTGGTTGCTTTCCAGTTATAGGAGGAAGTATTGTCGGTAAGACTGCTTCCCTGTACGGATGCAGCCACAGCTCCTTGCTTCTGCGACCAAGAAGAGGGGACGGATGCCAGACTCGGCGTGTATGGGATGCCGAGCGGCGTAGTGAATGTAGCGTCTACCCAATTGGTATGACCCGACTCGTTGTCATCGCAATCCGTGCGAACATACACATAATACTGCGTCTCCGGAGTCAGACCGGATATCACTTTACCTACACCGGTGATCGTACTGTCATGGAAGATAACCGTCTCATCGTCAATCTCCGAGAGGTTGTATATCGCAGAAGGCGATACCACCAGTTCAAACTGTCTGCCGGCACGAGGTGCCCAGCTGATCAACGCAGCGGTTGCCTCCGACGAGATACCCGTGATCGTAGCGTCCATACACTGCGATTGCGGATATACGCGTACCATATCCAGTACTACGCCGTAACCGCCGGCCTGAGTGGCCTCAAAAGCCAATTGGCAGGTAGCCGTACGACAAGCAGCCGGTAACTCTATCGTCTGCAAAGACCAAGCGCCCTGGTAGGTATCATACTTACGTACCATGACCCACGGGTCATGATCCGAGATACGATAATAGATAGCCAGCGTATCGCAGAAAGTGCTCTGTCTCGGTTGCGCATAGGCAAACGACAGAACCGGCGCTACCATCTGGCTTAAGTCCAGGGACGGCGTCACCAAACGGACACAATAGCCGAAACTACCGTTCAGATCACGCAAAGCCACACGGTGGTCTCCGTCATACGCACCGGCCGGATTCGTAGCGAGATCATCCAGGATCCACGCTCCACCGGCTGCGGTATTCACCACTTCCTGTGACCAATCTTCAGGGATACCCGACTCAAAACTTTCATTCAGCGTATATTGAACCGCTGAAAATCCAGAGACAGCCATACACATAGCTGCCAAGAGAGAGAGTAATCGATGTTTCATTCTCTAAAAATTTAGTTACTACTTAAATAAACAAATATCGGACTAACGTACACGCAGACGGAGCGTCAATACCTCTCCGTTCATACGGACATTCATAATATACACTCCCGGATAAACAGGGGCGGCAAACGACGACACACCCTTGTTAAAATGGCGGGCAAACACTTTATAACCCATCACGCTGTATATCTCCACGTCGGCCTCCTCCGTCAGCGACAGATCCACCGGCGCACCGGCCATCGGGTCGGCAGGCGATACATACGCTGCAGGCGCTGCACCGCTCGGAGCGGATGTGTTATGACCCGGGATATACGCACAGGTCGTGAATCGTTCGCCGTCCGCACGCGTCATACGGAGCGAGAAAGCATCGGACATATCCAGCTTACCCGGTTGCTCCATATACGAGCGGGTAGCGCCTTCCACTTCCACACCGTTCACCAGCCATTGGAAATCGGAGAAGGCATACAGCGCATAGGCGGAGCCATCCGGCTTCTTGACATAGTTAGCACCGGCCAGCGAGATAATCGCGTTATCGTTCCAGCGATGGAAAATAACCGAAGAGTCATAGGTCAATTGGATGGAGGTATGGAAGGCATTCTGTCCCCATATACAACCGCCGACCACCGTATCGAAGATCAGATCGATAGCATACGAGCCCGGCTCGGCACTCATCGGCACCGAGATACGAATAGTATCCTCATCCTTCAGACCGGTGAATAACTCATCCGCAAATCCTTGCGCCGTCTTGTCCGCATCGCCGAACACCACGGTACACGAAGCCAGACGGGCTTTGTTGGCCGGAGCACATTTACGATACGGGATATTCAATACCGGCTTGCCGCATTCGCACTGGATCTGGCTCAGCAGGTCAATACACAGCGTATCGCCACCAACCAGCACGGTATCCATCTGGACGCAACCGTCAGCGTTATAGAACGCAAAGATATATTCGTTCACCGGCAGTGCCGCCAATATTGAATCCTCCGGCGTATGGGTATCCGTCTTAGGTTTGCCGGCTGCATCCCGATACGACATCGTATAGGAGTCAAATCCGGTACCGGTAACGGAGAGATCCACCGATACCTCACCGTTGTCCAAATCGACACGGGCATACGGCAACGGCAGTACCTCGTCATTATGCTTGATCACCGGCTCAATCGGCTGCGTGACAGTTACATTGTAATATACCACACTATCGCATCCGAGCGAGGTCTTGAGAGAGAAATCGCCCCATTGACCGGATGTTTTCTTCTTAGAATCATAGACCGTATTGCCCACTTGCAATTTCTCTCCGTAGCAAAGGGTGGTGTCGCCCAGACATACGTTATAGGCATTCCCCACCTTCACTTCATACACCATCGTACTATCGCATCCGTTCACGGCGGTGTAGGTCTGGGTATAGATACCGGAGTTGCTTACCCACATGCTCAAATCCTCCAACCATGCTTTTCCGGTCGGTTCATTCACCGGACGACAGAGCACTCGATGGATCGTATCCGTATGAATCGCCACATCCGACAGATGCAGCTCTTTGACGAGCGTCGAGTCACAACCGCCAATCAGCGATGTGCGGAGCGTGATGGTGAAGTCACCACCCTGTCCCGGGAGCGTCAGCAACGGACTAAACGAACTGTTCTGCATCGGACCATAGGGCGTACCGTCCGCCAGCGTACCGGATATCTCCCATACGTTCTCATCGCAGCGAGAAGCATAATCATGAATGGTATCATTACGCTGCAGGATGATGGAGTGACTGCGGTTGTTGATATCTATCTTATGCTGGCAAAGCTCCACACGTGCATTCCAGGTAAACTCCGGAACCGGCAGACGGGGAACGCAAGCCGAATAGAGATCAAAATGACAAGCAGCATTCTCTGTCGAAGTCAAGCGGCAACGGTAAGTAGCCGTATCCTGCGGCTCATAAACACGGTTCGTAGCACCGGGGATGGCATTGTCAAATTTGTCATACCACTGATATTTGAATCCATCCGGCGCAATAAGCGTCATGGATGCCGCTACATCCTTGGCACACGAAGCGGACTCGATCGTTGCTTTCGCACAGTCAAGCGTGAAGTACGCATAACCATAGTGACCACCCCAGAAGCAGTCGAAGGTAGTAAGACGGACACGGATAACCTGACCATCCTGTACACCCAGCTCACGCAGGTTAAGACCTACCGTCGTCCAAGGTTTGTACAATATCGGCTCATGCCAATAATCGTCTTCCGGCGTATAAGAACCCCATTCGTCACGATCCACATAGGTGGCCACAAAATTACGGGTACCGCACGTCGGCTCAATCAGATTGTTATTCTCATCCAATATCTCCAGCAGGAATCGAGGCGAGTCATCCCCGTGTCCGTCCGGATCCTGAAGCACAACGGCATACTGCATCAGCAATACGGCATTGGAGCTATCCACCACATACTCATAGGTGATGGACTCAGCGCCATAGTTTTCCTCCCAGTTTCCAAGACGAACGGATGCGTATCCGCCCTTCGGAATCAAAGGAAGCACATTTCCGGTACGCGGGTCGGTAGCCGTCTTATCCCAGTTCACCGTATGACGGGAGAGAATCGACTCGGAACCATAATCCACTATGCCGGTATTATCATACGCATGATAACTCGTCTCGGGATAGGAAGCACTGTAACCCACGTTCGTATTTCCATAGGTACAGGTAACGGTAGAGGCTGCCAAGTCCGTAAAGTTCACACAGTGACGCTCCGGACAGAAAACCACGAGCTCCGGACCATACATCCAGGCACTCGTATCCGGGGTACAGATACCGCGTACACGGATCTCCAGGTTACCCTCATCCAGATTGGTGATATAGGCAGAAACCTTGGTATAATCAGTCGGATCAACCATAAAACGCGTCTCCGAGATCCAACTAGAGGTACCGACCATACGGTAGTTCACCTCATACGCCTGCGAATTACCGGTCCATTTCACCAGCGCGGAATCACAGCTGATCACAGAAGCGGATACATCGGATGGACGGCGGCAACGGGTGTTCGTAATCACAATATTATCCACACAAGCACCAATCGTGCAAGCGGACTTGTCGCGATTCTTGTTCTCCCATGCGAAGACCAGACGGGTAGGCGTCACGCCATCCGAAGTGAACGTATACGACGCATTCATCCAGGACTCCGATCCGTACAAGTTGGTATAGGTCATTCGCGACGCTACCGGGTTCTTGATCGTATTCGGTATCGTACCCGTTGTATTGGCATCCAGCGTACAGCCGCTGAAGTCGCCGACACCCACGTACAAAGAAGAGGACGGGCCACCGATACAGAACCAGTCAAAGGTCAGGATACACTGACCTGCCGGCAAAACCATGTCGCGATACGCATACTGCACAGCGGGCACAGAGTCAAACATCGCATCCTGACCGTTGTTGGAGATATACAGGGACTGGCGTCCTGCCGAGTGTACGGAGTTACCTACCACCCACTGATCCAACAACTGCGAAGCGTTCGCACCCGGGTTCAGAACCCATTGTCCCAACTCCGCGGTTTCGTTCGCTTCAAAGTTCATTTGATACGGCAAAGATACATTCTGCGCTGCGGCCAACTGAGCGGCAGCAAAGCCCATTGCCAAAACTGTTACCAAATTGAGTATATACTTTCGCATATTGTGATGTGTTATATATTCACTATAATTAATTATATCCGGTTTCTGTCTTTGCGCACATAAAAAGACAAGAATTGGCTGCAAAATTACAAAAAACTATTCAATTGTGCAACAATTTGCTAAAAAAAGTCCATTATTTGTGTATTTTGTAAAGTAGAGTTTACACACAAAAAAGCGGCCCCTGAGGACCGCTTTTTCTATAAACAGGGAGGTAGATTATTGAATCTTCACACCCATGATGGTGAACTTCTCACCGTTGCGGATGATAACCACCTGGTCGTTCTCAATGCGCTTGATAGCTACGTTCTCGATACCAGCGCCACTGAGTCCGGTCGGATCATGCGGTTTCTCTACGAACTCAACCTTAACGTCATCCAGATACCAGCCGTGAGCATTCGTACCCTCGTACTTGAAGGCAAGTTGGATGGTCTGGCCCTTGAATGCAGACAGGTCAATCGTATCAGATACCCATTCCGTGATTACCGATGCCGGTGACCACAACTCTTGCTCGCTTTCGCCAAGGAGAACTACAGAGTTCTTTTCATAATCGGAAGGATAGGAGTTGTACGACCAGAACGAGAGTTGAACATCCTTATCGTCACTCTCGGCGATAGCCAATTCCGGCATTACCAGATAGATGTCGCCATAGAAAGCACTGGAAGCCGAAGCGGATCCTTCTCCATGGTGATAAGAAGTAGTTCTCGACCACTTATATGAACCGGAAGCGATGTTCTCCCAGCATGCAGGAGCGAAATCGGTATTCTCAAAGCCCTCGTTGAATGCATTATCTGCATCCACTACGATAGCCTCACACTTAGTTACGAACTCGATAGCATCGCTCCAAGCGCTCTTGTCTTCTAAGCCGCAGTTAGCGCGAACTTTCACGCTGTATGCTGTCGCAGGTGCAAGAGCCAATGTGTACGGGTTCTCCGTTACATCAATCAGGTTCTCCTCGTCACCGTTCAAGCAGATCTGCCATGCATTCTGTCCTTCTGCACCGTTTGTCCAGCTCAAGATAGCGGAATTAGCAGTAATGTTGTTTACTTCTAACGCTGACGGAGCCAAACAAGACGGGGTAGTAGTGAAGAATACGGACTCACTCCACTCTGTCGGATCCACACCGCAGACACCTTGTACCTGAGCCTCATACTTCGTCTCAGCCGTAAGGCCTTCGATGGTCAACTCTTTTACGAGAGAATTACCACCTTCTTGCCACTCGCCGGCAGGAGTTGCAGCACCCAAGAGTACAATGTCATCAATGTAGAGATAGTACTTATCATAAGACGTATACTTGATGCTGATGTATTTCGTACCGGCAGGAACCGTAACACTATATTGATGCCACTGTTGGTCGTCAGCTGTTACCTCTGCACCGAATGCAAACGAAGCAATTTCATTATCCGTAGAACTGAAACCTACTGCAAATGTCTCGGGATAGCCAGCGTAGTAATCCTTGTAGTAGAATTCCAGCGTAGCATCGGCATCAATACCGGCGATTTCCGGAGAAATCAAGTACTGCGGAGGATTAGTATTATAGTAGAAACGGAAGCCGTTCGAGCCGGTGTGAGCGGCGGAGCTGTTGATTCCTGTAGAATAATGAGCATTGCTCGTAGTCCAGCCACCTATACCGTCCTCAAAGCCTTGCTCTAAGAGTACATTGTCCAAAGCTGCCGTTCTGTAACGAACATTATAGCTGTCGTTGGCGCCTACGTTCCATGCAATCTTAGCCGAGTGTGCCGCAACTTCCGAAGCGCTCAATTCAGCCGGAACAGGACAGTTAGCCAAGGTCGTGAAACTGATGCTGCTTGTCCATGCGCTATAACCATCGGCACCGCAGTTATCACGAACCCATACATAATAGGTCGTCTCTGCCTCAAGACCCGCAAAAGCATACTCAGCCTCTGCGATATTGCTGATGAGGCTATCACCTTCCGGAGCCTCCGGCAACTCGTTGATCTTGCTGTAGAACAACTCGAAGCCTTCGTGCAACTCATTCTCTGCAGATACCCAAGTTACGATAGCTGCATCGCTTGCCAACGAAGCACCGTCTACAGCCAGACCGCTCGGTGCAATATTGCCGGCGATGGTAGTGAAGGTCGCTTTGTTTGCGCTCCAATAGCTTACGCTTTCCTCACCGCAGTTTGCGCGTACGTATGCATAATAGGTCTTGCCCGACAGCAGACCATTAATGGTAGCAGGATTAGACGCTACGTCAATGATTCTTGCTGCATTAACCGTATCCGGGTTGAAGGCTGCAATCGTATCTACTACGATCTGCCATGCGTTCTGACCCTCTTCGCCGTTCGTCCAGCTCAACGTAGCCGTGTGAGCGGTCTTGGCATCACATTTCGGAGCAGCAGGTTTCAGACAGGTTGGAACCAAGCCTACGAAGACATCATCAATACTCAAGTAATAGTTGTCATTCGTACCTCCTTCATACTTGAAAGCGATACGGCTACCGGCAGGCGCGTCCGCAAAGAGCACTTCTTTCTCTGTCAGCGTAGTTGTCCGCTCGCATGTGAGAACAGAAACGAAGGTGCTTGCATCAGCAGGATCAGTTAAATATCCTACATACAAGGTACCATTTGAATCACTTGTTCCTTCATTGCGATACGTGAAGGTAAGCTGCAGCGCGGAGATATTCTCAACAAACTCCGGTAAGATTGTGTACAACGGCGCGGTCTTGCTCGACTTGAAGAACAAGCAATTGCCGGATACTGCATAACCACTATTGGAACTGATGAATACCTGCGGATAGGTACTCGAAGATGCAGCACGATTCAAGAACTGCCAACAGGTCGGAAGTTGATCATCCGGATAGCCGGCAGGAGCATACGAGCTGGTAGAACCGGTATATCCGTTGAAGTCTTCTTTCCAACCGGAAGCTGCAGAAACAGCCTCACACTCAGTGGCGAAGATTGTGAAAATAGCGGCACTCTGCGAGAATTCGTTGTAGTACGAACGAATGTATACTACATAACTGCTACTTGCCGTAAGCTCATCCAGTGCAACCGAGGTAACATTCTCTACAAGAACTGCTTTTGTCCAATCGGCAGCAGAGCCGGCAGGTAGTACTACGTATTGATACTTCGTAATCGCCTCATCAGCCGCAGCTGTCCAAGAGAGAGTAGCCGTGGTCGTAGTGATGTCCTCTACTTGCGGAGCCGTCGGCGCCTTGCAAAGAGCAGCAAAGGATACCATCGCAGAAGCACTTCTGTCTTCCTCTCCACAGTAAGCACGTACGTAGAAGTCATAGTTGACACCGGAAGCCTTTTCGTTG
>JAEEGH010026092.1_pt1 | contig 11666 bp, 11 predicted proteins | sample 9134181 | NCBI WGS metagenome assembly JAEEGH01 (sample SAMN16246544, study PRJNA631951) | gut metagenome | biome: gut microbiome; feature: rumen; material: DP-attached | host: Bos | place: Iran: Karaj | collected 2018-10 | reverse complement strand
CTGCTCAATCCCGAGCCTTCCTGCATGGCATCAAGTATAGGGACCAGTTCTTCCGAATCGATTATCTCGGCGAGACTTTTTTCTTTCGCATATCCGGACTGGAACAGAAAGCGGAACAACTGCGGCTGCTGTACTGCGAAGCGGATATAGTTCAGACCGATTCCAAGGATCGGATTCTGCTCTGGAGCAGTTGTCATCAGATATTCCGAATGCATGTGGTCGACACAGGCATAGGTGGAGCGTTTCATGGCATCTATGGTCGAAAAATGATACATGACCGGCTGCGTGGAGCAGTGAAGCTGCTCCGAGACCGTCCTGGCGTTGATGTTCTCATATCCGCTTTGTCTTGCAACCTCGACGGCTGCATCGACAATCATATCTTTCGTGATTCTAGTCCTGGGCGGCATTTCCGGCTTTCTCCGTCTGAATTATAATTAGCGTTATGTAACGAAGATTATAAAACATGTGATCAAAAAGCTCAAGTGTGGAATCTATCATGTGTGAATCGTCAATGATTATTGGGGTCATGAATCCGTCAGTGATTATTTGGGTTTTCGTCGTCTTTGTAAATTTGAGAAATTGTCGTCAATCCGGGCTTGTTGACGCTTAGCCACAACACAAAGCCCGGATTAATTGATTCAATCAGCGTAATCTGACATTTTTCGTTATACTCTGACACTTTTGGTCGTACTCTGACATTTTTCATTGTAATCTGACACTATTCATATGAGAAAAAAAGAGGCGCGGGTTGAATACAAAATGTTTGTGGGCCTCTGGAAGTGTTTTCATCTAGTCAATTAACTGAGTTCTTAGAAATTGGCTGTTATGTATTTTTATTTGTAGCAACAAAATAAAAAATTGGAGTTAGTCTTTGAAATTGTATCAAAAAACTAACTCCAATATGAATCATCTGCAGGTTTTTGCTACAACCATGGGAGGTAACAGTTTATTCAAGGGGGTAACACTTTTCTGGCAGGGGGTAACAGTTTCTTGTTCAAGAGGTAACAAACCGAACCGTATTATTTCTTCAGAGCTGAGAGAGAAGGGCAGTCAGCATCTTCTCGTCGTCATTCAGGCTGATTTCAAAGGCTTTCTTCACTGCATTTCCATTTGCGTATGTCTGTCAGGAAAAGGGATGCCCAAGTTCTTTTATAATTGTTTTTGAGGTTGAAACTTGCATCGGCCTGGTTTAGAGTTACCAGATAGATGGAGGATCACGGAAATGTCTCTGAACGCTCAGTAATCTGAGCTTGAATCCACATTTCAATCACAAGCTCAGATGAACCCCTATGAATCATATGGGAGGAGCGTATGCGCTATATCAGGGCTGATGAGATACTGCCGTCTGAATTGCTGGAAGCGATACAGCAATACGTTGACGGGCAACTTATTTACATACCAAGCAAAGAGAAACAGAAATGGGGAAGCGGGACAGCCTCCAGAAAGTACTATTGCGAGCGCAACAGGAAAATCTTTCTGGAGTGGAAATCCGGCGTAAGTCGGGAAGAGCTGTCCTTGAGTTTCTCATTGTCAGAAAAAAGCATACAGAGGATACTGCGGCAGCAGAGGGCCGCAGAAGGAGAAGAAAATGACAAACAATAATGAACTGCATCTGGAAAAGATAACATGGGACAATATGGATGCCATCATCAATCTGCACGTGACAAAAGAGCAGAGGAATTTCGTGGCATCGAACAAGGACAGTCTCGCCGATGCCTGTGTGAGAATGCTTCACGAGGAAAAGAAGGTGTTCCCGTTCGGAATCTACCTAGGCAAGAAGCCGGTGGGATTCATCATGATCACATATGACGTAGGAGAGGATGACGGAGAGGAACCGCGTGCAGATTGGTTTCTGAGGAACAGCTATTTCATCTGGCGGTTCATGATAGACAGACGGTATCAGGGAAACGGCTACGGACGGCAGGCCATGAAGCTCGCTTTGGATTTCATCCGCACGTTCCCAGCGGGTGAGGCCAAGTACTGCTGGCTGTCATATGAGCCAAAGAACGAGGTTGCCAGGAAGCTGTATCTCTCCTTGGGTTTCGAGGAACATCCTGAGCAATATGATGAGAACGATGAAGATGACGAGATGCCTGCAATCCTGACGCTGTAAACATATGTGGTATAATGATTATCACAGTATCGATACAATTCGGTACTGTTTTTTAATATAATGTTCGTGAGGTGTTTTTATGAAAGAAAAGGTTTTGAAAGTATTAAAAATAATCGGAATCGTGGTGTTTTTCCCTTTAGTTTTTTTGTTTTGTTTAACATGTGTTGTTGTCAATGTGGTTCTTACTGCAATCGATAAGAAAAGAATTAATACTCCTCTTGGGGAATTTGTTGAAGTGAATGGCCATAGAATGAGTGTTTTAGTAAAAGGAGAAGGAAAGCACATTTTAGTATTTCTTCCTGGACTTGGGAGTGATTCCCCGATTTTGGAATTTAAGCCCCTTTATTCTAAGTTTGAAAATGAATATCGCATTATTGTGCCTGAGAAGTTTGGCTATGGACAAAGTGATATTGTGAAATACAAACGTGATATTAAAACAACTGTTGAAGAATATCGTGAAGCATTGTCTAAATTAGGTATCAAAGGACCATTTGTTTTGTGCGCCCACTCTAACGGTGGAAATGAAGTAGAATATTGGGAACAGAATTATCCAGAAGAAGCGGAAGCTTTTATTGGTTTTGATACAAATCTTGCTGCCTATGAGGATGATTGGGATTTCAAAGTTAGTTCTTGGGATAAGTTTATGATCTGGCTTTTTAGAGTTACTGGATGGAATAGAAAAGTGGTTAGGCCAGGCCTTAAAGAACTTTTAACTAAAGAAGAAAGGAAAATTGTAAGATGCCTAGCTAATAGAAATACGGATAACTACGATGTTTTGAGTGAGATATTTAATTTTAACAACGTTGCTGCTAAGACGATTATTAATGAAAAACCTCTTCCAACTCAGCCAACCCTTCAATTCGTTAGTATGCCAGAATGGTATATCAAAGGTGAAGAAGGTCATGAATTAGATGATGAAGCTAAAAGATGGTTAAAGGCACACGAAGACTTAGTTAATGCCTCCATAAATGGCAAAATTGTTTTCCCTTCTGATTGGCACTGTCTCCATATTGTCAACGTTGATAAGGTATATGAAGAAATGGATAAATACTTAAAAGAAGTGCTGTAGCATTTTACATAGTATACTGGTTTTTCAAATAGAGTTTCTTTGTCATTCTAGGCACTGACTACAATCTTGATACGATACTCTTCAAACTTGAATCTGTCAGCGTGGCTAGCAAAGCGACCTTTGCATGCAATACATGGTGTGACCTCTCGGATAATCCTCAAGCATTCCAGTTACTGTCTCGTAGCCGTTCTTTCTGAAAAAACCCACGTTCCAATCATATGCTTCAATAAACACAACACTTGCGCCGGTTTCTTTGGCCTCCCGCTCGAACTCGCGGAGTAGCCGAGTGCCGAGCCCTTGTCTCCGATACGGATCGTCCACCCAAATCGCATCGATATCTGTGCCATTCCATCCATCTACGCCGCCGACAAAGCCGGCAATAATCCTGCCGTTCTCGTCCATGACCTTTTTCTCGATGGAAACATATTCATGCTCGCGTGGTGCGAATGCTTCATCGTGATTGCGTAGCCTGTTGGAGAGGAGCTCCGCATCTTCTTCGTCGCCAGGGATAATCTCATATTCATTCGTGTTTGAATGATTGCGTTCAACAACGGTTCGGTCGAGCCTTTTCGTCATGAAATAGTGCTCATGTCCCTTCGGAACCCCCGACATTGTGTCATTCACCACATAGCCATGGTTTTCATAGAACGATTTCGCTTGAAAATCGAAAGTGCCGACCATGACGAGATAGCAGTCAAGCTCTCTTGCTTTCTTCTCGGCCTCTTGGATTAGCGCAGAAGCAATTCCCTTGCAGCGGTGTGCTTCCTCAACCCACAGATCGAAAATCGACGCTGTCTTCCGTTCATCGACAGCCAGAATACATCCGCCGAGAAGCTTTCCATTTTCATCTGTGACTTTATACACGAATTCTTTTTCCCCGGAAGCATCTTCGGGTGGTGCAATGGTATCGAATACCCGATTTGCCTGTTCTTCAATGAATTCAGCGTCTTCTTCAGAACAAGGCATCATGTCGAATGGCATTCTGTTTCCTCCTCAAATCTGGATTTGTCTGTGTGTCATTATATCGGTTTTTCTTTAAAAAAGAAGGCTGACCCGATGACATTGTATCAAGGTCAGCCAATCAATTTGACTCGCATGCAGGTTTTTAATACAAACAGGAAGAGGGGTTCAAATAGGGGAAACAGGGGTTCAATTATGGTTGGCAGGGGTTCATTTTTGAATAGAGGGGTTCATTGTGTTTTAAAACAATAGAATCAATGGGATGAATCGTGAAACCATAAATGTTTTTGGTTCATAAATCTCCTGTTGGTTCATTACAGGTTTTAAACAGCTGAGACCTCAACGCATATTACTCTATCTGAGAACACATTTTTGCAAAGGGTCTTATTGGAGTATTTGGCTGACCTGCGCTTGAGCTCCTCCTGGACAATGTTGAACTCCTCTTGAGAAACAATGGCCTCGTGAGCATCGGATGTTCATCATATTAATTAAAGACTACCTCGTACCAGTTGTAATAGGTGTGTTCCTTCCTGAATTATCGTAGGTATTGTTATTTCACGTAGAGCTGGCGCATGAGATTATTGACCCCCGTAACCCAATACGGGGGTTTTTATGCTTTTACAATGCATGTCCGCCAGATACTTTGATTACCTGTCCTGTAAGGAATCTTGAGCGTTCACTTGCCAGGAACAAAACTGTGTCAGCAATGTCTTCCGGTTGAATCAGTTGTCCCATTGGAATTATTGGAATAACCTGTTTCTCAAATTCGGAATCAATCCATCCGGTTTGTGTCGGACCAGGGGCAACACAGTTTACTGTGATTCCATACTGTGCGACTTCAAGGGCGATGCTGCGGGTTAATGCTTCTAAAGTTGCCTTGCTGGCACCATAGATGATCTGTCCTGCAAAAACCTGAGCTGAATCCGTTGAGATATTGATGATTCTCCCATAGTCATTGCGATGATTGATCATCTCCCTCATCATCATGATGCTTCCACGCACGTTGGCTGCCAATGTATCATCGATTACCTTCCGGGTGATCTTTTCTATGGTATCAAGACCTGTCTCATCATCTGCAGCTGCATTGTTGACCAGGATATCAACTCTGCCAAAGCGTTCAATGGCCTTTGAATAGATTTTCTTTACTTCAGCCTCATCAGAGATATCGCTCTCAAGCAAAAGATAGTCAGCACCAAGAGCTTGGAGTCTGTGCTCCACATCATCTGCATTTCCCGCGTTTGCCGCATAATATCTGTCCGCACCGTTTCTGTCAGTTTTATTCTCATCAAAAGGTCTGGAAACCTTCTTGTACACAAGCACAAGTCTTGCTCCTTCGCGGGCAAAGGCCAGTGCGGTTGCAGCTCCGATTCCTTGAGGATTATTCACTCCTGTGACAATTGCGACTTTGTCTTTTAGACCATATTCTGCCATCTGATACTTCTCCAGTTCATCTCTATTGTAGCACAATTGAAAGAAAGGGCTCAGTGAAATAAAACGGGTTCATCAGAGATTGCTATTGTTCAATCTTATTTCAACTTGTGATTACTACTACTGGTAGCGAGCATAATCGTAATCTGATACTTTGCGTTTGTAGTCTGATACTATTGGTCGTACTCTGACATTTTCCTTGTATTCTGACATTATTCCTCTAAGCCAAAACCTGTAGCCAATAGAATACATGATGCTTTGTAGCTTCTCAAACAGCTTGTAACTAGCATACGAGACAATTTCTTTGAGAATTAGAACTCTGTAATTTTATATCGTACAAGAAAATAAAAGAATTGGAGTTAGTCTTTGAAATTGTATCAAAAAACTAACTCCAATATGGAGGTGAGGAGAGTCGAACTCCTGTCCTAACAGCCCATCCATCAGCGTCTACAGGCTTAGATCCGGCTAATGAATCTTAGTTCCCGGCGGCAGTCGGTCGGTCCTAGGGGAACCCAGGGTGAAAGATGTCTCTACAACCTACATCCGTCAGCTGTAGATAAGCCCTAAGGGTTTACAGGGCTTGGGGCCTAGGGCTAGGCTTCCCAAACCTTGTCCGTTCTGGCTGCGATTAAGCAGCGAGAGCGAATTCTGCTTCGTCGAGGACGAAATCGTCTTCTTTCTTGGCAGTTAAAGGTTTTGCTAGTTTAACAAGTTGGCGCTTGACCTGCAGCTGGTGGCATGAAAATCCGCCAGTCGAAACCAATACACCCCCGTAGGAATTTATTGGTGTAATGGGAATATAAGCATAATCGCCGGAAAAATCAAGATATTGCGTCAAACGGACCTCAATTATGGTATTATTGGTTTCATGAGCAATCCACTTGTACTGACGTTTGATCTTGGCACCCAGAGCATGAAGGCTCTTCTGATAGACAAGAACGGGGACACCGTCCTTTCCTCTCAGGTCAAATATGATTATCCGTGCATACCCACAGAAGAGAGGGGAAAGGCGGAGCAGGAGCCTGATTTCTACTATGACAGGCTCTGTGAGGCAGGAGCCCTCCTGAAGCAGAAGGATACTAAGAACCTGTTCAAGAACATAATTGCGGTGACCATCACCTGCATCAGGGACACCGTCCTGATCCTGGACAAGGACCATAAGCCGCTTCGGAACATCATTGTCTGGATGGATGAGAGAAGGGCCAAGGGCGACCCCAAGCCGCCTCTTCTTCACAAGATACTGTTCGCTTCCGTAGGCATGACGGAGACGATAGACCTGCTGTACAAGAGCGCATTCTGCAACTGGATCATGGAGGAGGAGCCTGAGCTCTGGGCAAAGACGGACAAGTTCGTGATGCTCTCATCCTATATGAACTACAAGCTCACCGGTGAGCTCCGTGACGGGGCTGCCAACCAGGTGGGGCACATCCCGTTCGACTACCGCAACAGGAGGTGGATGAAGAAGGGCCTGTCCAAGTGTGTGGCCGACATCCCTGTCGAGAAGCTTGTTGAGCTTGTGGACTCACCGGGTATTGTCGGCCAGATCAACAGGGAGACAAGTGAGAGGACCGGAATCCCTGAGGGCCTTCCGCTGATTGCCACGGCAACCGACAAGGCATGCGAGGCCCTAGGCCTTTCCGTCATGACCGAGGACAAGGCGGCCATCTCTCTGGGAACGGCGTCGACAATCCAGTTCTGCAGCCCGCATTACTTCGAGCCCTGTCCGTTCCTGCCATCTTATCCTTCTGTTATGCCCGGCTTCTACAACGGCGAGTATCAACTTTACAGGGGCTACTGGATCCTGACATGGTTCATCCGCAACTTCTGTGATGAGGAGAGACGCATTGCAGCGGAGAAGGGTGTTGCCGTTGAGGCAGTCCTTGACACCTATCTTGACTCTGTTCCCGCAGGTAGCGGAGGTCTTGTTCTGACACCGCACCTGTCTCCGGGAAACAACAACCCGTTTGCCAAGGGTGTTCTGATGGGGCTGAGCGACTATCATGAGAAGGCCCATGTCTACCGTGCCATAATAGAGGGCATCGACCTTGAGCTCTATCATGCGATGCTGAGGATGCAGAGGCGCTCGGGACAGCGCATCAAGGAGCTTTATATCGCGGGCGGCGGTTCTGTCAGCGACAGCGTGGTGCAGATCTGCAGCGATGTGTTCGGGCTTCCGGTGAAGAGAATCCAGACGCATGAGGCAAGCGGGATAGGGTCCTCCATCGCGGCTTTCGTGCACATGAAGGAGTTCCCGTCATTCCAGGAGGCCTGCAGGGCGATGGTGCATGACAAGGATGTCTTCATGCCGAATCCTGAGAACCACAAGGTCTATCTGGAGCTGTATAACGATGTCTACAGGCACATCGAGAAGGATAACACCAAGCTGTTCCGCAAGCTGAGGAAGTTTGGCAAGGAAAGATAATCAGAACTTGTAGTCGCGGGCCTCGCGCTGGGCCTGGCGGTTGAGGTCGCGTTCCTTGATGGCTTCTTTCTTGTCGTGGAGGGCTTTTCCACGGCAGAGCGAGACCTGGACCTTGACCAGGTTTCCCTTGAGATAGATGCGTGTGGGGACGATTGTCAGTCCTTTCTCCTCGACCTTGCGCCTGAGGCGCTTGATCTCCTGCTTGTGAACCAGCAGGCGGCGGTTGCGGTCTGAGACATGGTTGAAGATGGAGCCCTTGTCATAGGGCTGGATGGTGAAGCCGATGAGCCACATCTCACCGCCATCGATCTTCACATATGAGTCGGTGAATGAGAAGCGCCCGGCCCTGATGGATTTGACCTCGGTTCCCGCAAGCGATATTCCGGCCTCAAGGTCCTCCAGGACCTCGTAGTTGAAGTAGGCCTTCTTGTTGGTCTGGACGACCTTTATCTCGTTTCTCTTCTGTTCCATGCCGGCCTCCGCTCAGTTCCAGACGATCCTGAATCCGATGAATGAGGAGCAGAAGCTCCTGGATGTCAGACCGGTGGTGTACATGCTGATCTCGGACTGGTCGTTGACGTATGAGCCGCCCTTTACGACCATGTCGGTGTCCGCATCATAGCGGTCAAGGACCTCGACGGCTTTCTCCACCTGGCTGTCGGCCGCGATGCGGGAGAGGGGGATGAAGCGGGTGCTTGTCATGTCCCAGAGTCCGCCCAGAAGCGATGCGGGTGCTTTCTCCGCAGCTGACGGCATGAGGGACTTCTGATAGCCTCCCTCAGAATCTGAGAGGCAGGCGGCCATCCACTGGTTCTCTGAGGGCAGGGTGATGTTCCTGCCTGTTGCAGCGGAGAGCCACTTGCAGAAGGCATCGGCAGCGTACCAGCTGATGTTGTTGACCGGCCTGTTGGCGGTGCCGGAGCTGAAGTCAATTCCTGAGAGATAGTATTCATCCACAAGGCCCTTTGCTATTAGCTCATCCTTGTTGTCCTTGCCCCACTGGGGGTTGCTTGCGATGAACTGCTGGAACTGCGCCTCGGTTATGAGGTAGGAGCCGATATTGAAGGCATCGGTGTGGACTGTCTTTCCGGCCTCCATGATCTCGGGGAAGGTGGCCTTGACTGTCTTTCCGTTTGAGAAGTCGGCTTCCGGGATTGTGAAGCCATCGATTGTGAACCATTCGGTTTTGAGGCTGGTCTTGCCTGCCTTCAGGACCGGGGTCTGGGCATCCTGGACGCCTGTTGTCCTGCTCTCATCAAGAGTCTTGTAGAGAGGAAGGAGGTTGATGCCGATTATGGACGCGGCATTCTCGAAGTCCTTGAGCATCTCATCTGTGGTGATGAAGAGGCTGGCAGCCTCAAAGGAATCTCCGTTAGTCCTGAATGTGCTGTTTGCGACGTTATCTGCGTATTTGGTGAAGATTCCCGGATATCTATGGACACTGTCGTACTCAAGGATGGCCGAGTAGGCGTTTGCCTTCTCAAGAAGCTCGAGGCTTACTGCGTCAAAAGCCTCCTGGTTGATTGTTGCGCTGCTTGAGACAGCCTGGGTGCGCGGGAAGAGCCAGTTGAAGAACACGGGCGTTCCGACCTTGAGGCTGAAGCTGTCGATCTCATATCCGTTGAGCCTGTATGAGACCTGGTAGGTTCCGCTCTTGATCTTACGGGTGAAGGGTGTTCCGCCCTGGTAGATATCGTCCAGATAGACTGCCACAGTTCCGGAATCACTGGTGAAGGTGACGCGCTTATGGGCGTCAATGATGTCCGGAAGGACGGCCACCAGAAAAAGAATGAGAAGCAAGGCGAGAATGTAGGCTATTGTGAGCCAGAGGCCTGGCTTCATTCCGAAAAGGGGTTTTATCTTTACAGGATCTACCTTCGGTAGTTCTTTCTTCTTTTTTCCAAACATGCCTCAAAGTTACCTAGATTGACCGTTATTGTCAACGACAGCTTTTGTCATTATACTTTATGCATTAATCGGTGTCTGAGGAGAACATAAGGTGGACAGGTTCTTTGACGGAGTCCAGTCTTGGACTGAGAGATATCTAACAAAGAAAAAGGCCAGAAGGCTGGCGAACAAGAGGAAGAAGAGGACTTTCCTCAGTGAGACACTGGAGTGGCTCGATGCTATCCTTTTCGCCGTTGTAGTGATCTTCCTGGTCAACCAGTTCCTGTTCCAGTTCTTCATCATCCCGTCACCGTCAATGCTGAATACCCTTCTTGTCAAGGACAGGGTCATGGTCTCAAAGCTCACATACGGCCTGGAGTTGTTCCCGCAGGGGCCTAAGATCCTTGACTCGCGTATCCCGGACCGAGATGAGATAATCACGTTCTACAACCCGCAGTATGAGAGCAAGGGCGCCTTCTTCAACATCTTCAGCCAGATCCTCTACATGATCACGTTCTCACTTGTGAACATCGATGTGGATGAAGAGGGCAACATGAGGGAGAAGCTTCTGGTCAAGAGAAGCGCTGCCGCATCTGGTGACACTGTGACGTTCATTGACGGAAACGCATACATAATGCCTGCAGGCACTTCTGAGTTTGTCCTTGAGTCGGATTTCCGTGAGGCCAACGGCCTCTCAACAGCCCCGCACAGGACAATCCCCGAGGAGGCCTACACCTGGTACAACTCCATGGGAAGGATCAACGGGCTTTCCGCCGCCGGAGTGTCAAGCGGCTACATGCCCAGATACCTTGTCAATGACTACAGGGCATTGGATGAGAGCATCTCATTCACTGACCTGTACGAGTACAACAAGCAGACAGCCCTGGGCACGATGATGGCTGATCCCATGGACATGAGCGCCAGAAGCACCTGGGCAAAATACGCCACAGGCGTCTATGTCCCGGAGGGCCATGTCCTTCCGCTTGGCGATAACCGCGACAACTCACAGGACGGCCGCTATTTCGGTCCGATAAACGCTGACAACATCAACGGTAAGGTCGTATTCAGGATCTGGCCGCTCAACAGGATAAGATCACTGATCGGCGAATGATGCCTGAAAGCTTTCTGGACAGCTTCGATTTCTCAAAGGACCTCTCACTCTACATCCATGTGCCTTTCTGCATCTCAAAGTGCGATTACTGCGCCTTCTATTCGGTGCCTTGCCTCTCAGACGATGTTCTGGACGCCTATACCGCACGTCTTGTTTCGGAGATAGATGCCGCCAGCCGGAGGATGGATGGAAGGCCGTTTGTCACCGCATTCATAGGCGGCGGCAATCCCGGATGCCTGGGGCCTGTCAGGCTGGGCCGTATTGTACAGGCAGTATGCGCCAACGGCAGGCCGTCTGAGTTCAGCACTGAGATGAACCCTGAGAGCCTTTCCGAGGATTATTTCCCGCTGTTTGACGGCGCTCTCACAAGACTTAGCATGGGTGTGCAGAGCCTGGATCCTGCAGCTCTGAGGTTCCTGGGACGCAATGCGGACCTGGACAGGACAAGAAGGGGCCTTGATCTCTCCCAGAAGCTCAAGTCTGTCAGCGGATGTGCTCTGAGCTATGACCTTATCACCTGCCTTGGTGACTGGCATGACGAGCTCTCTGATATTAAGGCCATCACTTCCGGCTATCCTTCTGACCATCTGAGTGTCTATGCTCTGACCCTTGAGGAGGGCACACCGCTGTGGCGCAGGAACCCTGATCTCCCGGACCCGGACAGGAAATATGAGAT
>JAEEGH010026091.1_pt1 | contig 11666 bp, 9 predicted proteins | sample 9134181 | NCBI WGS metagenome assembly JAEEGH01 (sample SAMN16246544, study PRJNA631951) | gut metagenome | biome: gut microbiome; feature: rumen; material: DP-attached | host: Bos | place: Iran: Karaj | collected 2018-10 | reverse complement strand
AAAGAGTGAAAACAATATTGTTATTGGTTGCTGGAGTATAGAAAAAGAAGGAGCCATCTACCCTGCAGAAAAAGAACTACACCAGTCGTATCTGTCAGGTCTAAACAAACTGGTTGAACCATACGTTGATGATATAAAGGATGCTTGTTTGCTTAAAGAAATACCTGTTGGTGGTGAAATCGATTCTTGTGAATATCACAATGATTTAGGCTATACTAAGCTGGTATTGTCAAACGGAGCAACAGTATTGTTAAAAAAGACAGAAATTGAAAAGAGCCAAATTTTGTTTAAGGCATATGGTAAGGGCGGCTGGACGCTATATAATGAAGAAGACGATCCGAACATTATTATGTTGGGAAGTATACCATTTGGAATCAATGGATTATCTTCATCGCAATGCAATAAACTGCTAGCGGGGAAACGTGTTAGCCTAGGCTATAGCATCAGTCAGCGCACTTTCACATTCACAGGAAGCTCAAACCCCAACGATTTAGAGACCTTTATGCAGCTCATCTATGCTGATTTTACGAATATCTCAAAAGACGAAGCAGAGTATCAAAAAACGATAGAGTCAACCGCCCTTTCAATAAGAAATAGTAAAACAGTTCCTGAGAGTGCCTTTTCAGACTCTGTTACTGTCACATCAAATGGTCACCACCCAAGATTCAAAATATTAGAAGAAGAGGATCTCGCAAAGGTAAACATAAATAGAATTCATGATATTATTAAAGAACAAACATCAAGTGCCCGAAACTACACCTTTATATTTGTGGGTAATTACGATAGTCTGGAGATATGTTCACTCTCGAAAAAATATCTCGCCTCTTTACCTAATATAAAAGAGGTACAGAGAGGCCCGTTTATTAAGACTTGGCTGCAAAATGACGCATATTGTCATTTTTCAAGAAAGATGGAAACGCCAAAAGCAATGGTACAAATGGAATGGTTTACCGAATCTATTCCATACTCGCTAAGAAATAGCCTTCTTGCAAATATGACGTGTAAGATACTGAATATGGTGTACCAGAAGATTCTTAGAGAAGAGAATAGTGCAACTTATGGATGTGACGCAGACTATTATCTGATAAGGGGTAATAACAATGACTGCCAGGTCGGGTTCTCTGCAGACTGTTCAATGCAACCAGAGAAATGTGATTCTGTAATCTCAATGATGAAGCATGAATTTCTGAGATTATCCACAGACATTGATGATAAAATGTTCCGGAATGCAAAAGAAATCATGCTAAAAGATCTCGACGAGTTAGAGAAAACGAAAAATGGATTTTGGCTTGATATCATCTGGCAGAAAGAAAACAAAGGTATAGATCTCTATACAGACCGACGTTCAATTATCAAACAGATTACGCCATTCGACATTATAGATTTTGTCCGTCATTTACAGTCTCAATCACACTTTTGTGAAACAGTTATGCGACCCAAATAGCCACAAAATAATAAAAAGACATAGGTGATTTATGTCTTACTTGATTAGTTCAACAAAAATTCCATAACAATAAAGGCTTCTTCTCTTTATTAATAAGAGTCCAGAGATAGTTCATCCCTCTTGAAGAAACGGTAACGCAACCTTTACAGCTGGAACGATGTAGGGGAATATATTTTTTCCAACACCATTTATCTACCCATCCAGAGCTATGAATCATTAACCCTCTCGCATAGGATGACTGATTGTCAAGATCCATACCCTTTATTCGAAAACTTCGCTTCAACCTATTTCCTCGATCTTTTGTTACGAGGAAACGCCCTAAGGATGAACATTCGCTACCGGGTCTATTGCTGAAGTGGGGTTCCTCTGCCGTACTGCCCTCCCCTGGCCCATGCATCACATAGGTGCTGGCCACGATTTTTCTCAGATGGAAGTCCCAAACAAATAGGCGTGGTGTTCCAGAAGGAATGCCATAGTTCACGAACAATGCATAGTGTTCGTTCATATTATGCCGCTTTGCAAAAGCCAGAGCCTTATCCGCCCGTTCCTCGATGGTTTTATACTCTTTGCGGTCTGGCCACTCGGGCAATCCGTAATATTTCCAAGCCCAATGAAGCCCGAAGATTCCAACGACAGAAATCACAATCAATATTAAGAGTGCGCAGCACCACTTCTTATTTCTTTTCATGTAAATGTTGTTTTTTACGTCTTACTAATATTAAACTTATAATATCTGTTCAGATGCTTTGTTTTCCGACTTCCAATTCCCTTTGTTTTACCATTTCCATATTGATCGTCTCATGAACCCTGAAGTATTCGCTAAGTTCCAGACGCAGGTAATCTACTATTTCGGGAATCTCTGGAGTGAATAGTATAACTGATTTGCAGTGGACATCAACATTACTACCGGCCTCGTCAATCGTATATACGGTTGTGACACTATTCCTAAGGTTAGATTCATTGATGGCCTTTTTCAACCTCGCAAACTCATCAATGTCATATAACTCCACATGTCCCCAGTGGGTATCATAGATCTGAATATAGCGATTACTGTTATTTGCTCTAACCACAAAATACTCGCCTTGATAACCAAAGTTAATATCGCCATCTTCACCTTCACCAATTTCATACTGACAACCGATTTTGGTCAGTGTTTCCAGGAATAAATCCCTCGTTCCTTTTTTTTCTACCATGTCTTTGTTCTCCATATTGTTACTTTCTGATTTCAACTCTTCGATTGCTCGATCATACAAATCGGCATTAACGTCTGCGATCTCAGGGTTCTGATCTAACTTACGTTCTTTCATAAACTTGTTGACATAGATGCCAACCACCACAACTAAAGCTAAAACAATTATTATTTCCATTTCGTAATAGTATATATAAAAGTATCAAAACTAAAAATGTTTCAAATCCGTTGCTTTGTAATGGAATACAGACAGCAACAAATTGTCGGCATCATTATCCAAAATAAACCAAGGTGAACGGAAAGGGTTCTCAAAGTTACGCAAAATATGAATATTACGGGCTGGAGTGTTCCCTTCAGCTAACAGGAACGCTTTCCTTCCACCTTTGCTAATTGCGACATCAACTACCATAACGGCATGACCATATTTTTGACCATAACGGGCAGGATAGACGAAAACATCACCAGGTTGCATATCTGCCAACCGTCTATTCTTCATCTCACGACTTAATGAAAAGGTACTGGCCACACCATAAAGATTTCGCAAATAACGTTCGAATGCCTGTCGAGAACTACCGCCACCATACACTAATGTTTTACCATTGACGTTTTGGAATCGAATACGTCCATACTGCCTTGTTTGAAATAAGTATTCAGCTCTTAATCTCATACATACATCTGCGCATTGTTCTGCATTTGACAACAACGGCATATCCACAACGGCATAATTGAGAGACTGAAAACGAGATTTACCTCCTGTATAGAGCATTACCTCTGATCCTTTGCATTTCAAAGAAAGCGAACGTAGGAATTCGCAATATGCAGAATCATCACCAATGATTCTCTCATAACCCCATGGCGGAGGTATATCTCCAACCTTCTTATAACTGTTAGGATTACTGGTCTTGCTACCATAGACAATCCAAACTCCATAACTCGCTCCCAGGATGGATACGAGAATGATTAACATTACTATTCTTTTTACTATCTTCATACCGTTATATAACAATTAAGTCGTTATTGTAAACAACCAGGCAGAAAAAAACAAGAAGAAGAAGTTTTTTAATCATAAAACAGAAGTATTACTTAATTTTTGTGAAAAAGAAGCTATTTCTTGTTGAAGAACGTTGTAATATCAAATATAAAGTCTATATTTGCATCGTGTTTTTCATAGTATTAGATTTAAGGTTAACAGGGTTGCAGCGGCAACCCATTTTTTGTTTATATACAGTTACTATTCAACCTAACTCCCATAATCCATGAATTTGTACTTTCGCGAGCCTTGTGGATTCTAATCGTTTGCTAACTAATTGATAAAAAAGATAAAATATTTCTTTTGTCATATTGTTATGTCGAAATAAATCAATATATTTGCGTTCAAATCATATTATAATCAGGTAAAGCTATGGATGAAGGTTGTGGTTGTATCGTAGTTCTTGTTGTTTTGGCTGTTTTGGGATGGCTAAGTACAATCATAGGAGATGCCTGGTCAATAGAACCTATTTGGGTGTTTGTGGGACTGATTATACTTGTTATAGGTTTGTTATGTCTTTTCTCTTTCCTCTTGACTCAGGCAGATAAGAAGAGACAAAAACGATTCGAGGAGATAAGAAACACATATCCCAAGGCTTATTCAAAATACGCAGCAGAAAAAAGATATACAGACGACTCAAAAATTCCTCTGAACTTCAAAAAGGAAGTTACGAAGAGATCTGAATATTCGTGGAAAAACGAAGAACAAACTCTTGTAAAAGAGGAACAGGATAGGATAAAGAAGGAACAAGAAGAGAGACAAGCAGAGGAAAACCGACAGATGAAGGAAATCGAGAGCCATTATCCTAATGGGCTTAGATTATGGAAAGAAAGACATCCTATGTTGTCGTCTAATCAGAGGTACATGGTTCGTAGTCGGGATGCCATATCCATCTTAGAAGATGAATTTGTTGCAAAAGAGGAACAACGCAAATTAGAAGAGAAGCGTATAGCGAAACAGAAGAGAGAAGAGCAAAGAATAAGGCTTCAAAGTACAGCAAAGGATGTACTCGTCAGAAAGGCAAAGAGTTGGAATAAGCTATTCCTAAATTTCTATTATACATGGCTATTTTATTACTATCCAACGACTTGTGATTTTGAAGCAGGACCTCAGGAATGGAATGACAGATACACTATATGGAAATTTAAGAACGACCCAGAGAAAAGGATTTCACCCAAGGATCATGAAGATACGTTAGATGATGTGATACCGAAAATCATCCAACGTCTGAACGAGACATTCGGAGAAGAATATGTGCAATTTCTGACACTGGTTTGTCTCCCGGCATCCACAAAAGCTAAGAATGCGGCCAGATATGATGAGTTCTCAAATAGACTCTGTGAAGAAACAGGCATGGAAAATGGTTACGGACATACACATGTTGTTAGGGACGGCTTGTCAAAGAATCATCCAGAGAATCATACAGGACGTAGTATTCAACCTGTTATTGAGTTTGATAATGACTTCTTTAGGGGGAAGAATGTGCTTTTGTTTGATGACGTGGTAACAAAGGGAGGCACTATGCTTCGCTACAAAGATGTTTTGAGGGATAAAGGCGCTACTGTCATCGGAGGAATTTGCTTGGGAAAAACCAAACACGAGCCACCGGAAAACCTCCGATATGTTCCCGTTGATATTCCGTATGATGATTTATTTTAATTCTGAATAATACTTAAAGCGGATAAGTGCATTATGTGGTTAGTTATTATAATTATCATAGCAGTCGTTATTTGGGCATACTCTTCGTCTAAGCAATCAGAGCGTGAACGGGAGGAGGCCAGAAAAAAGAGTGAAAGGATAGCTCATATTAAAAAGGACTACCCCAACGCATACAACGAATTTTGGGGGAAGCCGGTTAATCTTTCTCAGTATGGTTACCAATATTCTGCTTATGTATATAATCATGCAGATGAGAAATTAAGTGACTCCATGTGGGAAATGCTAGAAAAAAGAGCTCTTGCCTGGAAAGAGTCGAGAATACAAACTGAGAAAAATAAGAAAGCAGACTTAGATTGGGAATCTGCACAAACGTCTTTTGCCAACAAAATGCGTTCTATTGCTCCGGAGAAACTACCATCTTGCGGTCATTATACTTACACTGTTGGCGTAAAAACGAAGGTAGGAAGCCAATTAAACATGAAGATCTGGCAGCATTTTGTAAATGAAGCCTGCTTGGAGAAAGACCTTGATTACACCTACAACCAATTAACCCTTAGTAATACCAACAAATTGCCACAATGGAAGGAAAAGGGAGTTTTCCTTAATGAAACATTAAAACAACAAATTTTAGATTTAATCACTCTATTAGCATCAGAAAAGAAAGTTGTGGTGTTTTATAATGAAGTTATTGAAGGTTGGAATTTGAATGCCTTGTGCTCAACATATATGGTTATGAAAACTCCAGAATCTGTAAAAAAGATTAATGTTGCAGCCATAAGATCTTTAGGAATTACAAGTAAAAGTGGTACAGAACTATTGGCAGAAGAATCACCTGAATGTGTAGTAGTAATTGATGCCTTTACAAACAATGACCAGTTGAAGAAAAACTGTGCATATATTTTCAATGCACTTCAAGACAAGCGTCCTGTAATCGCTTATATAAGCCTCATTAAAACATACGACAGGCAGGAAATGATAGAATATATCACCCGCTCGAAAACTGAAGCTGAGAAACGCGCAGCAGAGGAACGCGCTAAAGAAGAAGAAAGAAAAAAACGCGAGGCAGAAGAGCTGGCAGAGAAAAAACGCAAGGAAGAAGTTAGAACCAGATTACAAAGTACTGCAAAAGATGTACTCGTCAACAATGCCAAGCATTGGGAATGTCTATATGGCGATTTTTACTATACGTGGCTGTTTTACTATTATCCCACAACATGCAACTTTGAAGCAAGCGAAAGTGAGTGGGATGACAGATATACTGTATGGGACTTCAAGAACGACCCAGAGAAGGGGATTGATCCTGAAGACCATGAAGCAACATTAGACAATGTAATACCACGTATAAAGCAGAAACTCATTGATACATTTGGTGAGGATTATTTGCAGTTCCTGACCTTGGTATGTCTGCCAGCATCTACAGATGCCAAAAATGCGGCCAGATATGATGAGTTCTCAAATAGACTCTGTGAAGAAACAGGTATGGAAAACGCGTATGAGCATGTTCACATCGTACAAGATGGTATGTCGAAAAAAGATCCAAGGAACACTACGGGCAGAAGTATTCAGCCTGTCATAGAATACGACACAGACTATTTTAAGGGGAAATATATCCTATTGTTTGACGATGTGGTAACAAAGGGTGGAACTATGCTTAGATATAAAGAAGCAATGGATAGATTGGGCGCAACAGTCATCGGCGGAATGTGCCTTGGGAAAACAAAGCATGAAAGGCCGATGCAAACAGATTTTTCACCAAATAACATAGATGTTGAACTCCCTTTTTGAAATATAGCAATGTACGAGCAGTCAGATAAGATAATAACTTCTTTTTTTGCTGGAGCAGGCGGTGCGTTTGCTGGAGCTGCTATATTTGTCAATTTTTTCGGAATACCTATTGAAAATCCCGGTTCTATTCCATTCGCTATTGTATGTGGAATTCTGACTATGTGGCTGACATATAGGATAAAATGTAGTCATTCTTATAATGAGCTGTGTGAATCTTATCCTAATGGCGTGAAAGAATGGTTACTTGACAAAAAACGGATATCATCTATAGATGCCCAAATTAAGAACGTTTCATACGAAACAAAGAAAGAAGTTCTTTGCTCACACAAAGAAATAGTAATAAAGGAGCAATATGTCAGAGATCAGTATAAATATTTGGAGAGGAAGTATAGTTATGGTGTGAAGGAGTTTAATCCAAGAAATGAAAATTGGCTCAAGGTTATTGCAATTCATAAAGAAGAGGAAATAAAAAAGATTGATTCAGATTTAATCCGCAAAAGGAATTTAGCCAATTTTCAAAGAGACTTTGAACAATCTCAAAAAGAATATCCATTAGGTACTGCGGAATGGCTTCGTCTGAATCAGGCACAATTACCCTTAAATCCCACCTTGCTTGAAAAGTTCTGGCAAGAACGTACAAAAATCAAGGACTATGATCAGATCAAGAAAGACGAGAAGACCTTGACAGAATGGAAGACAGAGCAGAAAGTTTTCTCTGGGTATTGTCGAGATCTTCACGATAATCAATTGGAGAAATTCGGATGCTATAATTATGATATTAGCATTTCTTATAAAGGGGCTAGAACATCCCATGCATATACAATATGGCAACATTTCGCCCATTCTTTCTGCCATGAAGAAGATATGGATTATTCAAACTTTAAGGGAATAAAGAGAAATGCCGATAGAGTAAAACAAGGTAAACTCAGCATTTCCGATAAAATCGCTGAAAAAATAGCCAATTTTATTAAGGAACTTGACAGTAAGGAAAATACATCCATATACTTCTGCCCTCCCGAAAACAACGAGGAGAAGGGTAATCTCGAATCATTATATATGAGGATCCTATCACATTTTGATAATTCTGTAGATTCTGCGCAAATCTTCATGCCATCTTCTAATATCGAGAAAGAACTTAGCAAATGGTACAAAAAGGTTCAAAGACGTATTGTCATCATAGACCTTGCAACGGAGAACTCCCGCCTTATTCAAGTCTGTTCTGATATTATTAAAAAGATTGAGGACAAACGCCCTCTTCTTTCTTTCATAAGTATTTATAAAGGCTATGACCGAGAAGAAATGCAAGAACTCATAGATGAGGAAGATAGCGAGAAAGCGCAGGAGGAAGAGAACAAAAAGATTAGGGAACAGGTAAGGAAACATCTGCTTGAATCTGTACAGACTTGGCACACTTTGCCAGGAGGAATCAAATACAATTACTTATTCAATTATTATCCTACCACATGCGATTTCGAGGCTACAGAAGAAGAATGGGCACACCGTCGTCTGATATGGGACTTCAAAAATGATCCAGATAAAGATATAGACCCAGAAAGGCACGAGCACGTCCTGAAGGTCCTTATAAGAAAACTATTATTTGCCCTAGAAAAAGAATTCTCAGGCTGTGAATACATGAGTTATCTTACCCTTGTTTGCCTTCCTGCATCTACAAAGTCAAAGAATGAAGCACGTTACAAAGATTTTTCACAACGGTTATGTAAGGTTACATGTATGGAGAATGGTTTTGATCACATACATATAATTAAGGATGGGTTATCCAAAAATTCCCCAGAGAATACCACTGGACGTAGTATCCAGCCTATTGTCAGATTTGATGACTGGTTCAATGACAAATATGTGTTGCTTTTCGATGATGTCATTACAAAGGGCAATACAATGCTAAAATACAAGACGATGCTGGAGAAAAAGGGAGCTACTGTTGTTGGAGGTTATGCACTCGGCAAGACAAAACATGTACGACCAGGAACAATAAATTCTTTGGATGATGATGAGATTACAAGTCTTATTATGGATGCTGATTGGTAATATAACGAAATGATAAGAATCTGGTATGGCAACAATATATAAAAACGTCAACGATGAAGCATATTATGATGAGGATGGATATACTTCTCATACATTGGGCTATATGCTTCTTCAAGAGAATGGGGTTGATTTTCAGTATAGACCTGAGTTCAAAACATATTGTATAGCAGTAGATATAGAAGAAAACGTCGAAGATGTTGTTATCCCAGATGAGATTTATATAGCCGGTGTTGGGAATTGTGCGGTTAAAGAGTGTTGGACAGCTTTAAGGGATACAGAGAAATTGCGAAAAATTAAACGACTAAGCATTGGTAAAAATGTCACTAAGATCGGATTCTGGCAATATGACCAATTAGAGCGTTTGACAATTCCTGAAAGCCTTAATGATTCCATAGAAACGTTTGTTGACCATTCTCCGGAGCTTGTCAGTATTATTGTAAAAGGTAATGAAAAAGATAATTATTATTCTGCTGGAAAAATCAGAATGATAGAATCAGACAATAAAGTTAAACGTCAAAGGGAAGAAGAGGAACGAAAAAAAAGACAGAGGGAAAAAGAACTTGAAGAGAAATATAAGGATTTTAGCTCTTACATGAATAAGATGTCTAATCTTTCTACCTGGTACTTCTTAATAATCTGTGCTATACCATATTTGTATGTTGCAATCAAAACAACGAAAGATATTGATGGGTTTTGGAGCTTCCTCGGATGGGGCTGTTTGGTATTTGGGTTATTAATAGGTTGGTTCATTGCATGCATTCTTTCATTTTATACAGGATATGCATACAAAGATAATTTTCTGATTAAGCTATTCTGTCCAATAGTTACAATTCCATTAAGTTGGATTCTGCTAATGATTGGAGTAAATATATTGACTCTTATTTCATCATGTAGCCTATTAGGCTTTTTAGATCCTAGATTTCTATAAGAATAGTAAAGCATGGCAATCAAAGAACGTTTCATTCTTTTGGAAAGCCTTTCTGTTTTTGCTGCATTTTCTTTATACGCTCCCTCCCTCTAACTTCAAGAAGGGTAGGTATCAAAATCGGATTCATATCTGCTTTAATGTCATTTCTGTCAATATCCAAAAGGGTGTGAGTTCCAGTTTGAATATCACCTTCAGTAATCTTTCCAAACCGACACTCTTCTTCATGATACTTGTTCATTGCATAATCGGAAAAACAACACATGATTCTATCAAATGCAGAATCGACCATACTTTTAATAGGTAGCTGGAGTTGATCTTTGCATACCTCGCGAATTCTTTTCATCAAAGGGAGTTTGACCTTTCTAATACCAACAACCTTATAAGACTTATGATCGTCTATGATAACAATGTTAACTTCATCGTCTGTTTCATTTACCCAATCTTTAGGATCTGCATATTCGTTTTCAAAGACGTTTACATAAGTTGGGAATTTATGATAACCATTCCACACTGTTAGCACTGGTACATCATCAAAACAAAAAAGGAAAAAGTTGATTTCCTCCATAAACGTATTAATGGACCATTGATCTGGACTTGCCAAACCGATGATTATGTCAAATGATGTTTTTGTGAATTCAATTTTTACCTCATAGTTCATTGGATAGAATTGAGGAACGAACTGCCCTATCTGATATTGACACGGCTTGTCTGCCGAATACCGTCCGTCAAATTCAAATTTTTCAAATCTACTCATACTTATACTCTTTTGAATTATGCAATTTGTCATATGGCCAAAGAGTTCCAAATGACACTACAAAAATAACGATAATTTCAGCAATTTATATTGTTTTGTGCAATTATTTATATTTATTTAGATAAAAGCATTAATCAAAACATTATTCCACACTGATATTCGTGGATTGTTTTCTCATCAAAGACAAATGTCTGATATAATTGATTGCCCAATAATTGTATCTCCACAAATTCACGTTTTAATCCACCAAAATCCGTCCAATAACAGCAAGATACATAGTACCGTTCGTTTTCACCATATAATTTGGGAGCGACATCATAGTTCAACAAGACAGACGCATCAAACTTTCTATCAATAAAATGGGTTATTTTACCAATATCTTCCTTCGAATATATATAATCACGTTTGCCATAGTTCGCATGCCACCACATAGGAAGCGAGTCGCCCAGCCTACTTATTAAATATGCCTGCCAAGCGCCCATTGGTTTTTTTTCAAAGTTTAGATATTTGAAAATATCGAAGTCACAAGCATTGCCTGGAGTACTTACAAATAATCTACTCCTGTCACCTGAGCCATGACGCTCGCATTCCTTCACACCCAGTTTCATTGAAGATGGCAAGGATGTCTTATTTAGGAGGTTAAGGAAGTCATCATATCTCTGTTGTTTCACAAGTTTTATCAACGATTGGGCAAGGTTTATATAATCATTTCCACAACAATTGCTCTTACCATTTGACCATCTATAGTAACTCCCTAAACATTCTTTTTTATGTCTCTCATATTCTTTCTCAGATTTTTCTCTCTCTTCCTCCCTAATCCTCGCTTCTCGC
>JAEEGH010026086.1_pt1 | contig 11668 bp, 13 predicted proteins | sample 9134181 | NCBI WGS metagenome assembly JAEEGH01 (sample SAMN16246544, study PRJNA631951) | gut metagenome | biome: gut microbiome; feature: rumen; material: DP-attached | host: Bos | place: Iran: Karaj | collected 2018-10 | reverse complement strand
AAAATAACCAGATCCATTCCGTCAGATTCCCCGGAGCCGTTGACAAAGCTATACCCTCGGCTGTATTCCGTATTCCAGTATATAACGCTTATGCTTATCGCATTATTTATTATCCGGTATGGTATGCAATATCTGCCAGCGTTGCCACTTGAACTTTTGAACCATCTTGACTGTTTTCCCGTTGCGTAAAAAGGCAGGTAAGTAGTCGCATTGACGTTATATACCGTCGTCCAGTCGGAAACGTATTCCGACTCCACTTTCGGGGTCATATTCATAGCCACGACCAGACAACCGTCAAAAAATCCTACGGATAAACAAACATTATCCTCGTTTGCGCCGATAAAAATAACATCGCTCTCATAGTGCCGGTTCTGGTAGTCGCTGGCATAGAGCCTGCTGTTATAGGTATCGTATAGCGGCGCTCCCGTCCATCGTGTGCTCCCGACGGTGATTGTGTCTAAAGTCTGGAGCCCGGTATTCTGGCTTAAAATCAGGGTAACTATATCCTGCAGAAGGCTGTTTAATTTAGTGGTCAGGGTATCCGTCCCGGCCGTGTATGATACGCTGTATGTAACTTTTTTCTTGATTGCCATCTCGTTATACCTCGTCGTAAGTTCCCGCTGATTCTGTCGTTGTCGCCGTTCCGATGCCCGCCCCGGTGTCCACGTCTTCTTCGATAACGCTGTCGATATCCGCTATCCGGGCGCCCTCGGTCGTTTCTGCCAGACCGAACTCGTCATCGGTGGAACCCTGCGGGAGGTAATGGTCTTCCCACGAACCGTCGTCGACGATGGTATTGCTCACGTCCAGCGTGAGGGAGATCCGGTAGATCGTCCCCCGGTGCGGATTGGTGGATACCACCGCAGCGGAGAACTCTCCCCCCTGCATCCGGACGCACCGGTACTCCGTCGCGGAGTCCCCTGCGCTCTCCCGCAGGAGGGGCATTACGAACCAGTCCTGCCCGCTGCGGATATCGGCTTTGTACCATGTGAGCATATCCCGGTACTGAGTCTCGTCGATGATGAGCTGCGCCTGGACGGTATCCGGGGCTCCCTGATTGATCAAGCGCTGCCGGGTATAACCGTCCGCCATTTGCGTTCTGATCATGTTAGGCCGGTGCTGCGAGGTGTAGCCCGATTGCAGCGGGAGCGGAAGCTCCGCGGGGTAAAATTTCATGAGCCGTATCTCCTGAGCTGGTAAGTGGACTCCAGAGCGCGGGCCGCCTGTCCGCCTTTCCGGATATTGGATATGAAAATATTAATCACGCGCTCCCCGTCTCCGGTGGTCTCGCTCTCTGCCTGTCCGGCGCGGCTCGCGTCTTCGTAGAGGTTAACCGTCACATCTCCGGAGGAGGAAACTGCCTCCTGAGCGAGGGCCGCCGTCCGTCTTCGGGAGGTAACGCTCGCGGGGCCTGCTACGAGTTCCGGCCCCTTTTCGCCTACTATCCCGAGCTGCCCCGCGGGTATCTTTCCGCCCGCGTCGTGCATAGAGAGGCCCCGCAGCTGTCCGATGATGTTTGTCGTAAGGGCCACCGCGTTTGCATAAGCCGCGAGGCCTGCCGGGAAAAAGGGCTTCGTGGTAAGCGCGTCAGACCATGCCACAATAGCGTTAGCCGTGGCGGAGGCTATCGCGAAAGACTTCTGTATAGCGAAGAGAGCCTTGTAGCTCCGCGAGCTCTCGCTGAGCCCTTGCGTCAGATTGGAGAACGCATCGGAGAGACTTGTCATCGCCCCCGAGAACTGCTCGACCTGCTCCTTGTCTTTTTCCGTGAGGAAGCCGTCTGTTTTCTCGCGGAACTTCTCGCGGGCTTTTTCGTACTCCGCGATAAGGGCCTGCCGCTTTTCCTGATATTCCGCCTCTGATATGAGAGCGTCCTCGTGGTATTTATCCAGTTTTTCCAGATCCCGGCGGTATTCTTCCGTTACCCTGTCTTCTTCTGTCTGCCCGATACTCCGCAGGAACTCCGCGGCCTCCTCCCGGAGGGCCTTCATTTTCCGCTGATAGTCCTGATTCAGAGTTTCGCGGGCGGCCAGTCTCTCCGCCTCGGTGGCTACGCTGGAAGCTGCGAACTCCCTCTCCAGCTCTTCCAGCCTCTCGGAGTGCTCAGCTCTGAGCTTTTCTGCGGAAGAGTATCCGTCCTTCTGGATCCGGAGGATCCCCTCGTAGTATTTCTTCCATGTATCCTCTGCGGCCTTTGCGGCCTTTGCGGCCCTGCCGCCGCCCCCGCCGCCCTTCCCGCCTCCGGTTTTCCCTGCGGGAGGGAAATCGAAGCCCGCAGCGGCGCCGCCGTTTTGGCCCTGCTCCCAGGAGCGATAATTAAAAACCTCTCCCGGCTTCAGATCTTTATACCCGAGATTCGCCTCTGCCAGCCTCCGGAGGTTTTCGCTGATCTCTTTGTGATAAGTTTTGATCGTGCCGTTAAAATTCTCGGTGTCTTTTCCTATCTGGTCTGCCGTTGCGTTGAGTACGCGGTTATACGCAGTCCCGACCTCCCCGCCCCCGAGCCAGTTGCCGATGCCCTCTCCCACGGCCTGAAAACCGCCCTTAAGGGCAGTCCATGCGTTAGTCGCCCACTTCGCGACCTCCAGAAAACCGGCGCGGGCAAAATTAAAGAACTGACTCAGCGCGTCGATCATGTTGTTTGCGCCGGTGGCCGCGGCGAGTCCGGAAGACTCCCAGAGGTCGTTCACGGTGTCCTTTACGACTTTTACGCTGTCCTTTGTGGCAGTAACGATGCTATCCCAGCTTTCGGTGATTGTGGTAAAAAATGCCTTTATCGGCTCCCTGTTCTCATTGATCCATGAGGTGATGTCGTCCAGACTTCCGGCGATGTCGCGTATCGCGTGAGTTACGAGATCCCCGAAGCCGCTCTCCGCTATTGAGCGGTAAAAGTCTCCCCACGCGTTTTCGAGGTGATTAAGAGCGCCGGTAACGCCGCCCTGGAGATAGTCCAGAACGCCCTCGTTTTCTTTTCCGATAGTGTCAAAGTACGCGGAGAGGGCGGCGGTGTTCTTCTGGATCTCAGTGGTGGCTCCTTTGTAGGTCAGGAGCAGGGTCTCCCCGTTATCCTGCGCCGTGATTCCGAGCTGCCGGAGGCCGCGGAGATTCCCCTGTATTGTTCCGGTGAAGGCCTTGCTCACGGTCTCCAGACTTTGGCCCGTGCCATAGGCAATTTGCGAAAAGGTTTTAAGCTGCTCTGCGGAGGGCTGCAGGCCGTTCTTCCGAAGCTCCAGGGCGGCAGCTTTCAAGGAGTCGAAGGGCTGGATCGTATCTCTCGCCGCTTGCTGGAGCATTTCGAACTGTGCCCGCGCGTCCGCGACGCTGCCGGTAGACTGGATAAAGGCCGCGACGCTTCTCTCCGTCGCCTGGAGTTCTTTTGTGATTGCTCCGGAGAGAGCTCCGGCGGCGATAGCGGCGATGGCCCCTTTCCACGCGGAGCCGATAGACGAAAAGCTCCCGGCGATGCCCTTTGCCGCGTTTTTGGTGTCGCGCCGCATCCCCTGGAGCTTTTTGCTGTACTTCGTCGTATTGAGGTCGACGAGGTTTAATATGTTATTAACTATGCCCATTAGTCACCTCTCCCCCGAGCATCCGGAAGACCATCCGCGGGTCTACGTCTTCCGGTTCTTCTGTCTCCGCCTCCGTGCCGGAGGCCTCCTCCTCAAAAACCGCCGCCCATAGCGCGAGCTCCCTCCCCGGCAGCTCCAGCGCTGCGGTTATGGGGATGTGAAGCTCCCGGGCGACTCGGATGCAGAGCCTTATCGCCGGGAGGGCTATGAGTTTTTTTCCGTCTCCGAGTTATTGAGATCCCAGATAGCCTTGTTGAGCCGGTTAAGTGTCTTCGCCGGTATCGCGGCCAGAAAAGCCGCAGCCTGATCCTCGCTGCCGAAAAGGGCGTGGTCGTTTTCGTCCACAACGGAGGCATAGAGGATGTAGGCGGTAATGGATTCATCCGTCATGGCGGTGTCATTTTTGAGTCTCTTCTGGAGCTCTGCCTGATTCTTTCCGGACAGCTCCCGGATCTTGAATTCCACGTCCTCGCCAAATTCCGGGGCGGGTACTGTCGCAGTCCGGAAGGCCGGGAGCGCGGTGGCTCCTAACTTGTAAATCATATCGTTACTCCTGTTGCTACAAAAAAGGGCCGGGGAGAACTCCGGCCCACGAGTGTTAAGGTCACAACTGTTAGCCCTGATAATTATACGCTAGGTAGGAAAACTCCACGACGGTTTCCCGTTCATTTTTCCGACAATATCCCACTTTAAAGTCTCAGAGAGACTAGGATCCTGCGGGGCGGCAGATTTCAGCGCTACCTCAAAAGTGGCGGTAGTTTCGTCCTGATACTGGAGGCAGATATCCACGACGCTTCCATTGTTTGCGGCGGCGATGAGAGTCTGCTGGACGGTATCCCCCGTGTAATGGTGGATCGTGATTGTGATTTCGTTTCCGTCCCATGCTCCGGCTAAATAGCGTTTGGTGTCCTCAGCGATGCAGGACTGATCGATGTCTTCCACGCTGCCGCCGATGCCGGTATATACAACAACCCCGGGGATCGTGATCCATGCGGCCTCGGGGGTCTGATTAGCGGGACGGTATCCGACCAGGGTGTTTTTGCCGCTGATCGCGTCCTTCTTTTCTGTGGGTGATAAGGTAGCAGTCATAAATCCTCCGGAGATTCCTAGCTACTGATATGTGTTTCTCTCATTATAGCGGCGATCTGTGTTTCAAGCGAACGGATAATGTTCAATTTTTGAGCCGCCCAGTGCGTTTTGAAGATCCCCCGCGCTCTGATCCCTTTGCGAGTCCCGAGATCCTGCCAGATTCCGATGTACGTCGCCGGGAGGGGCCTCTTCCGCTCTTTCCCGTTCCGCATCCGGTAAGTTATATGCGGGATCCCCTTATTGCTCCAGCCGTAGGTCGCGTACTGGACTCCGGGACGGTTTTTGGAGTTTTTTACCGTGATCCGGACGCTCCTGCGGCTCCGGCCCGTGTCCTTTTTGAAGGAGGAGCGGGTAACGCTCCGGAGATCCAGAACTGCGGGCCGGACGGCCTTGCGCAGGATCTCCCGCTGCTTCTGCGCGGAGGTCTTCCTGTCGAACTGTTCCATGTGCTCCAGGAACTCGTCGAAAAGTTTCTCCAGCTCCCTCTCATTATCTCCGATATGGATATCACGCATAGTCGCTGATTCCGGCGGTAATGGTAGCCTGCGCGATCTTGTAGTCCGGAGAGTCGTCTGTCTCATAGACGACGCGCTGGATCATCGCGTGCCGGACTTTCCCGGAGGTCGCATCGTCTACATCTGCCAGCTTATCCACGAGCGCGTCCAGATCTTCCGCAGTTTTCGCGACGAGCTGCGCAGTAAGCGTAACGCTGCGATGGTAGGTCGTGTCGAGCTCTCTGTCCGCGTAGGCGATCTCAAATTCCGTGATGATGATAGCGGACTCTATCTCCCCCGCGTCCATCGTATCGAATGCGATTTTCTCCGCTCCCGTAAGGGCGAGGATAGTCAGGATATCCTGCCGGATAGTCTGTACCGGTGTCATGTTGTAGCCTCCTGGATGATGCTGTTATCAAGTTCTGCCCCGAGTATCATGTACCCGGTAGCCTTGTCTGCCTCCGCGCTGATTACGCGATAGCGGTTCCCGCCCCATGAGAGGCACCACCCGGGCTTAACCCCGGCGAGGTATCTCATGAGCACGGTATAGGTATCCTGCTCCAGCTCTACCTGCATCCGCAGCTGCTCCCTGAGCGTAATCTGCCTGATATTAGCCCAGCGGAAACCGGCGCTCGTAAAGGTTTTGATATGACTCCCCGCCCCGTCGATTTCCGAGGCGGGCTGCAGGAGCTCGATTTTGCGGTTAAGCTGTCCCGCGTATATTCTAATCTGCATCGGACGCCCCTCCCCCGTAGCAGATAAACGCGTCTAATAAGTGAGAAAAGTAGGTGGTAAAGCCCTTCTCCTGCTGATTCTCCCTGTTCCGGTAAAAGTCTCCGGTTGTTACGAGAAGGAACTGCGCCAGCTGCGGAGGTATTTTGCTCGAGTCAGTGGTAACGGGGTTATCCGCCGTGTCCGCGGAATATATGGGGCGGTGCATGATTGTCTCCGCCATCGCCTGAGCCGCTTCGATGTACTGAGAGAGCAGCGCGTCCTCGTCCGTCCCGTCAATGCGGAGGTGAGCCTTCACGTCTGCGAGCGTTACATATAACATAAGATCCCCTTTTTGTTATGTTTCACGTGGAACAAAAAAGGGGGCATTCCTGCCCCCTCCTCTCCTCTGGAAATCAGCCCCCGGACTATGCGACGTCCGCAAAGTCACCGTAGGCGAAGCACTTGGGCTGCACTACGGCGAAGTCCAGGCGGCGCTCTACGCGCAAAGTGTAGAGGTTTTTAATGAAATCGTCCTCAGTCCGGGCGATTTCCACGCCGAGACCGGTGCGCTCTACAACTTTTCCGCCCTGATAGAAGTCGCCCATGTGGAATTTGCCCTGAGTTACGGAACCGCTCTGAACAACCGGGATACCCCAGATCCGCTGTCCCGGAACGTCCAGGATACCCGGGATCAGGTAGTCCTTGTTCGCGTTCTTCGCTCCTACGACCTTTACCCAGTCCATAGGGTTAATTAAGAGAGTCAGGTTCTGGATATTGGCGGCTCGCATGGCGGAGGATACCTTCAGGATCAAGTCGATGCAGGTATCTCCGGAGGCGAGTCCGGCGGGAGTGATGTAGTCCGTATAGTTGCCGGACTGATTAAGACCCTTAAGCTGTCCTGATCCGTTGCCGGTAACGATCTCCGCGTCGATTTTGCGGTTGAGTTCGTAACGCAGGTCTTCGTCGATAAAGGATACGAGGTTAGCGTTATCCTGCATCATCTGCTCAGTCATTTTAACCCAGACTGCCATCGTGGAAACCGCGCCGTTAACGATGCTGCCGCCGTAATTGGCCTCCGGCTTTGCAGAGCCCTCCGCGGTAATGGCGGGGCCGGTAGCGGTCACGGTGGTCTTATATCCGTATTTAATATACTGGTATGCGCCGCTGTTGATCTGGATATGCCCGAAAAGGGACTCAATATTGAGCACCTGCCGGGGGTCAGTTACCAGTCCTAACTGCGCCGGAGCGGCGAGAGTAGTGCGGGAAACGCTATTGGAGGCCTGAGTAGTGGCAGGGGCGGCGGCCTTTTCAAGCTGGAGGCGGAACTTTGCATCCCCGTGAGCGGCAGCGGCCTTAAAAGCCTCAAATCCGGAGTCTGCTACAAAACGCTCCCCGAAAGTCTTCTGAGCGGTTTCCTGCGGGATACCGGCGGCGACGGTCTGCTGAAGAGCTGCGAGCTCCTTGCGCATAGCGTCCTGAGCCTTGATCAGTCCGGAGATATCTGCGGCGGCCTTTTCTGCGGCGGTTTCCATGCCTGCGATTTTGGCCCCTACGTCTGCGACGCCCTTCATGACGTCATCGAGAGTCTTCTCTTCCATAGTTTTAAGTCCTTGCGATAGTGGATAATGCCTGAGCGAGTTCCGACAGTTTGCGGCTCCGCTCTGCCTCTATCGCTGCGGCGTCCCGCCGCGCTTTTTCGGCCTCGTAGTCGGTCTGTATAACCCTCTTCATGGCGCTGATGTACGCTTTCGCGTCAGATATCGGGATACCTGCGTCTCGCAGATAGGCCTCCATGTCGCGAACACTTGCGATCCCGTCGAGGTCGTCCCCGGCGGACTTGTAACTAATTATACGGGCGGAATTGTCCGCAGGAAAGGTGCAGAGCGAAATTTCCCGCATTTTCCGCACATTTTTGATGTGCCGGATATCCGCGTCATCGAAATAAAAATCCTCGGGCGCGAGCCGGATTGATACGCTGAGCCCGTCGATGCTGCCGATCTTGATCGCCTCATAGAGATCCCGGCCTTGCTGCAGCTCCAGATTAAGAGCGCCCTCCACCCATAGTCCGGCCTCATCGGTCTTCCAGCTTTTCCAGATTCCCACGGGGATATCCCAGGCGCCATGATTAAAAAACATTTTTGGCAGCGGGCCGTCCCGGACAACGTTATCATAAGCTCCCGGCTCGATTGTGTCCTGATATGAGTCGATGCCGTTAAATTTGCTCGCGTATCCAGCGATATATCCCGGCTCGCGAGTAGGGTCTAGCCGGAGTTCGGTCTTCTGATTGAGAAAATACATAGGCGGGTCTCCTTATTGTTTAACCGGATTCTCCGGGATTGGGGTCTGCGGAGTCTGAGTCGGGTCAGTCGCCCCCAGCTGCGAAACCGGGAAGAGGTTGTTCTGCGCGGTCAGCTCGTCCGCTCCGTCGATGCGGCTCAGTCCGTCATCGCGGCGGAGCTCGTTCCGAGTCCGGAGTCCGTTCTGGACGTAAGAGGTCTGCATCTGGATCCGCGTCTGGTCGCTCATTCTCTTGAGTACGCTCGTCCGGAATTTAACCCGGAGCCCCGGCTCCGTGATGATTTTCTGCTGCATTACCTGCTCGAGTCCGATGCAGAGAGGCAGTATCGTCGTCTCGTAAAAATAATTAGACGTTTCCACGAGGTCTTTTGCCTCTCCTGTCAGAAGCCCCTCCGGTATCCCGAACCATCTCGCGAACTCCCGCACGATCAACTCCCTTGTCTGGAGCAGCTGCGTCTCCGCAGGAGAGAGGGCCGTAGCCTGGAATTTAAAGCCCTGCGGAAGCAGCGGGATCCCGAGAGGAGCCTGTTTCATAGCTTTAAAACTTTCCAGGAATTCCTTTTGCTGTTTATCGGAAAGGATCGGCGCCTCTGAGCTCAAAATGCCGTTCAGCTTGCCCTTGTTCCGGAAAAGGTCAGCGCTTGCCGCCTGAGCTTTTGCAGCTTCGTCCAGAGTGCTCCGGGCGAAATCGATCAGAGAAAAACCTATTAATCCGTTCCCCAGTCCCTTCCAGTGCATGATGTCGGAGGACTCGTAGCGGATAACCCGGCTATCCTCCGTGTAGTATTCATACCATACCAGCCCGCCGCCTTCGTTGTGCACCTTGATCTGATGCGGAGCGAGGGGAGTCAGGGCGGCGATATAATCCGCTCCGCGGGCGCGGTCTATGCGGATATAGGCGTTACCGTATATCAGGTAATTGGTGGTCAGAACTGCGATAAAATCCGCGGGGGTCATGTTCGCGTTGGGGCTCTCGCTGAGAAGGTGGTAGAGCTGCCCGCTCCGGACGGTCTCAGTGTTCCCGTCCGCGTCAGTCTCCCGCAGGAGCTCAATAGGAAGACAGGCCATAGCCCGGACGATCTTCTGCGTGCACTCCCAGATCGCCGGGATCTGGAGGGCATTGGAGACGGTGGACTCAGTCTCCGCGGGGGCTATCGGCACGAGCGGGGCGGATCGCTGCTCCCCCGTGTAGTTTCCGAGAAGGCCCTTTATAAAATTCCACATTATCTCGTCCCCCTAGTCTAGTGTGAATTCTGACCAGTCGACGGCGCCGCCGCTCTGCGGAGGCTCCGCGTATTCGTTTTCGACGTCCATCTGGATCGCAAGGTTTAGCGCCATTATCAGCGCTACCACCCCGTCTATCTTGCTCGCGGGCTTTTCTTTCCGCGGGTAAATGTTTTCCTTTGCGTCGACGTGGCAGACAACATTCGAGAACATCCAGTGCATGACAGGATTATCGTCAAAATGGATCCGCCCCTCGTATATGAGCGCCTGTAATTGTTTCATAGGCTCGCTCATGTTCTTGAGAGTCTGCGGCAGCTCTACCATCTCGACGCCCTCCGCGAGTAAGTTCTGACTCATTTGCGTTGCCTGCATTGGGTCATAAGCCACCGCCAGCGTCTCGTAGTTTTTCGCGGTCTCCCGGATCCTTTCCTGTATTTCGGACAGGTTTGTCACCGCCCCGTCCGTTATCGTGATATACCCGTCCGCAGTCCATCCGGAATACTCCGGATTATCGGAACTATTAACCGCCTCCGACGGCAGAAAAAAGTCCTGAAACACATAGTATTCTATAATGCCGCGAGTATTTTTTCGCCAAAAAATTCTAACTACGGCGGCGATGTCAAGTTTTGACGCGAGATCCAGCCCGAAAATGCAGTAATTACCGCGGAAATCATCCTCTGAGAGCTCCGGGAAGACTCGGCTCCGGAACTTCTCCATGTCCAGCCATTGCGAGTCGGAATTCACCCAAACGTCCAGGTGCTTCGTCAGATAATTTTTTCTCGCGCTGGTCGTTACGAGGGCCTTCTTGCGATTGCTGAGTATCGTAGTTTCGTCGCAGCTCACTCCCCAGTTGGGATTCGCTTTTTTGAGCGCTGCGATGCTCTTCCAGTCGTCTCCGGCGTCGATGGTAAAAATTATCCCGAAAAAATTCTCGTCATACACGCTGCGGTCTAGGATATGCCCGACGTACCTGCGGTCTTCCATGCAGATCCCGAAGAGGATAAAGCCCGCCGTTGTGATTTCAAAGATCATGGGCTGAGCTCTTTTCCCGATTGAGGTTTCTACTACATCGTGCACGCCCCGCGTTTTGTGAGCGTGAAGCTCGTCGATTACGGCAAAATGCGTATTAAGGCCGTCCAGAGTGTCCTCGTCCGCCGATTTCGGAAGGAATTTGCTGTTCGTTCCGATAATGACGAGGCTGTGATTAAACGTTTTGAGGTCGTAGGCCTCCCGGAGATCGGCATTACCCCGGGCCATAGCCAGAGCGTCGTCGAAAACGATCCGCGCCTGATCCCGCGTTGTCGCGAAGCTGTAAACGTCCGCCCCGCTTTCCCCGTCCGCGCAGAGCATATACAGGGCCAGAGCTGAGCAGAGCGTACTCTTGCCATTACCCCGGGGGACTTCCGTGTAGGACTTCCGGAACCTCCTGCGGCCCTCCTGCTTTCCGCTGCGGTACTTCCAGCCGAAAAGCACCGTAACGATAAAGCATTGCCAGTCCTCCAGGTGGATATTTTCCCCCGCCTTCGGCCCTTTGACGTGTTTTAGCCGCTCCGTGAAAGCGCAGGGACGGTTTGCAGCTTTTCGGTCAAAAACAAACGGGAAATCCTTCGCCTTCTTCTCGCTGCGCTCCAGATCCCGCAGCTGCCTCTCGCAGGCCTGCCGGACGAAAATGCACGCGGAACGCTTTCCGGAGAGCACGTCCCGGATATACCTGTTTGCTTTTCCGACGTAATCCAGCGCGGCCATCAGTCAAGATCCGCAAAAGCGTTTTTCTTTTCCGGCTCCCCTTTTGCGAAGGACGCTACCCGGCTCCGCGAAGCCGGGGTGAACCCGAGCTCTGTCTCCAGAGCCTTTAGCGCGCTTGCCGTTTTGGTCAGGTGATGCAGTATTTTAGAGACCTCCGGCCCGTCCTCCGTCTGGACGATAGTCCCCTCCCGCTTTATCTGCTCCGAGAGCTGTATAAATTGGTCAAAAAGGACTACCCATTGAACAAAAACGGAATAATCCACCGTGGAAACAAGTCCCGGCGGCACTTGCGCGAGCGAAAACGTCCAGAACTCCTTCGCTGTGTCTGTCAAATACTCCGGAGCGGGAGCTCCCCGGAGGTCGTTCTGCGGGATTGGTTCGTTTTGCGGTGTCCGGCACTTCTGCAGAGTCCCCTGGAGCCGTTTTACCGCAGTTGGTTTTCTAGGTCTCGCCATTAGTCGTGCTCCGTCTAATTTTTTGCTTTTTGGGCTCCAAAGGCCGGATCTGCTAGTTTTGCACGCATACAAATCGGGC
>JAEEGH010026085.1_pt1 | contig 11668 bp, 9 predicted proteins | sample 9134181 | NCBI WGS metagenome assembly JAEEGH01 (sample SAMN16246544, study PRJNA631951) | gut metagenome | biome: gut microbiome; feature: rumen; material: DP-attached | host: Bos | place: Iran: Karaj | collected 2018-10 | reverse complement strand
GCAAAGGTTAGAGACGGATCTAAGAGATTTCAGTGTTCGGTTTTGAAGGTACAATTTTTTATTGCATTTTTAAACGAAATACAAAATTTATAAAAAACTTATAAATCAAATCTTAAAAGACGGACAACTGCCCGTCTTTTTTGTTTTTTTGTATTTATTTGTAAAAAATTATGATATACTTAATGAGGATATTTAAATAATTTTCAATCGGTTTTATGTTAGTTTTTAACTTAAATTTCTTACGTGAGGTGAGCGAATGGAATCAAAAATCCTGCTTGAAAGCGGCAACAACGAGTTAGAAGTACTTGAGTTTAAAATCGATGATCACTGCTACGGAATCAACGTTGCAAAGATTAAAGAGATTATTGTTTATCAGGAAGTGACGCCTGTACCCAACGCCCACCCTAGTATAGAAGGTATATTTATGCCTCGTGATACTATGATCACGGCTATCGATCTTAGAAACTGCTTGCAGCGCGGCGCTTCTAAGGCTGGCGGATTATTCATTATCACAAACTTCAACAAACTTGATATTGCGTTCCATGTTGACTCTGTAGTTGGTATCCACAGAGTATCATGGGCTGATATTATTAAGCCTAATGCTACAATTTCAAAGGCTGAAGAGAGTATTTCAACAGGTATCATCAAGTTTGAGAATCAGCTGATCATTATCCTCGATTTTGAGAAGATCGTATCTGATATCAATCCTAATACCGGTCTTAATATGGATGCTCTCGGAGACATCGGATCCCGTCCTCGTAATGAGGTTCCTATTGTTCTTGCTGAGGATTCACAGCTTCTTAATAAGCTTATCGTTGATTCCCTTAACAAGGCAGGATACAACAACGTAAGACATTTCGAAAACGGAAAGCTTGCGTATGACTATATCAAAGCTTGTAAGGACAGAAATGAGCTTGATAAGGTTAAATGTATCATAACTGATATTGAGATGCCTATCATGGATGGACACAGGCTTACAAAGCTCATTAAGAGCGATGATGCTACCAAGGATATACCGCTTATCATTTTCTCATCCCTTGTTAATGAGGAAATGCGCAGAAAGGGAGAATCCCTTGGAGCTGACAGACAGTTATCAAAACCTGAGATTGGAAATCTCGTATCTGTAATTGATGAACTAGTTAATGCAACGGATGGCTGATATTAACTGATCCCAACTCCCTTTGCTAACTCAGTTATGAAAACATGTTTTCAATGACTGCTTTGGTAAAGGGAGATTTTTTTATTAAACGGGGTAATAATTATGGAAAAGAGCCTGTCAGAATATATAAACGAAAGCGATATGCTTGTTATTGGAATCGGTAGTGAATGGGACTGGATAAAAAAGGGTATTAAGAAAGACCTGAGATACCAGGAACTGCGTAAATACTGCGACGAAGAAGAAAACGCCTGGCTTTGGCCCATAGTTGAGTTTGAGTATGGCTATTACAACAACGATGAGAGAATAGATGAAGCTTATAAAGGCCTTAGAAAATTAGTTGGGCAAAAGAGCTATTTCCTCGTTTCTGATATTTTTATTCAGGACGCCTTTTTAAATGGCTTTGAAGAAGAAAACTGTGTTTATCCCTGCGGTAATTACAGGTATCTTCAGAGCAATGACCCTGAGGAAGAACTCATAGAAGTTGCCAAATCAGAAGATTTTCAGGGAATAGTAAGCAGGATACATAAGATAATTACTGAAAGAAATGGCATACTGGGAGAGGAAGAAACCTTTTATAAACCATTTTTTGACGGAAAATTATTATATCTTAACCAAAAACGCGAAGAATATAGTAAAATTAAATATAACGAGAGAGCTTATTTATATTATTGGGATAAGTATCAACAATATCTTTCAAGTACCCTGGGTAAAAACCTGCTGATTCTTGAGCTTGGTGTTTCCCTGGATTATCCCACTGTTATAAGATGGCCTTTTGAGAAGGTTACCTTTATAAATAAAAAGGCTCATCTTATCAGAGTACACGAAAAGCTGTTTCATCATACCCCCGAAATAAAAGTAAAAACCGATTCTATACAGATGAATTCGGTTAATTATATTTTGCAGGAGAGTGAAGGGCTATGAATTCGAACAACGAGGAGTATCTCGACAGTTTACTGAATTCCGCTCAAAAATCGAATAGCAACAACCCTCAGTCTGCACTCAGCAGAATGTCCTCTATGCGTAATTCCTCCGGTTCACCAAGTGGATCAGGGGATATTGGCGCGCTTGTAAATAATTCAAATGGCAATAAAGATCTGGATGAGATCGGAAGTCTCCTCAGTAAGCTTGATGCTGATGAGATCGTAGATGACAGGATGGCAGATCTTTTAGATGATATTGAATCTCCTACAGATCCGGCTGTTCCGGTGTTCAGAGTTGGCGCAGATCCCACAAGTGATGATGTAAGAGACCCTGAGGAAATAGCCCTTGATGAAGCTATTGCCGATGCCGAGAGAATGGATGCAGAGATCCAGAGCGGCAAATTTGACGGAATGCCGGCTAATACAGGGGCACCCCTTGTTGATACCACGGAGGGCGACGACGCTCTTTTAGAAATGGCTCCGGAGGTTTCGCTTCCGGAGGATAATCAGGTTATTTTGGAAAAAGACGGAAGTTCTGACGCTGATCAGACTCCTGAAGAGATTCTGACAGATCTTTTGGATGATATGCCTGACGGATCGCTGACGAATCCGGGCGAAGAGGATATGCAGGACAGTCTCAGCGAAGTCCTCGATAATATGAAGGAAGAGGGCGAGGATGAAGCTGCGCAGCCGGAGGCAAATCCGGAAGAATTAAATGTAGATAATCTTTCGCTTGATGATCTTGAAAATGCCATGGATGAGATGGCCGGCGCTGATGCTGAGGAACAAGTGCCTGCTGCAGATGTAGGGAGTGCGCCGGAAGAGCCAAAAGATGAATTAGATGATATAGATCTTTCAGGATTTACTCTGGATGGAGGAGAGCCTGAGGAACATAATCTTGAGGCAGCACCTGAAGCTGCCCCAGAAGAAGCTGATGCACCACCCATAGAAATCGACTTAGATTCATTTTTGGAATCACCCGATGATGCAGGCAGTGATGAAAAGAGCGCAGAAGCACCTGCAGCTGATGCACCTGCTGCAGATAGCGGTGATGTTTCCCTGGATGCTATATCTGAGGATGATTTTAATCTGGAAACCTTAGAGGCCAGCCTTGATAATCTTCTTGGGGCTGATGAAGGAGATACAAGCGCTACTGATGGTGAAGTAGCAGCGCTTGCTGAAGTTGCGGAATCCAACGCCGCTGCCGGTGAGGAATCAGGCGGTGAAGAAGTATCCATGCAGGATCTTGATGCTCTTATGAACTCTCTCGCAAATGATGAGATTGAGGACATAGAGAGCACAGCTGCCAAGGACGAAGAGACAGGACATGCAGAGGAATCTGAGATTCCTAAGGAAGATATACTTGATGCGCTGACAGAGGATGGCTTTGGTGATGAAGGAGCCGGAGAGCCGTCTCTTGAAGAACTTGCATCAATACCTGAGAGGAGTAAGGACGACTCCGGAGAAGAGGATGAAAAGCCCTCAAAAGGTAAGAAAAAGAAAGAAAAGAAGGGCGATAAAGGCGATAAAGAAAAGAAGCCCGGATTTTTTGCAAGACTGTTGCAGGCTCTGACTAAAGAGGATGAAGAACCTGAGAATGAGGGTCTTGCCAGCCTGACTGATGAAAATCAGCAGGTACTTGACGAGCTTGGCGAAGGTGGAGCTCCAAAGGGCAAGAAAAAGAAAGAAAAGAAGGAAAAGAAGCCCAAAGAGAAAAAGCCAAAGAAGGAAAAGCCGCCGAAGGAGAAGAAGCCTCCGAAGCCCAAGAAGGAGAAAAAGCCAAAGCCTCCTAAGGAACCGGGAGCTCCTGAAAAGGCTATTTCACCTAAGAAGATTGCTATTTCCGGAATATTCGCAGCGAGCCTTGGTATCCTCATTATGATACCTGCTCTTGTTCTTCCTGACAGGATTGCTTCAGAGAGAGCAGAGACAGCGTATACCCACAGAGAATATACCACAGCCTACAAGATGCTCTACGGAAAAGATATGACGGAGAAGGAGACTGTTATCTATGAGCAGTCAAGAGTTCTTGCCTGGGCACAGAGGTATCTCGACGGATATGACAATTACACCGCTATGAATATGAAGGAAGAAGCGCTTGATATGCTTCTTATGGCCAAGAGGAATAAGGAAGTTCTTTTAGCGGAAGCTGAAAAGTATAGTGTTGAAATTGAAGTTAAGAGCGTGTACGATAGTATAGAATCGTTGCTTTCAGAGAGTTATGGTCTGTCAGAGGCAGACGTTGAGGAGATTAACTCGATCAAGAAGGATAGAGATTATACTATCAGGCTCATGGAGATTGTAGGAACTCTGGAGTCGTAACTGCTTTGAGGCATCGATACCTGGGAAGGGAGAAGATGCCAGTGGTAGCAATTATTGACTATGATGCAGGAAATATAAAGAGTGTGGAGAAGGCCTTCCAGTATCTTGGGGCTGACACAGAAGTTACCAGAGATTCTGATACTATCTTCAGAGCAGACCATGTAGTTCTTCCGGGAGTCGGCGCTTTTGGCGATGCCATGAGCCGTATCAGGGAGTATGGTCTTGAGAACATAATAAATGAAGTTGTAAAAAAGGGAGTCCCCTTTTTGGGTATATGCCTGGGTCAGCAGCTTTTATTCGATTCCAGTAAGGAGTCGGAGGGAGCTCGTGGCCTGGGCATTTTGCGTGGTGAGATAATAGATATTCCGGATAAGGATGATAAGGGAAATTCCTACAAGATTCCGCAGATTGGCTGGAATAGTCTTAAGATCACAGAAGGCGCAAGGCTTTTTAAAGGAATAACAGGTGAACCTTATGTATATTTTGTTCACTCATACTATCTGAAGGCTGCAGACAGATCCATTGTAGCAGCTACTACAGACTATTCGGTAACAATAGATGCCTCTGTAGAGTGCGGAAATGTCTTTGCCTGCCAGTTCCATCCTGAGAAGAGCGCAGATGTTGGAATGCAGATACTGGATAACTTTTTACACATATAGGAGCAAAAAAGTATGCTTACAAAGAGAATCATTCCCTGCCTTGATGTAAACAACGGCAGGGTTGTAAAGGGAATAAATTTCGTAAATCTTAAGGATGCAGGAGATCCGGTATCTGTTGGTGAAGCCTATTCCAAGGCAGGAGCCGATGAGCTTGTTTTCCTTGATATCACTGCTTCTAATGAGAGAAGAGCTACCGTTGCCGACATGGTCAGGGAAGTGGCCAAAAAGGTCTTTATCCCGTTTACCGTTGGCGGAGGAATAAGAACTGTTGATGATGTCAGGGCAATCCTTAGAGAAGGCGCTGATAAGGTTGCAGTTAATTCAGCTGCAATCGACAGACCTGAGCTCATCGCAGAGGCTGCTGAGAAGTTCGGAAGTCAGTGCGTTGTCCTTGCCATCGATGCCAAGAGACGCGAGGATGGAAATGGCTGGAGCGTATATAAATTCGGCGGAAGAATTGATATGGGCCTCGATGCTGTAGAGTGGGCTAAAAAGGGCGTAGAGCTTGGAGCAGGCGAGATTCTCCTAACAAGCATGGACTGCGACGGAACCAAAAACGGATATGATATAGAGCTTACCAGAGCTGTGGCAGATGCAGTTTCTGTACCGGTTATAGCTTCCGGCGGAGCGGGAGAACTGTCTCACTTTTATGATGCACTTACAGAAGGCGGAGCTGACGCGGCTCTTGCTGCATCTCTTTTCCATTATAAAGAGCTTGAGATCAATCAGGTAAAAGAGTACCTCGCAGGGAAAGGAGTTCCGGTCAGATGGGGATGATAGAAGGCGACTGGCTTGAAGCAGTTGGCGGCGAGTTTAAAAAGCCGTATTATAAGAACCTTTATGAATTTGTAAAAAACGAATACAGCACACATGTGGTTTATCCACCATCCGAGGATATATTCAATGCTCTGCATTTTACGCCTCTTAAGGACGTGAAGGTACTGATACTTGGTCAGGATCCGTATCATGAGCCCGGACAGGCCCACGGACTCTCGTTTTCCGTGCTCCCAGGTAAGGCTGATACACCGCCGTCACTTCAGAATATATATAAAGAGCTAAATGATGACCTGGGCTGTTATATACCTAATAACGGATATCTTAAGAAATGGGCCGATCAGGGTGTTCTCATGCTGAACACTGTTCTGACGGTCAGAGCACATGCTGCCAATTCCCATCAGGGAAAAGGCTGGGAGCAGTTTACGGACGCCATAATCCAGGCTGTTAATAAGAAAGACGAGCCTGTTGTTTATATGCTCTGGGGAAGACCTGCGCAGATGAAGAGATCAATGCTCAATAACCCCAAGCACCTGGTCCTTACAGCACCTCATCCAAGCCCTTTATCTGCCTACAGAGGATTCTTTGGCTGCAAGCATTTCAGCAAGGCCAACGAGTTCCTGAAAGCTAATGGTGTTGAGCCAATTGATTGGCAGATAGAGAATATTTAAGTTTACTCTTGCAATATAGCACACCAACGTGTTAAAGTTTGAGGTAAGTTTTTATTGTATGAGTACCAGGAGGATATTATGAAAAAACCTTTTGTAACCCTGGAGAAAGTCCAGGAGATCGTTAAAACCTACCCAACACCTTTTCACATCTATGATGAAGAGGGCTTTACCAAGAATGCCAAGGCAGTATATGAGGCTTTTTCATGGAATAAGGGATTTAAGGAATATTTCGCAGTAAAGGCAACACCTAACCCAAGACTTATGGAGATCTTAAAGAGCCTTGGATGCGGCTTTGACTGCTCATCAATGACAGAGCTTATGCTCAGCAATGCTATCGGTGCAACAGGAGAGGACATAATGTTCTCATCAAACGATACTCCCCCTGAGGAGTTCGTATATGCCGATAAGCTGGGCGCAATCATAAATCTTGATGATTTTACTCACATCGATTTTCTTGAAAAGACAATTGGCAAGATCCCAGAGACCATCTCCTGCAGATACAATCCCGGCGGAGTCTTCACCATGGCCAATCAGATCATGGATAACCCCGGAGATTCCAAGTACGGAATGACTAAGGACCAGCTCTTTGAAGCATTTAAGATCCTCAAGGAGAAAGGTGCAAAGAGATTTGGTATTCACGCATTCCTTGCCAGCAATACAGTGACCAATGACTATTATCCGGAGCTTGCCGGACAGCTCTTTGAGCTTGCTGTGGAGCTTCAGAACAAGACAGGTGCCAAGGTGGCATTTATCAACCTCTCAGGTGGTGTAGGCGTTGCATATAAGCCTGACCAGGAGAGCAATGACATCGCTGCAATCGGAAGAGGCGTTCGCGAGCAGTTCGAGAAGATCCTCGTTCCTGCAGGAATGGGAGACGTGGCTATCTTCACTGAGATGGGCAGATATATGATGGCTCCTTATGGCGCTCTTGTTACAAAGGCAATCCATGAGAAGCACATCTACAAGGAGTACATCGGTGTTGATGCCTGTGCTGTAAACCTCATGAGACCTGCTATGTACGGCGCATATCACCACATCACCGTCCTTGGCAAAGAGGATGCACCTCTTGATCACGTATATGACGTAACCGGTTCACTTTGTGAGAACAATGATAAATTTGCAATTGAGAGAGCGTTACCTAAGATCGACAAGGGAGATTATCTCTTTATCCATGACACGGGAGCTCACGGATTCTCAATGGGCTACAACTACAACGGCAAGCTCAAGAGCGCAGAGCTTCTTCTTAGGAAAGACGGAAGCGTAGAGCTTATCAGAAGAGCCGAGACTCCAAGAGATTATTTTGCTACTTTCGATGGCCTTAAGGTGTATGATAAGTTAAAAGAGATCATGGATAACGAAGGCGTTTAAAGTTTATGAAAGTTGAAGAAAAGTTATGATGGACACTCAGATACAGGAATTTACAAGGTATCTCAAAAGTGTGAAAAAGACCTCCGATAACACAGTTATTTCCTACAAAAGAGATCTGGGGAGAATGATCTCATACATGGAGAGAAGAGGGATAACCGATGTTAAGGACATAACTCAGGATCGTCTGTTGGACTACGCTGGTAGCCTTCAGGATGAGCATTTTGCTGCGTCATCCATAACAAGGCACTATACCTCGATAAAGGCTTTCTTCCGTTATATGCTTGAGAACGGCAATATTGATGATAACCCTGCAGAGACCTTAAAGAGCCCACAGATAGAGAAGAAGGGACCAAGAGTACTGAGTACGGTAGAAATTGAGGACCTTTTAAGCCAGGACTTTGGCAGCGATGCCAAGGGAATCAGAGACAGGGCGATACTTGAGCTCATGTATGCGACAGGACTTAAGGCATCGGAAGTTATAGGACTTAAGCTATCAAACGTTGACCTTAGCCTTAGCTGTATAAGGATTACAGGAAGTGGCAAGAACGCCAAGGAAAGGCTCGTGCCTTACGGCAGGAAAGCCAAGGATGCCCTAGGGAGCTATCTTTTAAAGGCAAGAGCTGAGCTCCTTGAAGGGGATGAAGATGACGAGACGGTTTTCCTTAACTGCAGCGGAACACCCATGAGCAGACAGGGACTGTGGAAGCTGATAAAGACCTATGTTAAGAAGGCGGGGATAAATTCGGATATTACACCGTTTACTTTACGGCATTCCTTTGCTGTGCATCTCGTGGACAACGGAGCAGATGTATCATCGGTTCAGGAACTGATGGGATATTCGGAGAGTAACACAATTTCCAGATATATCAAAAAGAAAGATAATTCAAAAGACCCATTTGCCTGGGCAAGAATAAGAAACTAAAAATGAGCCCTAGGGACGGAGTCAGTGGCTCATTTTCAGAATTTTCTGAAAATGAACCCCTGACTCCGTCCCCAGGGCTCATTTCAATGTCATGACATTTCTGCGATATCAAGAAGGAGTCTCTCTGTGTCGTCCCATCCAAGACATGGATCCGTGATGGATTTTCCGTAGATTCCCTCGCCGATCTTCTGGCAGCCTTCCTCAATGTAACTTTCAATCATAACGCCCTTTACAAGCTTCTTGATGTCGGGGTTGTGGTTCCTTGAGTGAAGGACTTCTTTTACAATTCTGATCTGTTCCTTGAACTGCTTGTTGGAGTTGTTATGGTTGGCATCAATGATGGCAGCCGGATTAACGATTTCTCTCTGTTCATAGAGCTTAAGCAGAAGACTTAAGTCCTCGTAGTGGTAGTTGGGAAGTGACTGACCATGCTTGTTGCTGGAGCCCCTGAGTACGCAGTGCGCAAGAGGATTACCGTTGGTATTAACTTCATAGCCTCTGTAAACGAAGGTGTGAGGCTGCTGTGCTGCATAAACAGAGTTGAGCATAACGCTTAAGGTTCCGCTGGTAGGATTCTTCATTCCGGCAGGAACATCAAAGCCGCTGGCTGTCATTCTGTGCTCCTGGTCCTCGACACTTCTGGCACCGATGGCCACATAAGAGAGGATATCTGCAACATAGCCCCAGTTCTCGGGGTAGAGCATCTCATCAGCTGCTGTAAGGCCGGATTCCTCGATGGCCTTAATCTGCATATGTCTCATGGCAACAAGACCTGCTCTGAAATCTGTCTTGCCCTCAGGATCGGGCTGAGAGGTTATTCCCTTATAGCCATCGCCCGTTGTACGTGGCTTGTTAGTATAGATTCTGGGAATAAGGATCAGTTTGTCCTTAACCTTATCATTCAATTTGCCAAGGCGTGATACGTAATCACAGACAGCGTCCTCGTTGTCGGCAGAGCATGGGCCTACAACAACCAGGAACTTGTCGCTCTTTCCTGTGAATACGTCAGCGATCATGGCGTCTCTCTCTTTTTTGAGCGCTGTCAGCTCCTTGCCAAGGGGATACTCATGTCTGATCTCCTCGGGAGTAGGGAGTTTCTGGATATATTCAAAAGACATTTCTATTCCTCCAAATTTTATAGTCGAGTTACACTATAGCACTTTAAACCGTAAAAGTAAAGCGTATTCTTCATCAGTAATATCATAGAGCGATGCAACTATTTTATCAATCTCAGCAGGATCCGACTGCATTGTAAGCTCAGAAAGCCTCTTTTGGTCAGCTTCAGAGCACTTTGCGATAGGGAGCATTTCAAGGGCAGAGCGCAGAACCTTCATGTTTCTGAACCTGTGCCTGTAATAAAAGCTCATGACTGAGGAATTCAGGATTGCCATTATGTATCTTGCGCTATAATCGCTCACATGCGGAATGATGATATTTGCGCTATTCAGGGAAACAAGCCCTTCTGCATCTATGGCGATCACCGGTTCATCAGCTATAAATCTGTAAAAGAGCTTTTCCTTTGCCCGATAGAACTGCTCCGGAGCACATTGCTGAAAACTCTCCGGGGTGAATCGCAGGTATTTCCTAACCGGAAGCAGTGAATACTTCGCCAGCTCTTTTCCCGTAATTACAGGTTCGTAGCCGGAAAGCAGAGTATCGGAGAGCAGAGTCTTGTTGGAGCCGGTTACAATGCCAAGGGCAAAGTCTGCATTGCCTTCCAAGGTAAAATGGGGCACTGACTCAATCTTTTTTAAAAGAGCATATTCCGTATCATCGCAGATAAGCTGGAAACTTGATGATGCAAGGCGCCCCGAGTCAGCAGTAAAGCTCTTTTTGGTGATGAGCTCAGACTTTCTTGCCTTCGAAAAAGAAACCTTGGTCTTATAGTCGGCAGCTTTTCCGGATGTCTTTTTCAGTGTCAGTATCACGCATGGGCACTGTACCTTATCAAATACCTCACCGAGATAATGGATTGACAGAACCTGTGCTTTTCCCAGCATGAGGCTGCGAATTGCAGTGTGGAGCCTGACATCCAGGATGGATTCCGGTAGGAGAAAAGACATTACTCCGTTATCTGCAAGGCTTTCAAGGCTCTTTTCTATAAATAATGAGAAAGACTCGGGATTCTTGTCGCCGGTATAGGAGACAAAGAGCTCTTTTAGCACCTTTTGCTCATTTTTAGAATATACGAATCCCCAGGGCGGATTGCCAATCATCAGGTCATAATGATCGCCTGAATTATTTTTTAAATAATCCTGCAACAAAATGTGACTTTTGATTGTATCTAAATTAGAAGCGGTTCTTATGTTGTATTTAAGGACCAGATTGATCCTGGCTATGGCGACAGCTTCCGGGTCTATATCAGAGCCATAAACGTTCTTTGGTAGCAGACCTTTTGGAAGGCGAAGCAGGAAATTTCCTGTGCCACAGGCGGGATCCATCAGCTTCATATCGGAAGGCAGATCTTTGGGGAACGCTTCATCTACGATCTTGTCCACCACGTAGAAAGGAGTGTAGTAGGAACCGGTGGATTTCTTTTCCTGAAGACGGCGGAGCGAGATATAGAGCATACCCAGGGTATCCTCCCCCGGGGTATAATTTAGAGGATACTCGTCCAAAAGAGTGACAGGAAGAGCTTTTGGTGCCTTTCCCAAAAGGGAATCTATAACGCCCGCCGGAATGTCTTTTGACATGCAAAAAGAGCGCGCGTAGGCATGGATAATGTCACGGATGTTGATGTGCTTACCGGTCAGCTCGCCAATAAGAGCTTTTATAATTGGATAATTTGGTGAATTGCTGTCGATGTAGGACTTTGGAATATAGTTTTCGCTATTCCTGGTCTTGTTGCGACGGCTTTTTAAGTATTCGGAAGT
>JAEEGH010026083.1_pt1 | contig 11669 bp, 10 predicted proteins | sample 9134181 | NCBI WGS metagenome assembly JAEEGH01 (sample SAMN16246544, study PRJNA631951) | gut metagenome | biome: gut microbiome; feature: rumen; material: DP-attached | host: Bos | place: Iran: Karaj | collected 2018-10 | reverse complement strand
TACTAATGTTAAATTACAAAAGATATCGTAAGAATCCGGTTATGGATTATCCGGAAAGAGAGTGGCCCAACAAAGAGATAACAAAAGCACCCGCATGGTGCAGCGTTGACTTAAGAGACGGTAATCAGGCATTGATCGATCCCATGCATGTAGAAGAGAAGATAGAATTCTTCAACTACCTGGTAAAGATCGGATTCAAGGAGATAGAGATCGGATTCCCTTCAGCAAGCCAGATAGAGTACGATTTTTTACGTCAGCTGGTAGACAGACACCTTATTCCCGATGACGTATGGGTTCAGGTGCTTGTGCAGTGCAGAGAAGAACTTATCGACAGAACATTCGAATCCATTGAAGGAATAAAGAACGTTATTGTTCACATATACAATTCGACATCTGTTTTACAGAGGGATGTTGTGTTCCATATGAGCAAAGAAGAGATCAAGAAGATTGCCATAGACGGAACAAGAATGGTCAAGGAAAGAGCTGCAAAGTTCCCCGGAAATATCAGACTGGAATACAGCCCCGAGAGCTTTACGGGAACAGAAGTAGAATATGCACTCGAAGTATGTACCGCCGTTCAGAAGGAATGGGGTCCCACAAAAGAGAATCCTATTATCATCAACCTGCCCTCAACTGTTGAGATGACTACGCCCAACGTATATGCGGACAGAATCGAATGGATGAACAGGCATTTTGAGGACAGAGAGAGCATCATCTTAAGCATACATCCTCACAACGACAGAGGCACGGGAACAGCCAGCTGCGAACTTGCACTTTTGGCCGGAGCGGACAGAGTGGAAGGTACGCTGTTCGGTAACGGGGAGAGAACAGGTAATCTGGATATAATGGTGGTTGCCTACAACATGTTCTCACAGGGAATCAATCCCGAACTCGATATAGAGCATATCAACGAAGCGATAGAAATATACGAAAGATGTTGCAAGATTCCGATACATCCCAGACATCCTTATGCCGGCAAGCTGGTATTCACGGCCTTCTCAGGAAGCCATCAGGATGCTATTAACAAGGGTGTTCAGGCTATGAAGGAGAGAGGAAGCGATATATGGCAGGTTCCTTATCTTCCTATAGATCCCGCGGACATCGGAAGAGAATACGAGCCCATCGTTCGTATCAATTCACAGTCGGGAAAAGGCGGCGTAGCATTCATAATGGATATCTATTTCGGTTACAAGCTGCCTAAGGCAATGCATAAAGAATTTGCCAATGTCATCCAGAAGATATCAGAGGAACAGGGTGAAGTATCTCCTGACGAGATCAATGCTAAGTTCCAAGAGGAATACATCGACAGGAAAGAGCCCCTTCACTTCAAGAAGCTTAAAGTCGACGATCTCAGTGAAGAAGAAGAGACAAGCTTCGATACAAGAGTATACATTGACTACACATACAATGGTGAGTTAAGAAGTATGGAAGGTGTAGGTAACGGTCCTATCGATGCTGCCAAGAGAGCCATAATGGAGACTATGGGTCTGGATATCAAGATCTTAGATTACTCAGAGCATGCTCTTCAGGCAGGATCTAATTCCAAGGCTGCCGCTTACATCCACCTGCTGGATGTTAACACAGGTAATGTGACCTACGGTGTAGGTGAGAGCTCAAATATCACAAGAGCTTCCGTAAGGGCTATTTTCTCAGCTCTTAACAGACTTGGACTCCACTGAAAAAGCGAAAAAAACATAGAGAATTTCTGTATATTTTGACAGGAAGCATAAGAGGGAGAGTGATTGAAACACTCTCTCTTTTATATTATAATTAAAGAGATTATGGGGATATACAAAGGAGGTGCTACCATGAAGAGAATCGGAATGTTAACAAGCGGCGGAGATTGCCAGGCTCTTAATGCTGCAATGAGAGGCGTTGTAAAGTCAATCATCAACAGCGGACAGGAAGTCGAAATCTATGGTTTTCTTAACGGATACAAAGGTTTGATATACGGAGATTTCAAGATGCTTACCGGCAGTGATTTTTCAGGAATCCTGACAGTGGGCGGAACCATTCTTGGAAGCAGCAGAACTCCTTTTAAGACAATAAAAGATCCGGATGAGAACGGCCTCGACAAGGTAGAGGCTATGAAGCAGAACTATTACAAGCTTAAACTTGATGTTCTCGTAATTCTCGGCGGTAACGGAACACATAAGACAGCCAATCTTCTCAGACAGGAAGGCTTGAATGTAATAACCCTTCCCAAGACAATAGACAACGATCTCTATGGAACGGATATGACCTTCGGATTCCAGAGTGCGGTTGATATAGCAACCAACGCCATTGACTGTATTCATACCACAGCGGCATCTCACGGACGTATCTTCATCGTGGAGATAATGGGACATAAGGTAGGTTACCTTACTCTCAATGCCGGTATGGCAGGCGGAGCCGATATCATCCTCCTTCCCGAGATACCTTATGACATCAAGAAGGTAGTTGATGCCATTAAGAAGAGAGAAGAAAGAGGAAGCAAATTCACGATTATTGCCGTTGCCGAGGGTGCCATAAGCAAAGAAGACGCTAAGCTCAGCAAGAAAGAATATCAGAAGAAACTGGAAAAGAGCACTTATCCTTCAGTATCATATGAAGTTGCCGACCAGATTCATAAGATGACAGGTCAGGAAGTTAGAGTTACTGTTCCGGGACATACACAGAGAGGCGGAAGCCCTTGTCCTTACGACAGAGTATTCGCAAGCAGACTTGGTGCTGAAGCAGGCAAGCTGATACTTGAAGATGATTACGGATTCATGGTTGGATACAGAAACAGAGAGATAGTAAAAGTTCCTCTGGAAGATGTAGCAGGCAAGCTTAAGATGCTTGATCCCGATGCAACAATCATTCAGGAAGCTAAAATGCTTGGAATTAGTTTTGGCGATTAAAAAAATGTCACGCAGAGTCATAACTGACTCTGCGTGTTAATGTAGGGAGACCTTAATGTCGTACGTAGCTTTGTACCGTAAGTTCCGTCCTGACAACTTCAAAGATGTCAAAGGACAGGATCATATAGTTACAACATTGAAAAATCAAATAACAGCGGACAGAGTCGGACATGCATACCTCTTCTGCGGAACAAGAGGTACCGGTAAAACCACAGTTGCAAAACTTTTTGCAAAGACGGTTAACTGCGAGCATCCTGTTGACGGAAACCCTTGTGGTGAATGCAAGAACTGTAAGGCCATTGCCGCAGGAGCAAGCATGAGCGTAATCGAGATAGATGCTGCTTCCAATAACGGTGTTGATAATGTCAGACAGATTATAGACGAAGTATCTTTCTCACCCGCGGACGGATGCAAATATAAGGTATATATTATCGACGAGGTTCATATGTTGTCAGCGGGAGCTTTCAATGCGCTTCTTAAGACACTTGAAGAGCCACCGTCATATTGTATCTTTATCCTTGCCACAACCGATCCTCAGAAGGTGCCAATAACCATACTCTCAAGATGTCAGAGATATGATTTCAAGAGAATATCGGTAGACACCATTACGGACAGATTGGAAGAACTGACGGCTATCGAGAATATAGACGTGGAGCCGAGAGCACTGAGATACATAGCAAAAGTTGCGGACGGCGCTATGAGAGATGCCTTAAGCATACTGGATCAGTGTATAGCCTTCCACTATGGCAAGACCCTTACATACGACATGGTACTTAACGTACTGGGAGCGGTAGATACAATCGTCTTCAGTAATCTCTTAAGAAAGATAATGGATCAGGATATTGTCGGCTGTATGGAAGGGCTCGAAGAAGTGGTCATGCAGGGAAGAGAACTGGGACAGTTTGTTAATGACTTTATCTGGTATCTGAGAAACCTTCTCATAGCCAAGACCGCCGAAAACGCAGAAGACATTTTGGACGTATCAGCCGAGAACAAAGCAAGACTGGACGAAGAAGCGGCACTTCTTGAGACGGAAGTGATAATGAGATACATCAGAGTATTCTCAGAACTGTCCAATAAGATAAGATATTCCGCTCAAAAGCGAATAATGATAGAGGTTGCTCTTATAAAATTATGTAAACCTGAAATGGAAAGAGACGATGAGTCACTGATCAACAGGATTCATAACATAGAGGACAAACTTGAAAAGGGAGTAACTGTTACGGCAGTTCAGAGTCCCGTTGCCACGACTGCGGAAGACAAGCCCGTACAGAAGGTAAGGGAATTACCTCTTGCGCTTCCCGCTGATATACAGAAGATAGTAGACAGCTGGAGAAGAATGCAGACAGAGGAAGATATGTCTCTGGGATCATTGTTAAGAGAAACAACTCCTTCTCTTACAGAAGATAACAAGCTGAAACTTGTGGTAAAGAGACAAATCTTAAAAGAGCGTTACGACATGGAAAGCACAAAGACTCTTTTGGAAGAGGTTTTTGCCAAGTATGTTGGCAAGCAGGTGGACTATGTTGTTGAGCTTATTGCGGAAGACGGAAGTCAGGATGGACTGAATCCCAATATACTGTCTTTTGCCGGTATGGATGCAGAGATAGAAACAATAGAAGAAGAGGAGAACGAAGAATATGTCTAAAAGAGGTGGATATCCCGGCGGCATGGGTATGCCGGGTAACATGAATAATCTGATGAAGCAGGCTCAGCGTATGCAGCGTCAGATGGAAGAAAGCCAGAAGAATCTGGAGGAGCAGGAATTCACTGCAAAGGCCGGAGGCGGTGCTGTAGAGATAACCTGTAACGGTAAAAAAGAGATCAAGAAGGTGCATCTTGAAAAAGATGTTGTGGATCCCGATGACGTAGAGATGTTAGAGGATCTTATAATGGCAGCAATCAACGAAGCATTTAAGCAGGCTGACGATGCATCGGGAGCTGTTATGAATAAATTGACAGGCGGACTTGGAGGACTTCCGTTCTAATGGAGCTTTACAGCGGACCAATCAATAAATTAATAGAGGAATTGGCGGGGCTGCCGGGCATCGGAGAAAAATCGGCGGGAAGACTGGCTTTTCACCTTATCAATATGCCGAGACCCAAGGTAGAAAGACTTGCCAACACTATTCTGGAAGCCAAAGACAAAGTATGCTACTGCAAGCAGTGCTATACGCTTACGGATAAAGAATTGTGTCCTGTATGTTCCAATGAAAAAAGGGACAGATCGACCATCATGGTGGTGGAGAATTCCAGAGACCTTGCGGCCTATGAAAAGACCGGCAAGTATCAAGGAGTGTATCACGTACTCCACGGAGCCATATCTCCCATGCTTGGAGTAGGTCCTCAGGACATAAAATTAAAAGAACTCATATCAAGACTGGAAGACGATCTAGTAAAAGAAGTGATAATAGCAACCAACTCAAGTCTTGAAGGTGAGACAACCGCTATGTACATAAGCAAGCTGATCAAGCCCACAGGGGTGAAGGTAACAAGGATAGCAAGCGGTGTACCGGTAGGCGGAGATCTGGAATGTATTGATGAAGTAACTCTGTTAAGAGCCCTTGAAGGCAGAACAGAGTTGTAAACAGAAAGGGGTCAAAGATGAAAGAACACTACGGAACAACTAAGGGCGGAGTTGAAATATCAAAGTATACGCTCACAAACAGCAGGGGAAGCAAGGCTGTGGTTTTGGATTACGGCGCAATACTTGATCAGCTTTGGATAGCAGACAGCAAGGGCAATCTTGACGATGTAGTTCTGTCATGTCCCGATGCGGATTCATATGTGGAGAATCCCTGCAGCTTTGGATCTACAATAGGTCCCAGCGCCAACAGAATTGCCGATGCAAAATTCACAATCGACGGCGTAGAATACAAGCTTGATAAAAACGACGGAGAGAACAATCTTCATTCAAGTTTCCCCAAGGGACTTAACAAGAGAATCTGGAAGGCAGTTGAAAAAGATAACAGTGTTGAGTTCAGCATCGAGATGGAAGACGGAGATCTTGGATTCCCGGGCAACAAGAAGTTCACTGTGACATACACACTTACAGATGATAACGAACTCAGAATAGATTATTTCGGAAAAAGTGATAAGAACACAATTATCAACCTTACCAACCATTCTTACTTCAATCTTGGCGGACACAAGTCCGGTGATATCTGCAAGCATGTTGTAAAGCTGGAGTCTACAGAGTTCACAAAGATACGTGCGGGAGCAATACCTACAGGTGAGATAGTATCCGTACTGGGAACAGAACTTGATTTCTCAGAGGGAAAAGAAGTAGGAAAAGACATAGAAAAAGACAACGATCAGATGAAGCTTGTCAACGGTTATGACTTCAACTACGTTATATCCGGTTATGACGGAAGCTTAAGACTCTGCAGTACTGCAACAGATCCCGTATCAGGAAGAAAGATGGAAGTATATACAGACCTTCCCGGATTCCATTTCTATACAGGTAACTGGATTAACAACGCTCCCGGTAAGGAAGGAATGACTTACGGATTAAGAGCGGGAATGTGCTTCGAGACACAGTATTATCCCGATACTATTCATCATGACAATTTCCCGAGCGCAGTATTCGGACCTGACAGAGATTACAAATCTACAACTGTATTTAAGTTTTTGTAAGCTAAAGGAAAACAATGGCAAGTGTTAGAGATTTTCATCTGGTAAAAGAGGATGATGCTAAGAGACCGAGTTTTTCCCATAAGATCATCAGGCACCGACTGGGCCTGATACTTAAAGTGCTTGTTACCGCGGCTGTGGCCGTACTTCTTATAATAGTACTTGTCAGCCAGTACAAGAACCAGATCTACACGGAAATATCGGTTTTGGACAGTTTTGAAAAAAACAGTCTTGAATCCAATTCTTACCTGAATGTAAACGGTGGTGTAATTACATACAGTAAAGATGGTATAAGTCTAACCAATGAGGATGGCAAAGTCCTCTGGAACATGACTTACGAGATGCAGAGTCCAATCGTACATCAGGCCGAAGGTATTGTGGCGGTCAGCGATTACAACGGACATATGGTCTATGTTATCAACAACTCGGGAAAAGTGACCGAGATTGACACCAATCTTCCCATCAGAGATTTTTGCGTATCGAAGGAAGGAAGAGTAGCTGCCATTCTGGAAGAAGCCAATACCTCATGGATATACCTCTATGCCGAAGGCGGTGAGCAGCTGGTGGAGATCAAGGCAACAATGTCCAAGACAGGATATCCTCTTTCGGTAACTCTTTCCGGAGAAGTAATGGGCGTGTCTTATTTCTACGTTGACAGCAATACAATGAAGAGCAGTGTTACCTTCTACAACTTCGGAGGAATAGGTGAAAACAGCTCAGACCACATAGTAAGCAGTTATGACTATGCGGATGCCGTTGTCCCCATGATAGATTTCATTGACAGCGAAACAGTTGTGGCAGTGGCGGATAACCGTCTCATGTTCTACGGCGGTTCCAAGAAGCCCATAAGCACATCCGATACGCTGATAAATGACAACATAGTTGGTGTATATTACGGAGAAGGCAATGTAGGACTGGTATTCCATGATTCAACCGGTGAGTACAAATACAGACTTGATATGTACAATACCGCCGGAAAACTTGATTACTCTTACTCCTTCAGCAACGACTTTAAGGACATAATCGTTAATAACAAACAGACCATGATATACAATGAGCTGGAATGTATAGTCCTTAACGATAAAGGAAAAGAGAAATTCAGGGGACAGTTCCCGTATAAAGTAATATTCGTAAGCAGCACTGATTCTAACAGAAGATATATAACAGTAACCGGAGATTCAATTGACAAGATCTCCTTTGAGTAGGAAAAATGACAGTTAATTACACTTTTACAGTATTTATAATCTTATTGATAATAGGAATAATAGTAGGCTTCAAGAAGGGCTTTATCAAAGGAATATCCAATATTGTTGCCCTTATCGCGACGCTCTTAGCCCTTGCGGTAATAAGCATGTTCACAGAGAGCTTCAAGGGTGGTGACACAAGAAATTCCGTAATGTCGGTAATACTTCTGGTAATTCTGGGAACCGTCTACGGTGTAATCAAGATGCTCTTCAGATCCATGAAGAAGATAACTATTATCCCGATTCTGGAGTTGCTGGATCATATATTGGGAATTGTGTCAGGAGTGGTATGGGTATTCCTGCTTGCCAACACAATATTCGTCCTTGCACACGGCGGTCATCTCTGGAAAGCGTCAGAATATATAATGAAAGACATTGTAGAGAGCAAGATTTTGACAATAATAACACTGTACAATCCATTAATGTAAGTGCTACAATGACTCCTTGGTAAGACCAAGGAGGAAAAAATGAAAGAATTAAGCCCCAAGTTATTTGATTGTATTAAAGAATATTCGGCAAAACAGCTTGTAAAAGATATCGTTGCCGGAATAATAGTTGCAATAATAGCACTTCCGCTATCTATAGCCCTGGCCATTGCATCGGGTGTCGGTCCCGAACAAGGCCTTTATACGGCTATAATAGCGGGATTTTTTATTTCATTCTTCGGAGGAAGCCGAGTACAGATAGGCGGTCCCACAGCAGCTTTCGTAGTAATAATATACGGAATAGTGACAAAGTTTGGTACCGACGGATTGATCATAGCCACCATTCTTGCCGGAATAATACTGGTAATAATGGGAATATGTCACTTCGGATCTCTGATAAAGTACATTCCTTATACCATAACAACAGGATTCACCTGCGGTATCGCGGTAACACTGTTTGTAGGTCAGTTGAAAGACTTCTTCGGAATGGAGATAGAATCACTTCCTTCAGATTTTATTCCGAAGGTGGGAGCTTATATTAAGAATATAAAGACAGTCAATCTGACTGCAATGTTAATCGGACTTCTTGCCGTTGCCATAATGCTCGTATGGCCCAAAGTAACAGACAAGATTCCAGGATCCCTTGTAGCTATCATCATCACAACAGTAATCGTTAAGATATGGAACCTGCCGGTTAATACAATAGGAAGTGTATTCGGTGAACTGTCATCATCCTTCCCCAAATTCCACGTTCCGGCAATAAGCTTTGATCTTGTGAGTCAGCTTATACAGCCCGCTTTCACAATAGCAATCCTTGCAGGAATAGAATCTCTTCTGTCAGCGGTGGTATCGGATGGTATGATCGGTGATAACCACAAATCAAATGCCGAGCTTGTAGGACAGGGACTTGGTAACATCTTCTCCGGACTCTTCGGCGGAATCCCCGCAACGGGAGCAATCGCAAGAACAGCAGCAAACGTACGTAACGGCGGACGTACACCCATCGCGGGAATCGTTCACTGTATAACACTTGCAATAATATTGGTGCTTCTCATGCCCACAGCTGCCATGATACCTATGACAACACTGGCAGCAGTACTTCTGGTGGTTGCAGCAAATATGGCAGACTGGTCAGGATTCTTCCACCTCTGCAAGACAGCACCCAAGAGTGACTCCATAGTAATGGTAGTAACCTTTGTATTAACAGTATGCTTTGACCTTGTAGTTGCTATAGAAGTAGGCGTTGTAATGGCCGCACTTCTCTTTATGAAGAGAATGTCGGATACAGCGGAAGTATCAGGCTGGGTATATACAAAAGATCCCGAGCAGATGCCCGGTGAAGGCCAGAAGCTTATGGAGCTTAATGAAAGCATAAGAGTATATGAAATAAGCGGACCTTTGTTCTTCGCCGCAGCCGATAAACTTCTTGGAATCAGAAGTAAATCATTCACCAAAGTATTGATAATAAGAATGAGAAGCGTTCCGGCAATCGATGCCAGCGCAATGAAGAAGCTGCGTGAATTGGTAGACAGAGCCCGTAAGAAGAACATCACTGTCGTATTCTCTCATGTAAATGAGCAGCCGAGACATGCGATGGAGAAGGATGGTTTCATTGAATTCGTAGGTGAAGAGAACTTCAGAAGCAATATCATCGAGGCTGTTAATTACGCTGAAGAGCTTATTAAATAGAAATATCAGCATAACAATATAGATTCATAGATATAGAGAACCTCTTAATGGAAGTAAACATTAAGGGGTTCTCTTTTTGGTTAACATAACCATGTATAATTATAAACAAATTATAAAGAATATATAGCAAAAATAACGTAAATAAAGCCTTTCTTAAATATTGGCACTCTCTATTGACGAGTGCTAACAACGGGGTATATAACAGAATCATCAGAAGGAGATATCCCGATGATGAGTGACAGATCTGACAACGACACAGCAAAAAGGTAACTGCATAAATAAAGGAGGAATGAATTATGATGATGCCTAAATTATTTGATGGAAATATTTTCAACGATATTATGGATGGATTTGACAGCCCGGTATGGAACATTGACAATCCATTAAAGCTTAACCCTATGAAGACGGATGTGAAGGAAACAGAGAATGCTTTTGAGTTCGATATCAATCTTCCCGGTTACAAGAAAGAAGATATCAGCGCAAAACTGAAAGACGGATATCTGACGATCAGTGCCGAGACTCAGTCAAAGAACGAAGAGAAGGATGAGGAAGGCAAGTATATCAGAAAGGAAAGATATACAGGAAGCGTAAGCAGAACATTCTACGTAGGTGAGAATGTAACAGAGGAAGACATCAAGGCAAGATACGCTGACGGAGTTCTCTACCTGCAGGTTCCAAAGGAAAAAAAGGAAGAACCTCACGAAAAATTCATTTCCATCGAGGGATAAACAAAAGACAGGGCCGGGATAAATATCCCGACCCTTTTTTCATATATATATTGCCTCGTGAGGTAAATGTTATTATAATCGAATTAGTCTCGACTAAAAGGAGGATTATAATAAATGGAAGAATTGGAATTCAGATACGACACACAGCTATTGATAGAAGGAACAGACCTTGACGAAGATGAGATAAGTGACTACATAACTGAGCACTTTAAAGGTGACTGTCTTCTGGCTGTCGGTGATGAGGAACTGATAAAGATTCATTTCCATACAAACGAGCCATGGAAGATCCTTGAGTACGGAGCATCCCTCGGAGAGATATACGATATAGTGGTAGAAGACATGGACAGACAGTCCAGAGGACTGAAAGGTTAAAAGTGCGATTTTTGTTGATTTTTCGGGCAAAAATGTGTTGAAAAGTAAAATCAAAAATGTTATTATAAAAGTCCACCGCAAAAAAAGTGGTGGATTTTTGTAAATACTTATTGACACTGCAATTTAAGGGTGTTATGATTTACAAGTTGCGTCACGAAGATGTAACAGAACCTTGAAAACTTAACAGCAATGCAACCCTGAACAATTCCAAAAACATCTGTTAAGGCTCTGACTTAGCAGACGAGAATTTTCAGAGAACAAAAACCTTTATTGGTAAAGAAGGAAAGAAAAGCTAACGTTTTTCTTGACGGAAAAAACTTTTAACATGAGAGTTTGATCCTGGCTCAGGATGAACGCTGGCGGCGTGCTTAACACATGCAAGTCGAACGGAACTTTTCTCCCGAAGAAGCGGAGTGCTTGCACAAAGCAGATTCATTTGAAAAGTTTAGTGGCGGACGGGTGAGTAACGCGTGGGTAACCTGCCTTACACAGGGGGACAACAGTTGGAAACGACTGCTAATACCGCATAAGCGCACAGTACCGCATGGTACAGTGTGAAAAACTCCGGTGGTGTAAGATGGACCCGCGTCTGATTAGCTAGTTGGTGAGGTAACGGCCCACCAAGGCGACGATCAGTAGCCGGCCTGAGAGGGTGAACGGCCACATTGGGACTGAGACACGGCCCAAACTCCTACG
>JAEEGH010026079.1_pt1 | contig 11670 bp, 9 predicted proteins | sample 9134181 | NCBI WGS metagenome assembly JAEEGH01 (sample SAMN16246544, study PRJNA631951) | gut metagenome | biome: gut microbiome; feature: rumen; material: DP-attached | host: Bos | place: Iran: Karaj | collected 2018-10 | reverse complement strand
TGTAGGAGCCGCGGGGCAGGGCCTTGACGTCGAGCTTGGCCGAGAGGCCCGAGGCCTCCTGCCGCAGCACGCGGCTGCCGGCCATATCGAACACCTCGACCTCGTCGATGCCGAAGCTCGACAGCACCATAGCCTCGTCGCTCGCGGGGTTGGGCTGCAGGCTCACGTAGCGTTCCCAGGTGGTGGTCCGAATCGAGGTCTGCGTGCTGTCGTCGGGCTGATAATAGTTTGTGTCGGGACAAGGGGTGAGTATAGGGAAGAACCACTGCCATAGATTATCACCGTGTACACGAAATTCGCCATCGACCGTTTGAGAAACATTGATGTCGTACAAGTTATCTCCAAGTTTGCCCCAAATCCGCGATCTAATGGTGGGATATAGAGGAAGACCGTGTCTTTCGCAAAGTTTGGCGGAATGATTCACGCCTCCAAGGAAGAACAATCCAGTCACCATAGGAGGCTCTTTGAAATATTTTTCATACACGGAGAACGGCGGACAGCTGCGCCAAAAATCAATATCGGAGAATTCTTGGTCGAGGTAATACGCTACAGTGTCGTATTTCATATGCAGGCGTACCGTGTCACCGACGGGGTATCCCTGGCCATCCAAAAACTGCACAATATAAAAATCCATATACGACTCATCCAACGCCGAGTCGCCAGTCATATGCCACATGCCGTTGGAATCGTAATACCCGTGGGGGTTAATTCCGCGATAACCGTGTGTCAGCGTGTCGTATACCCAGTCGTTAAAACAAGGACTGTTGTATTTGAGCGAAACCCCGAAAGCAAAGCCGTAGATGGTAATTTTGTCGTTGGATGTCCGTGCGATTCCTTCATAGAGTTCGTAGTCGTAGACTCTGTAGTAATCGCATATCATTGTATCTCCGAGTTGGTGCGACGGCCAGTCATTGTAAAAATAGTTGTCCAGGGGCATGGTTGTATGAATGGTGTCCTGTGCAGCAGCAGCCGACAATAGTATGGCTGCCATCAATGCAAAAAGTGTCTTTTTCATATTATGGCCCTCCTGTTTATTTGGTTGGTTTGCAGATTATATTCTTTTTAACAGTGTATTTTGACAGTGTGGCGGTTGAATCGGGATGGGTTAGTTGGTCGAATGTCCTGCTACCATCTATTAATTGCATTCTGTCAACATCCTCCAGCTTGCGTGTAGCGCCATTGGCGCATATGATGGTATTTCCGGTGTTTTCATAAAAATACAGGTAAAGACCAGAGCCGTCGGTTGTATTTATGCCAGAACCGACGAATAGTTCACTACCGTATTCACGTGTTGTCAAAGAGTTTATCTTGTCGTTTTCATACACTCGTCCATACAACGTAGACCATGGGTATGTGGTATGTGTCAAAGTGTAAATATAACTCTTGCTGGATTCAAGGCTGTTGTATTGCAGCAGGAGTTCGGTCTTTTTCATTGTTTTGTCGTAACACAAGCCTTTTAGGGTTTCTTCCTTTATGCTGTCGTCCACAATACGGACTGTATTGATATTATATGGATAATTATACCCATAGATATGTATGCCAGGGGAATATTGTCCGTTGATTAGCCTGTATGCGTGTGCGGCGGCTACGCAAGCGGCATCCTCGCAAGCAGCAAGCTTCAGCGGCTTGGATGGAACAATATTGGGGATTGTGAAATACTTAGGCATGGCAAGCGGCGGGTATGAAGAATTGGTCGGTTTGCTTATATACCAAATATAGCCTGTCCCCAATCTGTAGAGGGGATCATCCTTTTCGGGTTTTCTGTTGTTGTTCGACGCTACAACAACAAAATTGTCGAGCAGGCCGATATCATTGTGACGCACGGTCTCGTTATGCTTCGTAAGCAGGGTGATGTAATATGTGTCCCAACCAGGGCCAGGCATTAACGTCAAGGCTTCGACCAGAATGCCGACGCCATTTTTCTCTCCAAGCATTATCACATGAAAGGGGTAGGGCCTTTGCTGGGCGAAATCGGTCTCGTAGACTTTTATTGCTGTCAGTGTGTCCACTCCAGTCATCTTGCTGTAGTGCAAGATTTGCGAGGAAGTTGTGTCTGTAAAAGCCAATATGCTGAAATACCCCATTACAGGTGTTGTATCCCGCATTCCGCAAAAATACACACAATAATTGAAGATCGTAAAATCAGATATTGATGTAAACTCATTGGGTAGGTCAATGACGTTGACCTGCGATGAACCCTCCTCCACCAATGAGAACGATTGGCCGGTATCACTATACACAACCCATTTGTCCAAAGACAATTCGTGTACAATGGAATGTTCTCCATACAAGGCGTCCAATCTGTCTATCTCGTTTTGGCTCTGTATAGTGAGGATTGGCATAAGAGCCATTGAAAAAAACAATAGGATCTTTTTCATGATAGTATGTTGTTTTGTGTTATACAATAACTGGGCCCGTTGTGACAATTCAATCGTTATGCAATTGCTACTGCAATATCAGCTTCCTCGAAGTGATGCCCATCGGGGTGTGGATGCGGACGATGTAGGAGTCGCGGGGCAGGGCCTTGACGTCGAGCTTGGCCGAGAGGCCCGAGGCCTCCTGCCGCAGCACGCGGCTGCCGGCCATATCGAACACCTCGACCTCGTCGATGCCGAAGCTCGACAACACCATGGTCTCGTCGCTCGCGGGGTTGGGCTGCAGGCTCACGTAGCGTTCCCATGTGGTGGTCCGCGTCGAGGTCTGATAGTTTGTGTCGGGACAGGGGGTGAGTATAGGGAAGAACCAATGCCATGGCCGATTGCTGTATTCTTCGAAATAATTCACATCGGACTGAATTGCCACTTTCTCATAGACGTCTTCACTTAGTTTAACCCAGCCTCTTACCCTGATCTCAGGATATATCGGGTCTCCATGTAAATCGCATAGTTCGGCGGAATGATTCACCCCGCCAAGATAGAACTTGCCGGTAACAAGCGGTGGCCTTCTGAAATATTTCTCATACACCGGAAATGGCGGACAACTGCGCCAAAAATCAATATCGGAGAATTCCTGGTCGAGGTAATACGCGACGGTGTCGTATTTCATATGCAGTCTTACCGAGTCGCTGGATTGGTAGGCTTGATGGCTGGTTGTTGTCTGCATAATGGAAATATCCATATACGACTCATCCAATGCCGAGTCGCCGATAAGATGCCACACTCCGTTGTCATCATAATACCCATTGGGGTCGACTCCGTGATAACTATGGCTCGCCGAGTCCCACACGTAATCATTGTAACAGCCGTATGCATACTTGACCACAACTCCTATGGCAAAGCCGTAGATGGTGATTTTGTTGCTGGTTGACAACACAATTCCCATATAGTCGTAAGCTCCGTAACCCACGTAATAGTCACAGACCATTGTATCTCCGAGTGAATGTTGCGGCCAATAGTTGTAGAAGTAGTTGTCGAGAGGCATGGTTGTGTGGATGGTATCCTGTGCCGACGCCAACGACAACACCATTGTTGCTGCAAAAACAAAAAGTATCTTTTTCATGATATGGTTCTCCTGTCGTTATTTGTTGTTATTCACATATTATATATTTTGCAGTCATCTTTTCGGTCGGGACGGCTGTGAATTCTGGATGAAATATATTTTCGTATGTCTTTTTGCCTGTTTTTAGAGGCATTCTGTCAATGTCGCTTAATTGTCGGGAAGTCCCTCTGGCGCAGATGGTATCTCCTGTGTTCTTATAGAAGTACAGGTCGAGACCAGTGCCATCGTTTACGTCGACGCCTGAGCCCACGAAAAGTTCGCTGCTGTATTTCCGTGTTATCAACGAGTTGATTTTATGTCCTTCGTATATGCGCCCATATAGCCATGTCCATGGGTATGAACTCAGTGTCAGAGTATAGATGATGCTTCCGTTATAATCTTCGTCATTGTATTGCAGAAGGAGTTCCGTTTTTTTCATCGTTTTGTCGTAACACAGATTCTTCAGTGTTTCGTTGTCGATGCTATCGTCCGGGATTCGGACTGAAGCAATGTTAGTTGGGTATTCATAGCCATAAACATGTATTCCCGGAGATGGTAAATCGCCATTGTTTTTGTATGCCAGAGCGGCTACCACGCATGCTTTGCTCTCGCAGGCGGCAAGTTTAAGCTCTTTGCCAGCAACTATATTGGGAATGGGGAAATAATCCTGCGATGTCAGCAATGGGGCATACGGAGGTGTCGGCTTGTTGATATACCAGACGTAGCCTGTGCCCGTGGAAAGAGTTGCGTCATCGTTGGCACTGAAATGTTCTGAATTGCGTGAAGCTATAACGACATGCCCTCCGAGGATGTCTATGTCGTCGTGCAATACGGTTTTATTCCCTTCGGTAAGCAGTTTTATGTAATAAGTGTCCCAGCCACCTGTTGTTACAGAAATGGCGTCAACCAGTATGCCTTCTTTGTTTTTTCGACCAAGCATAAGCACATGTTTTGTTGTTCCCTTTGGTGGATAAAGATAGGTGTCGTATACTTTTATTGCTGTTAGTATGTCAACGCCCGTAATTTTGCTGTAGTGTATTGTGGTAGAAGGGAATGCGTATAGGTCGAAATAACCCATCACAGGGTCTGTAGTGTTTAGTTTGCCGCAGAAGTACACACGGTTGTCCAGGATGGTGAAATCAGATACCGATGAGAATTCCGTAGGCAGATATATGAAGTTTACGATTGTGTTGGCGTCTTCCACCAACGAGAATGACGGCCCCCCGCAGTTGCTGTATACCACCCACTTGTCTAACCCCAACTCACGTATTATGGATTGGTCGCTGTACATAGCATACAATTGTTCTATTTTTCCTTGACCATGTAGGCCGAGGAAAGGCAATAATGCTAAACATAGTATGGAAACAAGTCTTTTCATGATAAATATGTTTTATTGTGTTATACAATAATTTGGTCTGTTGCAACAATTATCGTTATGTAATTGCTATTGCAGTATCAGTTTCCTCGATGTGATACCCATCGGGGTGTGGATGCGGACGATGTAGGAGCCGCGGGGCAAGGCCTTGACGTCGAGGGTGGCCGAGAGCGGTGTGTCGGGCAGGCGCAGTGTGAGCATATGCTCGCCGGCCATGCTGAACACCTCAATCGTCGACACTCCGAAACTCGACACCACCTTGGCCGTCGCTGTCGCAGGGTTTGGCATCAAACCTACCATCCGCCCCAGCAGGCCCCTCTCGGGGATAACAAGTATGGTGTCGTTCAGCAATACGGTGTCTACTCTCACAATGGTGTCGAGGGTCACAATGGTGTCAATGCTTACCATGGTGTCGCAAATCACCGAGGTGTCGCTGCTGTACAGTGTGTCGCAGGTAATCGTGGTGTCGTTGACTACGAGAGTGTCCCAAACGGCAATCGAGTCGGTGATAATTAGGGTATCGCCAACTATTACCGTGTCACTGGATACGATGTTTGTGTCGCCGACTATTACGGTGTCGTTGGGTACAACAGAAGAGTCGGGTGTAAGAATTGGGAAAAGCAAAAAGGATGGGGCGCTCCCAGTAGTCCAGCCAGGTATATAGGCATTGTCAGGCATATGTACAATCATTCTATAGTCGTGTGTTGCTGCCGTACTCCCCAAAAGCAATGGAGGACACGCGAAGATTGTCTGAGTGCCGGATGACATTGGAATATACATAGTCATCCCAATATAGAACGAGTCCACAGCGACAATCGGTGCATTGAAATATTGTTCATACATCGGCCATATCCCCACAGGGCTAGTGGGATTGATGCGGTTGAAGTTGGCATAGTATGCAATGGGGGTTGTGTGGAGGTGCACTTTCACTTGGTCGATACAGCGCAGCGTATCGCTTCCAGAGGCATGAATTGATTCGTAAATCCGCAGGAACTCGAAAGAGTTGGCATAAGAGGTATCCAGACACGTGTGTGTTTCGGAGCCGTCTCGGATTGCAGCTGCAATGCCGTAAATAGTCAATGTGTCTGTGGTTTCGTATAGGACACCAAACTCTCCGTTGCTGCTGAGGGGTATTGTTACACCTACAGTTGCATTTTGGATGTTTTTCCATGGCCAGTATTGTGGATAAAAATAGTTTTCCACGCGAAGCCGTCCATCGATAGTATCCTGTGCCGTCACTTGACAGCACATCAATGCTGCCAACGCCAATAAAACAAATTCTGTTCTTTTCATATCTTTCTGTTTTTTTTATTCGCAGTGTATATCTGATCCCAAAGGGGCAGAGTCTGGTGCAATCGTGCCAATATCATAAGTATATGACCAGTGAGGGAAAATCTTATTTTGTTTTTCCCACAAAAATTCTTCCACCAATTCTGTGATATCAAAACTGTAGAAACAAGTACCACTTTGTATCATAGCAATATGGTATGCGTGAAGGTCGTAACTCCACGTGTCATGTCCAGAACCCACGTACCCCAAAAAAGAATTTAAATCAATTGAATTAATAACTTCATTAGTATAAATTGGATACTTGAAATTTACCGAACAGGTTGGTCCAGGCACTGTGTATGGAACAGAATATAAGACGCTCTTTATGGACGTATTATAGTTTGTAAGAACCTCCACTTCGTTTTTCCTGATGCCGTTTTTTATGTCTTTTATTATACAATCGTCGTTACATGAAACAAGTATAGTCCGTTGATAATAAAGAGCGTCAAGATAACTAACTTTAAAATCATACATGTCACTTCTGTGGACAATGGCAATTTCGTTTTCTTTTATGTGTTCAATAAGAATATCTCCCATTGTTGCAATTTTCAATTCGCCTAAAACCATATCTCCAGGAATATTGTTGAAAATCGCGACACCTGAAATAATGGGTTTCTTTATATACCACAAACCAGGATTGCTCTTGGTAATCATCTCGTCCTTATCACCCGTTGATGTATAAACGATATATTCTTTCGTTACGGCAACATCATAGAAATGCCATCTCTCATTTCTTAAATCGGCTTCGCAATAAGTCCATACTCCAGAGACGTTTCCCCGTACATCCATCATTGTACCGAATCCATTGTGGTAGGTGGCCGTCATAACAACATGATATTCTCCATCTACTTTGAAAATATCGAGTTTGTTGAAGGACGCCCATTCGTCGCGTACATCATAATATATTGTGCTAGAAGGGAAATTCCCTAATGTAAAGTAACCGAAAACTGCGTTAGGGGAAAGGGTGTCTTCCATTCCACAAAAAAATACGTAATCATCGAATATTTCGAAATCCAGTATTTTCATATTATCTTTCCCGAGGAGAGACATTGTGAAACCAGTTCCAGTACTGAAATCAATCTTATAAAATCTATTATCCTTACCATGATTATATATCAAATTGTTATCTGTGTCAATTTTGCGGATTATAGAATGGTGATCTTCATACGGAATTGTAAGTATAAAATCTTGACAATGAATGTTTGCTGGAAGAATCTGCGTAAGTAGAACCATCATTGTCAAATAACATTTCCATTTCGAATTGTATTTCTTCATAACGAATATAATTAAAAACCAACTTTTTTTTCGGCCAACTTACACAATAATAACGTTAATATGACGTTTTTTATTATGCAGAGTTGGTTGCTCTGTGTCTGTGGTGCCGAGAGGCCGGGAAGAGTGTTTTTTTGTGTTTCATAATCTTTTTTTTATGCACTCTCCCTGCGTGGCACCACTTTTTTTAACGACAGCGACACGGAGACTTGGCCCTGCCGTGTGGTATGTCAAATGATTTTCATAGGCATTGTGTTTGGTGGTTAATAATTTGTGTTACTTGGTAGCGATGCAGATGAATAATTCTTCTTTCTCATCATATTGGATATCTACTTCGTATCCCTGTAATGTCATTTCATAAGCCCAGGAAGCCGCCTCGTCGGAGGATGTTGTTTTGAAAGTTACCACTTCTTTCGATGCATTGGTGATGACGGTACTGCCGTCGGCAATGCTGACTCATTTTGTTGTGTTTTTTAAATGTTTTTGTTTTAATTCTTTAATATGCTTGTTTAAGATTGCTCGAGCCTGGTTTTCGTTGTCTATATGAAAAATGCTGATTGTATGCATTCCGTCGGCTACAAGAATTAAATCGTTGTTCTCTGGGATTGGATCCATTTGTCTGTCGGAATGGCCTTTCTTTACCCTGCGACCTATTATATGGTCGTCTCTTCCTGTTAATGATTCACGCCTTACCTGAAAGTCTGTGATAAGTGTCTCCCATCCAGCGGAATCTGTGGCCTGCAGCAGGGTGACGTCGACGCTGACGGTGTCGTTGACCTGGAAGCCACGGATAAAGGTGGCGCCGACGCCGGGGGTGTCCATATAGGCGCGGTAGAGCTCGCTGCACTCCTCGGGCGGCAGGGGCCGCGGCAGCCAACGCCACGCCACCACGGCACCGACACTGAGCACCGTGGCGACAATGAAGCACAGAAAGTATCTGGTCTCTATCCTCATACTGCCAACAATATTGATTCTACGCATACGGCGGCCTCGTCGGGGCGGCTGGCCAGCATGCCGGCCATGTGATGCCCTTCGCTCTCGGGCACCTTGACGGCCGATACGGCCATAAGCAGCAGCCACACCGCCACCAGCACGGTCGACAGGTGCGCAAGCTTACGCCGCACGGGCCTGAAGTTGAGCTTCACTGGCGGACAGTTGTCGAGCGCGCGGTCGAGCCGCTTGCCATATTCGGCCCACTCCTCGCGAAGGGCGTCGAGGAGGTCGTCATCATTGGTCTTGGTATTCATCGTTAAGCTTTTTTAGTTTCTCTTTTATTCGACGGATGCGCAGTTTCACGGCGTTCTCGCTGGTGTCGAGCACGTCGGCAATCTCGCGCAGCGACATATTGTCGGTATACATATAGGCCAGCGCCCGCTCGTCGGCGGGCAGATGCTCGATGAGGAGGTAGAGCCGCTCCATAAGGTCGTTGCCGCCGTCGCCGTTGTCGGCGGCCATAGTGTCGAAGCCTTGGCACTCGAAGGGCACCAGGATGGGCTGCCGCTTGCGGCTGCGGCGCTGCCGCAGGGCGGTGTTGAGGGCCACGCGGTAGACCCACGTGGTCTCCGAGCTGGCACGGCGGAAGCGGTGGAACGAACGCCACATCTCGCAGACAATCTCCTGATAGAGGTCGCGTATGCCCTCGGCGCTGCGGTCGGAAAAGAACACGCAGATTCGACGCACTATGCGGTCTGTGCGATGCACCATGGCGGTGAATTCCCTCTCTTGTCTGTCGATTAACACTACAGGATATTATCTGCCGTTTATATATGTTAGTAGCAAAAACGCGAAAAAAGTGTCGCGAGTATGTCGTATTTAACATTAATTAACACCCCCTACGTCTTTCGGCGCAGGGGGTGTATCGTTATTGTATAACCTAAAACCTTAGTCGGCTTCGTAGATGAGGAGCTGGCCGTCGGCCCAGATGAAGAGCAGTGCATCCTTCTCGTTCTTCTTGCTTATCCAGCAGCCGCCGTTCTCGCTGTCGATAACCATGTTGCAGTATTTGCGGTTGATCTTCTGCTCGGCAAGCAGGTGGTCGTCCTTGTCGTAGACCTGCAGGTAGGTGTCGCCGCCGTCGCGCACTATGGCGTACATGATGTCGCCGCTGATGCCGTAGGTCACAAGGTCGACATTGTACTTGCTCTGCACATAGTCGTGGACCACAACCACATCGGTCACATGGTAGTCATACCAGTAGCTGTTGCAGTACACCCAGAAGCCGGGCCAGTACCAGGGACGCGGGGGCAGCGGGTCCCAGAAGATGGGGTGGCAGTGCACATAGTGATGGTGCCACGGATGGTGGAAGTAGGGTGCGGGGTGTATGGGACGATGGCTCGGGGGCAACACACCGCCGGGACGGCCCGGACGGGCGTAGGGCGACACATCGTTGGCACGACCGCTCGACACACGGCCACCAGGGGCATCGGTGGGAGCGCCGCCACGGGTGCCCACCCTAGGCGAACCGCCAGTGACATCGCGACGAGGAGCTGCCTCGCGCACACCACCGCGGCCCGAGGTGACACCAGCTTCGCGGGCACCGCGGGTGGAGGGGGCTTGACGCACACCTTCGCCACGCGACGGGGCGCCGCTGCCATGCACCGAGCTGTTTGAACGGCTGCCGCTGAACGAGCTGCCACGGCTAGGCGAAGAACTGCTGCTCGAACGGCTGCTGCCGCTGAACGAGCTGCTACGGCTCGAAGAAGAGCTGCTCGAGCGACTGCTGCCGCTGAACGAGCTGCTGCGGCTCGACGAGGAACTGCTCGAACGGCTGCCGCTGTACGAGCTGCCCGACGAGCGGCTGCTGCTACTCATCGAACTGCTGTGGCCACCGCCGCGGCTTCCGCCACCGCCGCCACCACCGGGACGCTGTGCCAGCGCCGGGGTTGCACTCAGGGCCAATGCGGCCATCACCATTACTATTACTTTCGAAGTTTTCATCTTGTTACTCCTTTCTGTTTTGGTTGTTCTTTGTTTTCGTTTCTGGTGCAAAGATACCACTTAAACCCCGGTAAATTTCCCAAACGGCCACGTATTTTTCCCACCGCCCCACAACACACTCATTTCCAACACAAACGCATCCCTTAAAAACAAGAAAGGCACCTTCTCCCAATTGGAGAAGATGCCTGTTTGGGTGTTACTTATTCTCTTTTTTACCCGACATTGCAGCCAGGGGTGACCATGTCGCTGGGGGTGAGGAGCACGAGGCGGCCGTCCTTGTCCTCAGCACTGAGAATCATACCCTGGCTCTCGACGCCCTTGAGCTTGCGCGGCGGGAAGTTGGCTATGAAGCACACCTGCTTGCCGACAAGGGCCTGCGGGTCGGGGTAGTATTTGGCGATGCCGCTGACGATGGTGCGGGTGCCCATACCGTCCTCAATCTTGAACTGCAGCAGCTTGTCGGCCTTCGGCACCTTCTGGCATTCGAGGATGGTACCCACGCGGATGTCCATCTTGCCGAAGTCGTCGATGGTGACGTTCTCCTTGACCGCAGCGGGCTGCCAGGCATTGAGGGCGTTCTGCTCCTTGGTGGCCTGCAGCTTGTCGACCTGCGCCTGTATGGTCTCGTCGCTAATCTGCTCGAAGAGCAGCTCGGGCTGGTCAATCTGGTGACCTTCCATCAGGATATCGGCCCTTCCGGCGTCTTTCCAACCCAGCGCCTGCAGGTTCATGATGCGGTGCATCTTGTCGGCAGTGAAGGGCAGGAAGGGGGCGCAGAGCACGGCCAGGTTGGCGCAAATCTGCAGCGAGAGGTTCATCACCGTGGCGGTACGCTCGGGGTCGGTCTTGACGAGCTTCCAGGGCTCGGTGTCGGTAAGGTATTTGTTGCCCAGTCGGGCGAGGTTCATCATCTCGGCGAGGGCCTCGCGGAAGCGGTAGGTCTCGATGCTGCGGCCTATGCGTTCGGGGAAGGTGGCAATCTCCTTGACCACCTCCTGCTCGGCCTCTCCAAGAGGTCCGCAGGCGGGCACACGACCACTGTAGAACTTGTGCGTCAGCACGAGGGTGCGGTTGACGAAGTTGCCCAGGATGGCCACCAACTCGCTATTGTTCTTCAGCTGGAAGTCTTTCCAGGTGAAGTCGTTGTCTTTGGTTTCGGGGGCGTTGCTGCAGAGGGTGTAGCGCAGCACGTCCTGCTTGCCGGGGAACTCCTTGAGGTACTCGTGCAGCCACACGGCCCAGTTCCGCGAGGTCGAGATCTTGTCGCCCTCGAGGTTGAG
>JAEEGH010026078.1_pt1 | contig 11670 bp, 10 predicted proteins | sample 9134181 | NCBI WGS metagenome assembly JAEEGH01 (sample SAMN16246544, study PRJNA631951) | gut metagenome | biome: gut microbiome; feature: rumen; material: DP-attached | host: Bos | place: Iran: Karaj | collected 2018-10 | reverse complement strand
AATAGAGGAAGAGCACGAGGCTGAGCAGTCCGGAAACGAAGAACTGCATGTAGGTGTACTGGAACTTGTGGGCATTCTCTGCCAGGGTGAACGAGAACGAGCCGTCTTCCCATACGGCACAGTTTACAAACCACATGGTGATGATGAAGCCCACAGTGCCCAGCACGCGGATGGGCGGGAAGTCGGTAACGGTGTCGAAGCCACGGCTCTTCAGGATGGTGAAGGCAGTGGTGTTGGCCAGCGCTATGGTGGGCATAAAGAAGGCCACGCTGAGCGTGTACATAGCAATGAATGCCGACTTGTTGGGCAGCTCGTTGCCGAAGCCTGCCTGAAGTCCCATCCACCAGCAGCCCAGCATGAAGCCGCCGGCCAGCAGATGGCAGAGGCCGAGCACGCGCTGCGGCTGCATGTAGCGGTCGGCAACAATACCCATCAGCGTGGGCATAAAGATAGAGACAATGCCCTGAATGGCGTAGAACCACGATATCTGGGCGCCAAGGCCGGCCACTCCCAGATAATTACCCATGCATGTGAGATAAGCTCCCCAAACGGCAAATTCGAGGAAGTTCATCAACGACAATCGAACTTTCATATCCATAACTCGTGTTTTTAGTTTGGGACAAAGGTAGTAATTATAGCCGAAACTTCAAAATAAAATGCAAATAAATTTGACTTGGGGGTTATGGAGGGTGACGAAAAACATTCAGGTTGCGCGGAAGCACGAAGCAACCAGCACAACCTGAACGGAACAAATTATCGAAAAAAGGGAACGAATCCTAATTAAGCATTATGCATTATGCATTATGAACTATGCATTATGCATTATGAACTATGAACTATGCATTAAGCATTACCCCAGCCCAAAGAGCAGCTTCAGGCCTCCGTCTACGCCAGAGAATCCCATGAAGGCCAGCGACAACAGTCCGGCGGTGACCAGCACGATGGCCACGCCCTGCATGCCCTTGGGGATGCTGACCAGGTTCAGCTGCTCGCGGATGCCGGCAAAGACGGTAAGTGCCAGTCCGAAGCCGATGGCGGTAGAGAATGCATATACCACGCTCTGCAGCAGCGAGAAGTCTTTCTGGATGACCAGGATGGCCACGCCGAGCACGGCACAGTTGGTGGTGATGAGCGGCAGGAAGATGCCCAGGGCCTGATAGAGCGCGGGCGACACCTTCTTGAGCACAATCTCGACCATCTGCACCAGGGCAGCGATGACGAGGATGAACACAATGGTCTGCAGATACTGCAGTCCGAACACGTCGAGCACGAACTTCTGAATGAGCCATGTCACGATGGTGGCCAGCGTCATCACAAAGGCTACGGCAGCCGACATGCCCAGCGAGGTGTCAATCTTCTGTGAGACGCCGAGGAACGGGCAGATGCCGAGGAACTGCGAAAGGATGATGTTGTTGACGAAAATCGCCGAGATAAATATCAATATGTATTCCATATTCTTTCTGTATTTATGTTACTCTTAAGGCTTAGCCTCTGATTTTGTTAATGATAGCCACAAGGAATCCCAGCGTGATGAAGGCTCCCGGAGGCAGCACGAACATCAGCATGTTGTAGGTCTCGGGCAGCAGCGTGATGCCGAAGATGCTGCCGTTGCCCAGGAATTCGCGGCAGATGCCGAGCAGCGTCAGTCCGAGGGTGAAGCCAAGACCGATGCCGATACCGTCCATCAACGAGGCAACGGCGCCGTTCTTCGAGGCAAATCCCTCAGCACGGCCGAGGATGACACAGTTCACCACAATCAGCGGGATGAAGAGTCCCAGCGAGGCATAGATGCCGGGCAGGTAGGCCTGCATCACCATCTGCAGCAGGGTGACGAACGAGGCGATGACCACGATGTAGACCGGAATGCGCACCATGTCGGGCGTCAGCTTCTTGATGAGCGAGATGACCACGTTTGCGCATATCAGAACGAACATGGTGGCAAGGCCCATGGAAAGACCGTTGATGGCACTGGTGGTAGTGGCCAGCGTGGGACACATACCGAGCATCAGGACGAACGTTGGGTTCTCCTTGATGATGCCGTTCTTTATAATCTGAATATAACTCATATTTCTGATAGTCGGATTTTAGATGAATGATATCGGTTACTTTTTCTGCTCGGTGGCTCCCGAGAGTCCGTCGACGGGTGTTGCCTTATAGGCTTTGTATGCGTTGTTGACGGCCAGCAGGAAGGCGCGGCTGGTGATGGTCGATGCGGTGATGGCATCCACCTGTCCGCCGTCTTTCGACACTACGAGCTGCTCCTTGGGGTTCTTTCCGATGATGTCGCCCTTGGCTCCCTTCTGGAACCACTGGTCGGCCTTGGCACCCAGTCCCGGTGTCTCGGCATGCTCCAGCAGCGTGTAGCCCAGTATGTTGCCCTCGGGGTCGAATCCTACGAGAATCTTCAGGTCGCCGCCGAATCCCTGCGTGGTGCTTTCCACGGCAGCACCCAGGTCTTTCTTCTGGCTGTTCTGCGTCTGATAGATGATATAGGTCATTTCCTTGCCCTTCTCATCGTTCTGCCTGACGGTGTCGGTCTTGGCCACGCTGAGCTCTCCGCCGCCCATCACGGCCTTGATGCCGTCGGCAAGTGCCTTTTCCTTCTGCTGCGCAATGGGGCCGCTGGTCAGGTTGTTCACGTAGGCAAGGATACCGCCGGTGATGACGGCCACGCCCGTGAGCACGAGGGCCATATTTGTGATTGATGATTTCAGTTTTTCCATATTCTTCTCCTCCTTATTTCGTTTCAGGTACTTCGCCAAAGCGCTTCGGCTTGATGTAGTTGTTGATGAGCGGGGTGAAGCCGTTCATGATCAGGATGGCAAACGACATGCCCTCGGGATAGCTGCCCCAGTTACGGATGATGATGGTGAGCAGGCCGATGCAGATGCCATAGATGAGCTGTCCGCGCGAGCACATGGGCGACGTGACATAGTCGGTGGCCATGAAGATGGCACCCAGCATCAGACCGCCCGAGAGAATCTCGGCAAACGGATTGGCATAGGCGGGATTGGCCAGATGCATCAGGGCGCTGACGATGAACACCGTTCCGATGATGCTCACCGGGATGTGCCAGGTGATGATTTTCTTCCAGAGCATATAGGCCAGGCCCAGCAGCAGGGCGATGGCGCAGACTTCGCCGATGGTGCCCAGTCCGAGCGTGGGATTGGTGCCCAGCAGCATCTGGGTGGCGTCGGGCAGCTGCTCAAGCACTTCGGCATTGCCTGTCTTGATGGCTTCCTTCATGATGGCCAGCGGGGTGGCTCCCGTCTGAGCGTCCACATATCCGCTGAGTCCCAGCTGTCCGGCCAGCGGCCAGGTGGTCATCTGTGCGGGGAACGACACCAGCAGGAAGCAGCGGCCCACGAGTGCGGGGTTGAAGGGGTTGTTGCCCAGTCCGCCGAAGGTCATCTTGCCGATGCCTATGGCAACCAGCGCACCGATGATGATAATCCAGATGGGGAGGTTCGACGGAAGGTTGAATCCCAGCAGCAGGCCCGTCAGTATGGCGGAGCCGTCGCAGATGGTCAGTTTCTCACGCTTCAGAATGAATTTGGCGATTGCCCACTCGAAAAATACGCAGGCAAGCACACTGGTGGCAAGCACGATGGCCGAGCCCAGTCCGAAATAGACGAGCGAAACCACGAGCGCCGGAATCAGGGCGATAATCACGCCGTACATGTTCTTCTCAACGCTGTCGGTGCCGTGTGCATGCGGTGACAATGAAACAATCAGTTTTCCCATTGTTGTATCTGTTTTACTATTTTATCTTTTTACGGTTCTTATTTCTTTGCATTGCGGGCGCGGATGATACCCATCACCGTGGATTTGCCCAGACGGATGTTGTCGAGCAGCGGACGATGGGCCGGGCAGGTGAACTGGCACGAGCCGCACTCGATGCAGCTCACGATGTCTTCCTGCTCCACCTTCTCCCACATCTTCTTGCTCGAACAGGTGGCCAGCAGATAGGGCTCGAGTCCCATCGGACAGGCACTCACGCACTTCGCACAGCGGATGCAGGGCTCGGCCTCCTTGCGGCGGGCATCGTCGTCGGTGAGCACGGTCACCGAGTTGGTTCCCTTGCATACGGGCACCTCGGTCGAAGTGAGCGCCTTGCCCATCATCGGACCGCCGGCCAGTATCTTGTTGTCGCCCTCGGGAAGTCCGCCGCAGGCATCAATCAGCTGGCTCATAGGCGTGCCCATGCGCACCAGGAAGTTGCCGGGATTCTTCAGCTGCTTACCAGTCACGGTGGTATAGCGCTCGAACAATGGCTTGTTCTTCATAACTGCCTCATACACAGCGAAGGCAGTACCTACATTCTGAACAATTGCTCCAACGTTTACAGGGATGGCAGGAGGCGCGGGAACCTGGCGGCGGATGACCGCATCTACCAGCTGTTTCTCACCGCCTTGCGGATATTTCTTGGCCAGTGGCACAACCTCCACCTGGAACTTCGAGCCGCCGAACTTCTCGGCACATTTCTTCGCCAGCAGTTCTATGGCAGCAGGCTTGTTGTCCTCGATTCCGATGTAGCCCACGGTAACCTTGGCGGCAGTCATCAGCAGTTCAAGTCCCACCAGAATCTCGTCGCTCTTCTCCATCATCAGACGGAAGTCGGCGGTGATGTAGGGCTCGCACTCCACGGCATTGATAATCACGCACTCGGCCTTGGCCGTTGGCGGCGGGCACAGCTTGATAAAGGTGGGGAATCCTGCACCGCCCATACCGGTGACGCCGGCCTTCTTCACGCGCTCCACGATTTCCTCGGGAGTCAGTTCCGGATGGTCTTCCAGCTTCTCCAGCTTGTCCGAGCGGTCAATGCTTTCCTCCCATTCGTCGCCTTCCACCTTCACTATGATCACGGGCTTGCGATAGCCGGTGGCATCTATGGCCGTATCAATCTTGAACACGGTACCCGATACCGACGAGTAGATGGGAGCCGAGACGAAACCGCCTGCTTCGGCCAGCAATGTGCCGACCTTCACCTTGTCGCCCTTGTTCACCACGGGCTTGGCCGGGGCACCGATGTGCTGCGAAAGCGGGAAAATGGCCTGCTGCGGCAGTTCGGCCACAACGGTGACTTTATCGTTGGTGAGCTTGTTCTCTTCAGGATGAACGCCACCTATACGGAATGTTCTGATTTTCATGCTTGGGCCTCCTTTTCTTCTTTAGGGGTTACTACATTTTCCTGCGGCTCGGCCACGGGTTTCGGCTTGGGCGCAGGGAAGTTAACGGCATGAATGGCCTTCGTGGGGCAGGCATCCACACATTTCTTACACATACGGCACTTGGTGAAGTCGATGTAGCTCAGGTTGTTCTCGATGGTGATGGCCTCGAACTTACATTCCTTCTGGCACTTGCCGCATCCGATACAGGCCGACTTACAGGCCTTCATGGCCACGGCACCCTTGTCCTTGTTCACGCAGCTCACGAAGATTCGACGGCCCTTCGGACCCTTCTTTCGCAGCTCGATGATGTTGCGCGGACAGGCTTTCGTGCAGGCTCCGCAGGCGGTACACTTCTCCTCGTCTACCTCGGGCAGCCCCGTCTCGGGATTGATGTGGATGGCATCAAACTGACAGGCACCGACGCAGTCGCCACAGCCCAGGCAGCCGAAGCCGCAGCCCGTCTCGCCGGCACCGCAGGCATTCATGGCCGTACAGGTCTTCAGACCATCGTAGGATGCAATACGCGGGCGCAGCTCGCAGGTGCCGTTACAGCGCACCACGGCAACCATCGGGTCGCTGTTGGCAATCGCCATACCAAGCAGGTCGGCCACCTTACCCATCACGTCGGCCCCGCCCACCGGACAGTTCAGTCCCTCGAGCGAACCAGCATCGGCACCTTTCACCAATGCGTCGGCCATTCCAGAACAGCCTGGGAAACCGCAGCCGCCGCAGTTGGCACCGGGCAGCACCTCCGTAACCTGAGCAATCCTGGGGTCTTCCTTTACAGCGAACCTCTTGCTACATACGTAGAGTATCACGGCTGCTACGAGCGCGATACAACCAAGCACGATCACTGCTGATAAAATAAAGCTCATAATCTTTTTGTATTTGTTTTAGTTATTTATAAATGTCATTCAATGCTGAAGGTGAATTTCTGCTGAAGCCTGTCCCTGCATAAATATAATATGGTGTAGTAAGGCACAAGGCTCGAGATACTGAGAAGTGCAAGCAGTCCCTCGTCGGTGGTCAGGATGCTTCCTGCAAACAGCACCGTGATGAGAATCACGAAGGGAATGCCGAAGGCCAGCAGCACGGCGCGCATGCCGCTCGCAGTAGAGCCTACGATGTTCACCGTCTGCCCTTTCTGGAACGCCGAAGGGTCGGCAACACCATACACGTCGATGATTTTCTCCTTGCTCTCCGAGGCATTGCAATAGCCCTTCGCCTTGCAGCTGCCGCAGGCGGTCGACTGCAGGATGCGTACATGCACACAGTCGCTCCCTATGGAGTCCACTATGCCGCTATGCCTTATCTTGTTGCTCATGTAATTGTATGTTGCTGTTATAGCTTCGGTTTGCTAAGTAGAGTTTGCAAATGCAAAGATACAATAATTATTTTTAACTACAAATAAAAATCCAAAGAAAATGCACGTTTGTTAACTTTTGTTTTACGTTAACGTTTGCAAAGATGCAAAAAACTGCCGATTTATTTGGAGGTTCAACGGAATTGGACTATATTTGCAGAAAAATTATGAACATGAAAGCAACTGAACAAACACAACAGCAGATTGAACGTTTCGTCAAGAAGATCGCCCAGAAGTTTCCCCAGAGCCAAGAAGCTTCCCAGCTCACCGACATACACATCCGTGTGACGCAGGAAAGCGGAGAGATGATGGCCTTCGACGACGACGAGAACGAAATCACACGATGTGTGGTTGAGCAATGGATCGACAACAAGGACGAAGACTTCTACGACCAGGTGCTGCTCATCCTGCGCAACCAGTTCAAGCGCCTGCGCAAAATCATCGACGATTTTGGCATCCTGAAGCCCTACAGCCTTGTGCTCGAGAACGACGACAAGGAATCGATGGGCGAACTATACCTGGCCGACGACGACACCGTGATCGTCAGCGGCGACCTCATGGAAGGACTCGACAAGGAACTCGACGACTTTTTCAACGACTTGATGAAAAAGTGAAACCGCGCATGAAGAGGCTACTCGCATTCGTCATCATCCTGCTCGCCGCAGGCAACTGCCTGGCACAGCGCAACGAAATACTCAGCAGCCGCATCGGCGCCCTGAAAGTCACTGCCGACGACAATTGGGCGGGACTGCCCGTCACCACGCTCGACGGCACCATCAACATCGACTTCGACGACCTCACCCACCAGTACACCCGCTACACCTACCGCATCGAGCATTGCGAGGCCGACTGGACACCCTCCGAGGGCATCTTCTCAAGCGAATACCTGCAGGGCTTTGCCGAGGGCAACACCATTGGCTCGTTCCGGATGTCGATGAACACCGTACAGCTCTACAACCACTACCACCTGGAGATTCCCAACTCCTACTGCAGCCTGAAGATGAGCGGCAACTACCGGCTCACCGTCATCGACGAGAACAACGGCGAGGAGCCCGTGCTCGTGGCATGCTTCATGATTGTGGAGCCACTGATGGGCGTCAGCCTTAGCTATACCACCAATACCGACATCGACATCAACAGCCGCCACCAGCAGGTGGAGATGGAGGTCAGCTACGGCCCGCTGAAAGTCATCATGCCCACCGACCAGATAAAGACCGTGGTGATGCAAAACGGACGGTGGGACAATGCCCGCATCAACGTGTCGCCGCAGTTCACCATGGCCGACGGACTGCGCTGGCAGCATTGCCGCGACTTCATCTTCACCGCCGGCAACGAATACCGCAAGTTCGAAATACTCGACCTCTCCCACCCCACCATGGGCATCGACCACATCAGCTGGGACGGCAGCGCCTACCACGTATATCCCTTCGTGGCCGAGCCGCGCTGGAACTACGTCTACGACGAAGATGCCGACGGCGCCTTCATCATCCGCAACAGCGACAACATCGAGATAGAGACCACCTGCGAATACTCGTTCGTACACTTCCAGCTGAAATGCCCCAAATATGCCCAGGGTGAAGTATATGTGAACGGCGAATTCACCAACGATCAGTTCCTGCCCCAGTACCGCATGGAATACGACTACGCCCGTCAGCTCTACGAAGCAGTCATCCCCCTGAAGCAGGGCTACTACAACTATCAGTTCCTGCTGATGGATGCCAGCGGCAACCTGCTCACCGTTCCCTGCGAAGGCGATTACTACCAGACGCAGAACACCTATCAGGCCCTCGTCTATTACCGGGGCACTGGCGAACGTACTGACAGGTTGGTGGGGTACACAAAGACCCTCCCCCCGCCCTCCCTATAGGGAGGGAGCAAATTGTATTAAGCCGAAAGAGGATTCCCCCAACCATTGCACAACATTTTACACCCCCTCCTTAGAAAGGAGGGGCTAGGGGTGGTTGATAATCTGTTCTGACGAACCAACGGTCCCTGTTCTGACGAACCAACGGTCGCTGGCCGAAGGGTAAATCAATTACAAATTCGCCCAAACAAATACTCCCCACCTAAAGAGGCAGGGAGTAAAATTGTATTTAAAAAGCTAACCACTCCCCGCCCTATAGGGAGGGGCCGGGGGAGGGTCCATAGGGGTGTTTGGTCTTCTTTTTTTTTACTTAAACAGCAGCTGCGCAAACTGATACAGGCTGCGGCGCCATGTCTGCCACTCGTGAGCGGTCTCGGGCGAGATATACGAGTGAGCGTTGATGCCCATAGCCTTCAGGCGCTCGGCGGCATTGGTGACGCTGTTGTCACCCTCGGCCATGCCTCTCTCCTTGCTGCCCGTACTCATGAAGAGCACCTTGTTCGTCTTCTTGAAGTCGGCTGCGTCCTTCAGCTCCTCTGCGCTGAACGTACCGCCGCTGAACATACCCACATACGCGAACTTGGTGGGGTTGGCCAGCGTAATCATGTGCGTCTGCATGCCACCCATCGACAGGCCGGCCAGCGCACGATGCTCGGTGTCGGCAATCACACGGTAGTTCTTCTCAACCATCGGGATGATGTCCTTCAGCAGCACATCCTGGAATCCCGTGAAACTGGCAAAGCCACCTCTGCGGCCACCACGGCCGGGACCACCGGGACGGGGACCACCCTGACCAGGACCGCCGGGGCGCTGACCCATGCCCTGAGGACGCTGACCCATACCCTGCGGGCGCTGGCCCTGCGGACGGGGACCCATGCCCGGGAAGGGGAACTGCATCTGCTGAGTGGTGTCGGGATGAGCAGGAATGGCGTTCAGGCCGTTGTCCATCACGATGATGAAAGGCACGGCCTTGCCGGCTGCTATAAGGTTGTCCATGATGATGCCCGTCTTACCCTGGGCCGACCATCCCGTCTCGTTCTCGCCCATGCCGTGCTGCAGATAGAGCACCGGGAAGCGGCGGTCGGGATTCTCGCGATAGGCTGCCGGCAGATAAACGTAGCAATGGCGCATCTTCTCGGTAACCGTAGAATAGTAGTAGACCTCGTTCACCGAGCCCTGCGGCACGTTCTTCACCGTGTAGAAATCCTCGTCGGCGGCAGGAATGTCGATGCCACTGCCCCAACGGCTGGCACCATAATAGTAGAGGCTGCCCGGATCGGGAACCGAAGCCCCGTCGATGTTCAGCTGATAGTAGTGGAAGCCTTCGTCCTGCGGAGCCGACTCACCCGTCCACACGCCCTCGGCGTTTTTCACCAAGTCGTATTTCACGCCGCCGATGTCCAGCTTCACGCTGTTGGCCTCGGGGGCAGAAATCTGTGCGCGCACCATGCGCTGTGAGTTGACCATGGGATACTGATGTCCCTCCTGATTGGTGGTGGCGGGCTTGAAGTCCTCGGCCACCTGTGCACTTGCGGTGACGGCCGCGAAGGCTGCCACGATAAAGAACAGTTGTTTCATGAGATAGTTAGTATTAATAATATAATAATGTGATTTATCGTTTTGACGCTCCGGAGTCGATAAAGTGTAAAAGCACACGCACAAGTTATGGATTATTAACATTCGGCATCTGTTCAGCAATATTTGCTGATCGCCGCCAAAAATCACGACTGAAAGTCGTAAAAATAGAAGTGTGTGGACTATTCTAACGAGGTTGCGATGGGTGTTGGTGGCGTTTATGATGACCGCCTGACTTTTGTAGTTGGAACCAGTGTCGCAAATCGCGACGGTGGTTTAGTTTTCTTCCCAGACTGCCGGTGACCGTACATTTCATACGGTCATCCCCAGACCTTTGGCTTCGATGCGAGAACTAGCGAGTAGAGTCCTCCAAGGGGGCCCTGAATCAGGGCGTCCTTTTTGTCTTCTCCATCCACATGTGCCATCAATGCATTCCTGCTTTTCTTGTAGCCCAGCATCTGCAAAGAAGCTTGCTTCATTTGCTGAGACGCCGCCCAAAATCACGACTGAAAAGTCGTAAAATGTGAAAATGTGAATGTGAAAATGTGAATTTTTGAGCGCCCACCTCGTCGTTAAACTTTGTTGCAACATACAGACACTCGGTCTTTGTCAGAGAGTAACAGGGGACATTTCTTATCCCGCCGTTCGGCTGAAGCACCTCTCGGGATGTCAGCTGAAATTTCAGCCCACATGTTTTTTCCCATGCTGGTCATCATAGCGACCGCCGTTGTTGATTGTTATATTTTTAGTCATATGTAAGGGTTTTAGATGAATATCAGTTCTTATGTTCGTGCCACTCACGGGTTGTGCGCGTGAGGTAAACTTTCCCTCTAACATTTAAACTGCAGTAATTTGAATCAAAGAAAGATACACTTTATTTTTATATAGATGTCTTTCACAAAAAGTTCACATATTCACATTCACATTTTCACATTTTGGGGTGGAATGTTCACAGAAAACCATATATTTATATATATATTTATAAATATATATATAAATATAAATCTATTCTCTCGATTTTTGTGAATTGCAATGACTATAAAAAGTGAAAATGTGAATGTGAATATGTGAACTTTTTGTCTTTTCCTGAATAAGGTAGACTCCTTTTAGCCATTGATTTTTAACAATTGCCTATCCATACGGAAAAGGTTGACTCGCTGTACTGGAAAAAGTTGACGACTTTCCCTGAGACGGTTGACTCTTTTCCTAAAAACGTTGACTTTTCATCTGATTTTGTTGACTACGGAACTCCCCGCCTGTTCTGACGAACCAAAGGTCGCTGGCCGAAGGGTAAAGCAATTCGGAAATTCGGCTGAACAGAGAGGGCGTATGAGGGATGCTCGCTCCCCTACCCTTCGGGAGGGGTTGGGGGGTAGGTTATCCATTCATTAAAAAATGTTAATCCGCAAAAATATTTTCTCCGCGCGCGACGGGCGGTTTTTGGCTTTCCAATGGGCGGAAGCAACCTTTCCAATGGGCGGAAACAAAAATTTCGCCAATCGGAAGAAAACCAAGCCTCCGTCGCCGCAGTCCGGCAGCCTAAAAACACTTGCAAGTCTCGCAAAATTTTTGTAATTTTGTACCGTAAATAAAAAGCCCGCGAGCCGCGGCGGCAATGAGAGTAAAATGATGAACTTCAGGGCCCGAAGGTAATCATAATTATCAATTATCAACTCTCAATTCTCAATTAACCAAAC
>JAEEGH010026077.1_pt1 | contig 11671 bp, 6 predicted proteins | sample 9134181 | NCBI WGS metagenome assembly JAEEGH01 (sample SAMN16246544, study PRJNA631951) | gut metagenome | biome: gut microbiome; feature: rumen; material: DP-attached | host: Bos | place: Iran: Karaj | collected 2018-10 | reverse complement strand
GGTTTCGTGTCCGACGATGCGACGACGCCCGAAGGGGGCGTCATGGGCGGCGCGACTGGCGAGGCGAAGCCTCAAGCCAGAGCGCGGCGCTCATGGCGAATATCGTCGCAAGACGATACGGCGCATCGTCGGCTTTAGTGGTCGCGCGTAAGCGCAACGGTCATGCAGAACGCGCGGCCTGAGCGCGGCAACGGCTGAGTAGGGGCGCGCATCTCATTGGGAATCCCATCAGTACGGGGAAGCGATTTCCCCTGTACGGGTCGGCGAATTCGACTGTACGAGCGACCTTCCCTGTACGAGCGTCCATTTCCCCTTCAAAGGCCCTTGCAAGCGACATTTTACGGCTCTTTGCCGTGCGTTGGCAGGCGGGAACGCACTGCCAACGCGCAATGGCTCTCGTGCTGTCCCGCCCTTCGCGGCATGGCCGCTATTATGAGCAGATAAGGTCCTGCTGCCGGAGAAGCGCCGTGATCTCGGGGTCGCGCCCGCGGAATTCGCGGAATACCTCAAGAGCGGACTTGGAGCCGCCGAGCGCAAGCACCGTCTCCCTGTACTTCGCGCCGAGCGCCCTCATCGCCGCGTCGTCGGAGAGTCCGGCCTCCTCGAACGCGCCGAAGCAGTCCGCGCTCATCACCTCGGCCCATTTGTAGCCGTAGTATCCTGCCGCGTAGCCGCCAGCGAAGATGTGAGTGAACGCGCAGAGGAACCGGTCGCCTTCGACCTGCGGCAGCCCGAAGTGGCGGAACGTCGCGCGCTTCACTCCGTCCGGAGAGGCGTCTGCTCCGTCAGCGCCATGAAGAAGCATGTCCGTCTTGGCGAAAGCGAGCTGGCGGCGGCAGGCCGACGCGGCCCTGAAGTTTTTCGCGGCGCGAACCTTGCCTTTCAGGTCCGCGGGAACCGTTATGCCAGTCCTGTCGTCGAGACACCAGTTCTCCATGAACTGGCTGGCGACCTCGACCGCGTCCCACTCGACGAGGTTGATGCCGGCGGCGTCTTCCTCCTCCACTCGAGTGAGCATCTGCTGAAGCGCGTGGCCGAACTCGTGGAACAGCGTCTCGACCTCGCGAAGAGGCAGAAGGCAGCGCCCTTCGGCGTCCGGAACAGGAAAGTTGGCGCAGACGAGGGCCAGCGGCAGGACGCCCCTGCGCCTGTTGCGGAACTCGTTCATCCATGCGCCGCCCTGCTTGAGACCGTTCCTGACAAACGGGTCGAAGTAGAAGTGCGCGATCGTCTGACCGCCCTCCCTTACGGCGAAGAACCTGACGTCGTCGTGCCAGACCGGCGGTCTGTCGGCGCCGCGCAGCTCCTCCACATCGACGCCGAAGAGGAACTTCGCGATGCGGAAGAGCCCTCCGAGCACGGCCTCCAGCCCGAAATGGCGCTTGAGCGCCTCCTCGCTGTAGGCGTACTTCTCCTCGCGCAGACGCTCGGCGCAGAACGCGACGTCCCAGGGTTCGACCGTCGCTATGCCGAGCCTGCGCGCGGCGAAGTCGGCAAGCTCGCCCTTCTCGCGCTCCGCGACCTCGGCCGTCGCGGCGTCAAGCCCGTCTATCATCTCCATGACCGCGGCGACGGACGGCGCGCACTTCGACGCCAGCGACTTGGACGCGAAGTCCTCGAAGCCGAGAAGACGCGCCTCTTCGCGCCGCAGCCCGAGAATCTCCGCTATGCGCGTCTCGTTCTCGGTGGCGCGCGTCGAACGGGCGCGGCAGAGGCGCTCGCGAACATCGCGGTCGGCGCAGTGCTTCATCGTCTCCGGATAGTTCGCGTCGTCGATCGTGTAGGTCTTGCCGTCTTTCTCGAGCGAAAAGGCCTTTGTCGCGTCTATCACCGAATTGGCGAAGTCCATCGACAGCTTCGCCAGCCGCGCCTGGATCTCGTTGAAGCGAGCGAGCGAGTCGCCTTCGAGCCCCACGCCAGAAAGCTCGGCGCTCTCCACCATCTTCTGCAGGATGCGCTTTCTTACAGGGTCCGCGACCTCCTTCGAAAGGAGCGCCTTAGCAAGCGCGTATATTCTGCGGGACTGGCTGACGCGCAGGGCGAACGCCACGATCCTGGGCTGGAACTCCTCCTCTACGCGCCGCCATTCCTGCGAGTTCATGACGGACAGCATGTGCGAGACGTCGCCCCAGCAGCGCCAAAGCTCGCGCGTCGCGTCGTCAAGCCTCCAGACGAGGCCCTCGAACGTGTCGGCCCCGTCGCCTTCCAGCGCCGAGACGTCCCTTTCCGCCGCCTCCATGAGCCGCGGCAGCTCCGCCGCCGCGAACTCCGGAGTGAACTTTCCCCAGTCAGGAAACGACGCTTCCACGGACTACCTCCCGTGCCTGCGCATCTGCCGCGTCTGCGGCGGATCGATGATCTGGTCGGGCATGAGCGCGCCGGCTCCGCGCGCCTTCTCGGTCTGGCGGCGGATTATCCACATCTGCACGATCGAGAAGATGTTGGAGAGGAACCAGTAGAGCGATAGCGCGGACGGGAACGAGTAGAACATGACGAGCATCATCGTCGGCATGAACACCATCATCATGCGCTGCTGGCTTTTGTCGCCGGTCGACGGAGTGAACGCGCTCTGCAGTCCGGTCGTGACAGCCATCAGCACCGGCAGCACGTTGAGTCCGCCGAACGGGAACCAGCTCGCGAAGAGGCCCTCCGGCTCGGAAAGGTCGCATATCCAAAGGAACGGCGCGTAGCGCAGCTCGACCGCCGAGCGCAGGACGTTGAAGAGCGCGATGAACACGGGAATCTGTATAAGCATCGGCAGGCAAGAGCTCATCGGGTTCACCTTCTCCGACTTGTAGAGCGCCCACGTCTCCTGCTGGAGGCGCTGCGGATTGTCCTTGAACTTCTCCTGAAGCGCCTTCATCTTGGGCTGGAGCTCCTGCATCTTCTTCATGCCGACCGTCGACTTGTGGGTAAGCGGCCAGAAGAGGACGCGCACGAGGATGGTGAGCAGGATGATCGCGACGCCGTAGTTGGGGATCCATCCGTTGAACAGATTGAGCACCCAGACGAGAGGATAGCATATCCAGCGCCACATGCCGAACTCCATGACGTCCTTCATGCCGAGGTCCCAGAGAATAGACTGCTTCTTCGGGCCGACGTAGAACGTAGTCGTGCGCTTCGGGCCGACGTCGCCGAACTTGGCGCGCACCGCGACGGACTTCGGACGGTAGGACGCAACGCCAGTGTCGCGCGCGATTTCGGCGTCGAAGCCGGAGATCGCCGCGTCGGAGGACGCAAGAGCGGACACGAAGAAGCGGTTCTTCACCGCGATCCACTTCTGCTCGTCGGCGACGCCTGCGCGGACGCTCTCGGGCATTCCCGCCGCGCTGGACGAGCCGCTGCACCCGCCCGAGAGACCGCCGACGAGATACGTCTTGAGCGGCGAGTCGCCTTCGCAGTGGTGGACGACCTCCTCCTTGCCCCTGTCGTTGCGGGCGTCAAGCGAGTCCACCGAAAGAAGGTCGTTCTTGGAGGTGCCCATCGACATTACGCCGAGCGAGATCGTGCTTTCGGCGCCCTTGAGAGGCGAGTCGGCCCCGCCGAACTCCTCTTCGTAGACGATGCGGTAGCCTGGCTCGAGCCGCACGGTCCTCTTCACCGCGCCGTTCGCGAACACAACGCTGTTGGAAGTCGTCGACGCGACCTCGTACGCCGCGTTCGGGGCGAGCCCCTTCGCTCCGCGGAGCTCGCCGAGAGGAGACGACGCGAAGTCGAGCTCCACTGCGGGATTGGACTCCGAAATCTCGCCGGCGTCGCGGGCGAACTTCTTGAGCGTCGCCTTCTTGACTACCGCGCCCCAGGTCGAAAGCTCGAGCTTCGCCTCGTCGGACTCGAGCACCACCAGATTCTCGGGCACGGACGGCGCAGGGAACTCCTCGGACTTCTCGTCCTGCGGCTTCTCGGCTTCGGCCGCAGCGGCAGGCGTCGCCTGGCTCCTGGCCTCGACAGCCGCCGCCTCGTTCGTGAATGCCACGGACGCGCTTTGCTCCGCGGCAAGCCTCGCCCTTTCCTTGGCCTTCCCGTTTTCATTCCATATGTACCATGCAAGCGCCGCGCCCAGGAGGATGCAGATGATCTTTTCTGTCTTGTTCATATGCGATGAGTCTAGTGTAGATGCAAACAGACGGATATTTTACCAAATCCGCCGTCATATTGCATCATGGAGTTTCAACCTAAATACGGGAGCGCAGCTTTTGGCGGTCCCCGAGCGGCTGGAAGCCCGTACCTGCGCCTGCCAGCGCAGCGGGACACAAGAGACGGAATGGCGTCTCAATCAGGGGACGCAAACGCGTCAGTCGGCAATTTGGCGATCATCGGCCTTTCAGCCGATCATGGTGCGCCTATTATATGGAGGGCGCGAGATTGCACGAAAGCATCTTCGCGGGGCCCACAAGCTTTCGCCGGCAGATGGCAACAGGCGTTTGCCTTGCACACGCGGAAAAAACATGTCGGGGGCGCCCGCGAAGCTGCGGGTCGGGCGGCACCGCGCCCGAAGCGAAGGCTAGCGCTTGCACATCAGCGGCACGGACGAGAAGCCCTCGGGCCTGTCGTACAGCTCGCAGTGGCAGTCGCCGAGATGCTTGACCTTGAAGCCGTTCGCCTTGTACTCCTCGTAGTTGAACGCGTTGAGCTCGTCAATCGCGATCTGGTGGAACTTGTCGAAGTCGGGCCACCATTCCCAGCCGCTGCCGAAGTCGTTGTAGAGAAACGCGTCCGCGCACTGCTTGCCGAGCTCCGGAGTCACGTAGAACGCGCCCATGGCGAGGACGTTCACGCCGTTGCCGGTGATCGCGCGGAAAGCCGCGGGGACGGACTCCACGACGCCGGCATGCACACCAGGGCATTTCGACGCCGCGATGTGGATGCCCATTCCCGTGCCGCAGAAGATGAGCGCGCGCTCGAACTCCTTCTCGGTTATCATCGCTCCGACGCGAAGGCCGATGCGGTGGAACATGAGCTCGGTGTCGTTGGGGTCGGAGTCGGCCTTGACGCCGATGTCCGTGACGGTCCAGCCCTTCTTTTCGAGGTATTCCTTGATAGCCTCCTTGAGCGGATAGCCCGCGAAGTCGGCAGCCATTAGAATCTGTTTGTCTTTTACTGTTTTCATTGGTGTCGCAATCCTTTCTTAACTAACGGCACCATTTTACATGAAAGGCCGAAATCCGTCAACACCTGTATAGACAGCTGTGAATTTTAGTGGTATACTGTGGGCATGAGCGGCAAAGAGGTACTCGACAGGCTGGTGGCTGACATAACGTCAGGCGTGTATTCCAAGGAGGGGAAGCTCCATGGCGAAACCGCGCTCGCGGCATCGTTCGGCGTCTCGCGCATGACACTTCGCACGGCCCTCGACGAACTTCGCAGGCAGGGGCTGATCGAGAAGCGGAACGGCGCGGGCTCGTTTCTCACGAAGCGCGCGTTAAGGAAGAGCGGGCTCTTAGGGCTTGTCATACCGGACTACGAGTCGTTCGGTTTCTTCGCCGCGATAAAGGGCGAAGTGTCGCGCCATGCCGCGCGCCTTAGGTACCGCGTCGAGCTGGTCTCGTCATCCGCGCGCACGCACGACGAGATGGTTCTCGACATCCGCCACAAGGTGCGCGCCCTTGCCGTTAACAAGGCGGAGGGCGTGATATTTCGTCCGTTCGTGCCGGAGACGTTCTCCGAGACGAACATGGAGATCGTAAAGATCCTGCGCAGGGCGGAGATACCGGTCGTGCTGATCGACTCGGACGTGACGCGTCCGCCGATGCGCAGCGACTGCGACCTTGTCGCGGTGAACAACATCGGCGCCGGTCGGCAGATCGCGGACCATCTGCACGACCGCGGCTACGGGCGGATAGCCTTTCTCATGCAGGGGCCGAGCCATCTCGCGAACGCGAACTGGAGCAACAGGCTATTCGGGCTTGCCGGCGAACTCGCGCTTCTCGGGCACGAAGGCAGCGTCTGCAAGCTGACGCTGGCTCCGTCGAACGAGAGGATGCTGAGAGACGTGATGCGCAAGCGCGACAGGCCCGACGCAATCGTCTGCGGCAACGACGAGCAGGCGTTCGTCCTGATGCAGACGCTCGCGAAGATCGGCAAGCGCGTGCCGAACGACGTGGCGGTCGTCGGGTTCGACGACGTGCCCATCGCACGCACGAGCGTGCCGCCGCTGACGACCATTTCGCAGCCGGTCAAGAAGCTCGCGGCGACCGCGTTCAAGACGCTTCTCGCGCGGATGCGCTATCCGAACAACGATCCGCGCGAGATACTGCTGGACGCACCGCTTGTCGTGAGGCGCTCGACCTCGAAGGCCGGCGACTAGCGCCCGGAGCACGGGCGCTAGAGAAGATTGCGCTGGATCTTGCCCGAGACCGTCTTGGGCAGCTCGTCGCGGAAGACCACGATGCGCGGATACTTGTACGGCGCGGTGTGGCTCTTGACGTAGTCCTGAATCTCCTTCTTGAGCTCCTCGGTCGGCTCCTTGCCCTTGACGAGCTTTATCGTCGCCTTGACGACCTGTCCGCGCACCGGGTCGGGCGCGGCCGAAACGCCGCACTCGACAACATACGGAAGCTCCATGATCACGTTCTCGATCTCGAACGGGCCGATGCGGTAGCCGGACGACTTGATCACGTCGTCCGCACGCCCGACATAGTGGTAGTAGCCGTCCTCGTCCTTCCACGCGACGTCGCAGGTGTGGTAGCAGCCGTGGCGCCATGCGTCGGCGGTCTTCTCCTCGTCCTTGTAGTAGCCGATGAATATGCCGGGATGGGGATTGGAGCGCGGGGTCCTGACCACGATCTCGCCGTGTTCGCCGGCGGGAACGCTGTGGCCCTCCTCGTCGACAAGGTCGATGCCGTAGTCCGGAACGGGCTTGCCCATTGCGCCGGGCTTGATCTCGTCGCCGAAGAGCGTGCCGAGCGCGCATGTCGTCTCGGTCTGGCCGAAGCCCTCGTAGATCGAGAGGCCCGTGGCGCGCTTGAACTGGGTGAACACCTCCGGATTCAGCGCTTCGCCGGCCGTGGTCGCATGGTGCACGGAGGAGAAGTCGTACTTCGAGATGTCCTCCTTGATGAGCATGCGGTACATGGTTGGCGGCGCGCAGAACGTCGTGATGCCGTACTTCGCGAACATCGGGAGAATCTTCTCCGCATGGAAGCGGTCGAAGTCGTAGACGAAGAGCGCGCCCTCGCACATCCACTGGCCGTAGAGCTTGCCCCAGCTCGCCTTCGCCCAGCCCGTCTCGGAGATGGTGAGGTGAAGCCCGTCGCGCTCGATCTGGTGCCAGTACTTCGCGGTCACGAAATGCCCGAGGCCGTAGAGATGGCTGTGGAGAGCCATCTTCGGATAGCCGGTGGTGCCGCTCGTGAAGAACATGAGCATCGGGTCCTTGCCGCCCGGCGCATCCGGCCCGCGCCCGAAGACGCGCGAGAAGCCGACGTACTCGCGGTCGAAGCTGCGCCAGCCTTCGCGGTCGCCGTTGACGATCATCTTGACGAGGGGCTTGCGGGAAGGATCCTCCTTGAGCAGCTCGGCCTCGGCAAGCTCGGCCTCGTGCGCGACTTCGCCGTCGGCGGTGCAGACGAGGGCCTTGACGTCAGCGGCCTTGAACCGGTACGTGAGGTCGTGGTCCTTGAGCTGGCTCACGGCGGGGATCACTATGGCGCCGATCTTGTGGAGCGCTAGGACGGCCGGCCAGTACTGGTAGTGGCGCTTGAGGATGAACATCACCATGTCGCCGCGGCCTATGCCGACGGAACGGAAGTAGTTCGCCATCTGGTTCGACATGTCGCTGATCTCGCGGAAGGAGAAGCGGCGTTCGGTGAAGTGGTCGCTGACGTGGAGAAGCGCGAGCTTGTCGGGATATCTCGCGGCGATCGCGTCCACGATGTCGAAGGCGAAGTTGAACCTGTCGGTGTTCTTGAAGCGGACGTGCTCAAGGTGCCCGGACGGGCTTTCCTCGCACTCGACGAAGCGGTCGACGACAAGCGGGACCTTCTCGCTGCGCGGGCGGACGGTCTCAAGGCCCAGATGGCTGTCGCCGTCCTCGCCGGCCATGACCATCGCGAGGAAGGTCACGCCCTCCGGCGAAGTCGCAACCATCCCGTGAGGCGTCGAAGAGCGGTAGTAGATCGAGTCGCCTTCGTTCAGCTCCTCGACGTGCTCGCCGACGCGCACCTTCATCGAGCCCTTGAGGACAATGTCGAATTCCTGGCCGGCATGGGTGGTCGTGGGAATGGGCTTCCCGAGAAGAGCCTCGTCGAACTTGTACGTCACCCAGTAGGGAGTGCCGAGCCTGTTCTGGAACATGGCCGCCTGGTTGCGGATGTCCATGTGCGACTCGTGGGCGGTCAGCGGACCCTGGCCCGCGCGAGTCACCTCATAGCCGCTCAGATGCGCGCTGTGGCCCTTCAGCAGCGCGTTGATGTCGATGCCGAAGGCGATCGCGCACTGATGCAGAAAGTTGAACGTCGGATCGCTCTGCCCGGCCTCGACCTTCGCATACTCCTCTGCGCTTACGCCGGTCAGGTCCGCCATCTGCTCGACGGAGTAACCGATTATCTCGCGCATTTCCCTTATGCGCGCCGCCATTTCAGCCAATTTCTGTCCGCTGTCTTCGCTCATTTTCCGCTCCAATGAATCAAAAGTTCGGATATTATATCATTTTTTGGCGCCAGATGTCGCCTTCGTCGGCGGCAATCGAACAATCGGGGTTTTCACGCAAGCCAATATTTGATACAATTCCATCAAACTAATCAAGGAAGGAAAATCTGAAAATGTTTTCATTCTCGGTTGCGCTCGTCGCATCGTCAATAGCAGGAGCGCACGCGGCATGTCCTACGGACGGCATCGGAAACGTCAGGCTCAAGGGGTGGCTGGGCGATCGGCTCGACACAATGATCGAACGGCATGTAGTCGGCACCGACGTCGACTACATCACCGCGCCGTTTCTGGAGAAGACGGAAAGGCACGGCTGGTGGCAGACGGAATTCTGGGGCAAGTACATGCACTCCGCCGTGCCTTACCTCGTCTACTCCGGCTCAGAGCGTCTGCGCACATCGGTAGAGCGCGGCGTCTCGCGCATACTCTCGTCGCAGGAGCCCGAGGGCTACATCGGCAACTATCCTGACGACCTGAGGTGCGGCGAGGGCTGGGACGTGTGGGGCGCAAAGTACACGATGATGGGCCTCATGCACTACAGCGACCTGGCGAAGGCCGAGGGCAGAGACGCCGACTGCAAGAAGGCGCTCGACGCGGCAAGGCGCCTCTGCGACTACGAGATCGGCGAAATCGGTCCCGGCGGCAGGCGCGGGCGCGAGCTGTGGCAGACCGGCTACTGGTCGGGCTACGCCAGCTCGTCCATACTCGAGCCCGTGATGTGGCTCTACAAGCGCACCGGCGACAGGAAGTACCTCGACTTCGCGGCGTTCCTCGTCAAGGGCATGACCGAGGCCAAGAGCGGCCCGCGTCTTCTCGACCTGGCGATGAAGGGAGTCTCTGTGGCGGACCGCAACGGCTACGACAACCAGCCCGAGAAGGACGGCGGATACGTCATCAAGCACAACCGCTGGAAAGCCTACGAGATGATGAGCTGCTACCAGGGCTTTCTGGAGTACTACGAGGCGACGGGCCGCAAGGACCTGTTCGACGCGGCAGTCAGGACGGGCGAGGACATCGCTAAGGAGGAGATCAACCTCGCCGGCGGCTGCTCCTGCTCCGAGGCGTGGTTCCACGGCGCGCGCAAGCAGCACCTGCCGCACCTGCGTCTCCAGGAGACGTGCGTGACGACGACGTGGATGCGCTTCTGCGAGAAGCTGCTGGACATGACTGACGATCCGAAGTGGGCCGACCAGCTCGAGCGCACGTTCTACAACGCCTACCTTGGCGCGATGAAGCTCGACGGTTCGGAATTCGCGGGCTACACTCCCCTTTCCGGCAACCGCTACCACGGCCAGCACCACTGCTTCATGCACACAGACTGCTGCACGGCGAACGGGCCCAGGGGATTCCTCTGCTTTCTCCGCAAGTTCTTCACGACGCGCGGCGGAGCGGCGACGTTCAACTTCTACTCGTCCGCGCTCGTCAAGGGCGAGCTCGATGACGGCCGCAAGGTCGCGTTCGACATGTACTCGCTCTATCCGCGCGGCAACTATGCCAGGATCGTAAGCCACACCGAGCGCGTCGGCAGCGTGCCGCTCCGTCTGCGCGTTCCTTCATGGAGCGCCAACACGTCCGTCTCGGTGAACGGAAAGGCCGTCGGCGGCGCCGTGGCCGGAGGCTACTGCACGATCGAGCGCGAATGGAAGCTCGGCGACGTTGTCGAGATCAGGTTCGACATGCCGGTAGTGGCGCACAGCCTTGAACATCACGTCGCGTTCACCCGCGGCCCCGTGCTTCTCGCCCGCGACAGCCGCTTTGGCGACGGCGACATGACAGAGCCCATCAGGCGCGGGCTCAAGGACGGGCAGACGATGCATTCCTTCAATTCGGTGCGCTCTCCGTCCGACGACATGTGGATGGCGTTCTCGGCGACGCTTCCGATGGGCTCGCACCACGAAAACCCCGAAGGCGCTCTTCCGACGACCGTCTTCTTCTGCGACTACGCCTCTGCCGGCAACAAGTGGCAGCGCGACAACTACTATCGCACGTGGTTCCCGGTGGAGTACGGTCCCGCCGAGTGAAATCGGCCTTCTGCGCGCTGTACGACGCATCCGCGGAGAACATAGGCGTCCCCTATGACTCCGCGGCGGTTTTTCCGATTATCCAATGAACGGCGCGTGTGCTATACTATGCGGCGTTGACAGCGAAAAGAAAAACACCGGCCAACTTTAACGAAAGGAACACAACAATGAGCAAAGCAGCGAAAAGCATTCTGGAGAAGATCGGCGGCACACCCCTCGTCGAGATATCCAACAAGCTGAACAAGGGCGGGGCGAAGGTCCTCGTGAAAGTCGAGTTCTTCAATCCAGGAGGCAGCGTCAAGGACCGCATAGCGTTGTCGATGGTCGAGGCTGCGGAGAAGAGCGGAGTTCTCAAGCCCGGCGCGACGATCATCGAGCCTACCAGCGGCAACACCGGCGTCGGCCTCGCGCTCGTCAGCGCGGTCAAGGGCTACCACCTTGTGCTTACGATGCCCGAGACGATGAGCATCGAGCGCCGCAAGCTCGCGGCGGCATACGGCGCCGAGATCGTGCTCACGCCCGGCTCGGCGGGAATGAAAGGCGCAATCGCCAAGGCGAACGAGCTTAGGGACTCCACGCCTGGAGCGGTGATCCTGCAGCAGTTCGAGAACCCCGCCAACCCCGAATTCCACTATCGCACCACCGGCCCCGAAGTCTGGAACGAAACCGACGGCGAAGTGGCGGCGTTTGTCGCGGGCGTCGGCACCGGCGGCACGATCACCGGCACCGGCAAGTTCCTCAAGGAGAAGAACCCCAACGTGAAGATCTTCGCGGTCGAGCCCGACACCTCGCCTGTTCTCTCAGGCGGACAGCCCGGCCCCCACAAGATCCAGGGCATCGGCGCGGGATTCGTTCCGAAGGTGCTGGACACGTCGATTCTCACCGAGGTGTTCAAGGTCTCCGCCGACAATGCCGGCGCGACGGCCCGCGCCGCAGCCGCGCAGGACGGCCTGCTCGTCGGCATCTCGTCCGGTGCCTCGCTCTGGGCCGCGCTCGAGCCCTCC
>JAEEGH010026074.1_pt1 | contig 11671 bp, 10 predicted proteins | sample 9134181 | NCBI WGS metagenome assembly JAEEGH01 (sample SAMN16246544, study PRJNA631951) | gut metagenome | biome: gut microbiome; feature: rumen; material: DP-attached | host: Bos | place: Iran: Karaj | collected 2018-10 | reverse complement strand
TAACATGATGTTGTTGATAAGCTTACTTACTACAACGTCATTGTAGACAGGATCCGGAAGAACCGTTCTCTTTGGGGTATTGCCTTTTCTTGGCACTTTGCTTCCCTCCTAACATGATTATAAAAGTTTTACTGTCTAAAACTTGAAACCATAGGTACTCACGTTTCAGTTGTTACTTGTGGACCGTGTTAAGCGTCTCAGTCGGGCAATGTCCATATATGAACAATGTACTGATCACTTATGTCCAACCCCTGCGCGAAAATTCTCACGCGGGATTACTTCTTAACCTTCGCAGCCTTCGGCTTCTTAGCGCCGTACTTGGATCTGCCCTGCTGGCGATCTGTAACGCCTGCTGTATCAAGGGTGCCTCTTACGATGTGATAACGTACACCAGGGAGGTCCTTAACACGTCCGCCTCTGATGAGAACAACAGAGTGCTCCTGAAGGTTGTGTCCGATACCCGGAATATATGCAGTAACCTCGTAGCCGTTTGTAAGACGAACTCTGGCAACCTTACGAAGAGCTGAATTAGGCTTCTTAGGTGTTGTTGTCTTAACAACCGTGCAAACGCCGCGCTTTTGAGGCGAATCAAGATTTGTCTGCTTGTTCCTGATGGTATTCATCGAGAACTGAAGCGCCGGGGAAGCAGACTTGAATGTCTTTGACTGTCTGCCGGACTTAACCAATTGATTGAACGTTGGCATCAATACATCTCCTTTCTTAGTTTTTTACGCGCAAATATGAGCACAAAGTCCCCTTTGCGAGCAATTAAGTATACACCCGTGTTTTTTGAATGTAAACCGCATTTTTTACTTGGTTTCTTATTATCTGCTATAGACGCCCGTAACAAGCTCTTTAATATATGCTTCCTTATTTGGCAGTCCGGGACATTCTTCTGCTCTCTTAATGGCAAGATCCTTGTCGTACGGAATGCTTAAGAAAGAGAAGTTTACGGGAGCTTCTTGTTCCGAATCAAGCTCGCCTTCGATCAACAGCGCGTGGCATCTCGTAACGCCAAGGGGATTGCCCACGCTTCCGGTGTTTACCGCATATCCCATATCAAACGTGCGAAGATACGGCGTGTGGCAGTCAGCGCAGATAAAGCCTCCGTGAACCTTTCCCTTTTTATCGGTAAATCCCGGACGGTACTCGTCAATGGTCAGATACGTGTGATAGTTGACATCGACCGGCCTTCCGTGGAGAAGCCTGAAATTAATGCCGCTTATGAGGATCTCATCTTCGAGAGGGAGAGATTCGAGCCAGGCCATTCTGTCCTTTCCGAGCTGCTCCCAGAAGAATGACATTTCAGCCCATTCCGGAGGACAGTTTCTGGATAGTTCACCTATGAAAATATCCCAGTTTCCTGCAAGGAATCTATCGCAATGATCACGGACCCAATCGAAAGTCTTATCGCTTTCAGGACCCTTTCCTACAGCATCACCCAGGAACCAGATCAGGTCCGGCCTGATCTTTTCGATTTCCTTTTCCAATGCAAGCGTTGCAGGCATATTTCCGTGCAGATCTGCTAAAAACAATATTTTTGACATGTTAAATCCTTACTTCCGGGTTTTCGAGCGGGTTTGATAATTATACAGAAAAAGCATAAAAATTTGATTGTCAAACCCAAAATTTCTTATTCACATATCAGGGCAAACCCTATATACTTACTAAGGTTATTTTTTAATTACAAGGAGTGTGACTTCAATGAAAGTAAAAATCACAGAAACCGTGCTGCGTGACTCACAGCAGTCGCTCATCGCAACACGTATGCCGTTCTCCGATTTCGAGGGCATCCTTGAGACTTTGGACAACGCCGGCTACTACTCACTCGAGTGCTGGGGCGGCGCAACATTCGACTCATGCCTCAGATATCTGGACGAGGATCCGTGGGAGAGACTTAGAAAGATCAAGGCAGTCTGCAAGAAGACTCCCCTTCAGATGCTCATCCGCGGTCAGAACATCTTAGGCTACAAGCACTATCCCGATGACGTCGTAAGACTCTTCTGCCGCAAGGCTGCAGAGAACGGTATGGATATCTTCCGTATCTTCGACGCCCTCAATGATTTCAGAAACATTGAAGTCTGCATTGACGAGGTAAAGAAGTGCGGCAAGCATGCACAGGGCTGCATCTGCTACACAACTTCACCTGTACATACAATCGAGAAGTATGTTGAGATGTGCAAGGAACTTGAGAGCATGGGCGTTGACTCCATCGCTATCAAGGACATGGCAGGCATCTGCTCACCTAAGGAAGCTTATGATCTCATCAAGGCTATCAAGGGTGCAAACATCAAAGTACCTCTCTTCTTCCACACACACCACACAACAGGCATGGGTCCTATGACTCTCCTTAAGGCTGTTGAAGCAGGTGTTGACGGAATCGACTGCGCTATCTCCACAATGGCAGGCGGCACATCACAGCCCGCTACTGAGACAATGGCTTACACACTTAAGCAGTTCGGCTATGACTCAGGTCTTGATATGGACAAGCTCAAGGAGATCGCTGATTTCTTCGTACCCGTCAGAAAGAAGTTCCTTGACAACGGTACACTCAATCCTACAGTTATGGGCATCAAGGCTGACATCCTTAAGTATCAGGTTCCGGGCGGAATGCTCTCCAACATGATCGCTAACCTTAAGGACATGCACGCTCTTGACAAGTTCGACGAGGCTCTCGCTGAGATCCCTGCAGTACGTAAGGACATGGGTTATCCCCCGCTCGTTACACCTCTTTCTCAGATGGTTGGTAACCAGGCAGTTCAGAATGTCCTCTTAGGCGAGAGATATAAGAACATCTCCAAGGAGATCAAGGCTTACCTCCGTGGCGAATACGGCAGAGCACCGGGCGAAGTCAACCAGGAACTCATCGACAGATGCTGGAAGCCTGAAGAACTCGTTAAGGGCAGATATGCCGATTCCTTAGAGCCCGCATTTGAGAAGACAAAGAAGGAGCTTGGCGATAAGGCAAGATCCGACGAGGATGTCCTCTCCTACATCGCTTTCCCTCAGGTTGCAGAGAAGTTCTTCGCTGCACGTGAAGAGAAAGAATCCAACACAGTTAACTACACCATCGAGAAGAAGGAGGATTAATTATGAATCCTTATGTTCAGTTGGCTGTAGAGCGCGGATCGCATCTCTCCACTTCTGAGATGCTCCTCAACGCCGGCATCGTTATCCTCGTGGTATTTGCGGTGCTCTTCCTGATGTACATCCTGATCTCTCTTTCAGGAAAGATCATCCAGGGCATTACAAAGCTCGGCGCTAAAGAAGAACCCGCCAAGGCAGCTCCTGCCGCAGCACCCGCTGCACCTGCTGCTCCCGAAGAGGAATTCTCTTCCGGATCATTGAAGCTTAAGAACTGTGATGAGAAGACCGCTGCCATGATCATGGCAATCGTCGCTGATGACTCCGGAATCCCGCTCGAAGAGCTCGTATTCAAGTCAATCAAGTTGGTCGAAAAAGATTAAAGGAGAACATCCATGATTTATAACGTAACTATCAACGATAAAGTTTATGAGGTAGAAGTCGAGAAAGGCAAGGCCAATCTCATCAAGACAACTGCTGTTGTAGCTGCTGCACCTGCAGCTGCTCCCGCTCCTGCTGCTGCACCCGCTCCTGCTGCTGCACCCGCTGCTGCTCCTGCTGTCGCTGCTGCTGCAGGCACAACACCTGTTAACTCACCTATGCCCGGTACGATCCTTGACGTTAAGGTCGCTGTCGGTCAGGCAGTTAAGGAAGGCGAGCTCGTTTGCATCCTCGAAGCTATGAAGATGGAGAACGAGATCTATGCACCTTGCTCCGGTTCAGTTGCTCAGGTTCTCGTAACAAAGGGCGCATCTGTTGACACAGGCACACCTTTGGTAACGATTTCTTGATCAGGGGGTAGCAGGTAATGTTAGAAGTATTAAAAAATCTGTGGGAGACCTCAGGTATTGCCACGATGACGTGGCAGCAGGGCGTGATGATCCTCATCTCGTTCATCCTGTTCTATCTCGCAATCAAGAAGCAGTATGAGCCTTTGCTCTTACTCCCTATCGCATTCGGTATGCTCCTTACAAACCTCCCCTGGCCCGGCGGCGGAATCTTCCACCCCGAGTGGTTCCAGGGCGACATCAACTGGGCAGCATTGGGCGGCGCTTATCACGATCCCGTTACCGGTGCGCACATTGATCCGGGTCTTTTCGACTTCTTATACATCGGCGTTAAGATGGATATCTTCCCCTGCCTCATCTTCATGGCAGTCGGCGCTATGACAGACTTCGGACCCCTGATCTCCAGACCTTCATCCTTCTTCATGGGTGCAGGCGCTCAGTTCGGTATCTCCTTCGCATTCGTAGTAGCTTGCCTCTTGGGCTTCGACCCTCAGGGCGCAGCTTCTATCGGTATCATCGGCGGTGCTGACGGCCCGACAGCTATCTATCTCACATCCAAGCTCGCACCTGAGCTCCTCGGCGCTATCGCTATCGCAGCATATTCATACATGGCCCTGATCCCTATGATCCAGCCGCCTATCATGAAGCTGCTCACAACCAAGAAGATGCGTCAGGTAAAGATGGAGCAGACAAGACCTGTCTCCAAGGCAGAAAAGATCTGCTTCCCTATCATCGTAACAGTTGTCTGCGTTCTTATCCTTCCTTCCGTTGCACCTCTCCTCGGCTGCCTCATGCTCGGCAACCTCTTCAGAGAATCCGGTGTTACAGAGCGTCTTTCAGACACAGCACAGAACGCAATGTGCAACATCGTAACGATCTTCCTCGGAACATCCGTTGGTGCTACAGCAGTTGGCGCTAACTTCCTCAAGCTCGAGACAGTTAAGATCATCATCATCGGCCTTTGCGCTTTCGCCTTCGCTACAGTCGGCGGACTCCTCATCGGTATCGTTATGTACTTCCTGTCCGGCAAGAAGATCAACCCGCTCATCGGCGCAGCAGGCGTTTCCGCCGTTCCTATGGCAGCACGTGTTGCTTCCAAAGTTGGCCAGAAGGAGAATCCTTCCAACTTCCTGCTCATGCACGCCATGGGTCCTAACGTAGCAGGCGTTATCGGTTCTGCAGTTGCTGCAGGCATCCTGCTCACACTCTTCGGCTAATAATTCTTTATTAGTAATCAAATAACCAATTTAACCCCCGGAGCACCGCTTCGGGGGTTTTAGTTTGCATATCCGTAACACCGTCTCCCATCTGACGATGCAAGGCTCAACTATTAGTGGGAAATCCTTAATACGCTGTCGGTTTCTTCAGGGGTTTTGGGCGATAATTTGTCGGCTTTTGCAGGCTTTTTGGAGATCCTTGCAGACGTTTGCCGGGTTTAAGGTAAATCCTTGTATAAGATCTTGTCGATTTGTCTCAGCCATTGTGGGCATAACAATTGTATTGATAAATCGACAAAACAGCACTAAAGGTTTGGAACAAAACCGACAATTGCCGGCAGGGAACATACAAAAGCCGGCAAAAAGCTTGAGAAAAGCTTTGAAAAGCCTGCAAGAAACCGGCACTGTATTAGACGCGAGGCTTTTAAATCCGCAGCCGCGCTCCGGTAATTATCTCCAAAAAGTACAATCCCCTCCGGTTCGGGTTTTCCGGAGGGGATTCCTAAAAGGAAGGTTAATAAGAGAGGAAAAACTTTACATGGTCCATTCTGCAGCACGCTGTCTCATATGGACAAACCTGCTGTAAACAGCGTTCTCGCTTAAAAGTTGATTATGTGTTCCGGCTTCAAGACCGCGGTTGTTTATCACAGCGATCTGATCAGCATGTCTGATCGTCTCGAGTCTGTGTGCGATCATGATAACGGTCTTGTCAGCGGTGAGAGCATCGAATGCGGCTCTCAGCTTGTCTTCGTTCTCAGGATCGACGTTGGCTGTGGCTTCGTCGAGGATAATGATCGGGGCATCTTTAAGGATCGCTCTGGCGATGGAGATCCTCTGCCTCTCGCCGCCGGATAATGTGCCGCCGCCTTCTCCGATCACGGTGTCATAGCCGCGCGGCAAAGACATTATGAAGTCGTGGCAGCAAGCCATCTTGGCAGCCCTGATAACTTCCTCCCTGCTTGCGTCCGGTTTGCCGAACCTGATGTTGTTTTCGATCGTGTCCTCGAAAAGATACACATCCTGGAAAACAATACTTATCTGCGACATCAGTGAGTCTAATGTGTAATCCCTGATGTCCTTGCCGCCGATCGAGATGCTTCCGCGCTTTACATCCCAGAATCTCGAGATAAGAAGTGCCAGTGTCGTTTTGCCGGCGCCGGAGGGTCCCACAAAGGCAGTCATGGTCTTGTCAGGAATAGTAAGAGATATATCCTTTAGGATGTCTTTGTCGCCGTATGAGAAGCTGACGTTGTCTACGCGGATATCATGAGATGACGGTTTGACCGCTTCTCCTTTAAGATCCAGCTGTGGCATCTCATCTGTCTTCCCGACCTGATCTAAGGAACCGGTTACAATACGCAGCATCGACATGCCTGAATCCGTCTGTTCGATCTCTGCGAACACCTGATATGAGACAACGATAAGTATCATTGCAGTGGCAAGCGGCATTGTTCCGTCGAGATAGAAAATTACTGAGAGGAATATTATAAGAATCTTAAAAACACTGAGTATGATGTTCTGGATCATGGTGATCGGTATGAACATCTTCTCAAGCCCCATATTGCGGTCTTTGTAGTAATCTATGGCATCTCTCAGTCTCGCGTCACCCTTGCCTGCGAGGTTGAACGACTTAACTACGCTCATTCCCTGAAGGTTCTCAAGGACCTCCGATACGATCATGGTCTTGCAGCGTTCTCTTTCGGGCGCAAGGGTTCTGGACCGGTGCTCCATTATAGAAGTAAAGAGCAGGTATACTATCATTCCGGTAAGTACGACTGCGGCTATCCTCATATCAAGGAACGGAAGACAAGAGAAGAATATGACCGTATTGATCAATCCGCCCAGCACAAGTACCAGGACGGACACGCCGAGATTTTCCACGGTGTCCATTACCGTTGTGGTAATGCCGGTTATCTCTCCCACGCTGTTATCATTGAAAAAGCCCATGGGGACTCTTTTCAGTTTCTGCGCGATCTCCATCCTCTTGTCCGCGCTCATGTAATAACCCGCATGAGTCTGCTGAAGAAGAGAGATGTTCCTTGTCAGAGCCATTCCGAGAATGCTTGCGAGCATGATCGCCAATGCGCCCCATGCCGGCAGATATGTATCGTTTCCGTCCACGAGGGCAATGATTATCAGATAGATCGCACCGATCCTCAGCATAGAGAAAACAGCTTTAAGAAAACTCGTGAATATAGACTTGTAGATATTCTTTCTCTCGCTTCCTGCGAAACGGAATATCCTGCCTAATGCTTCGATCATGCTACACCTGCACTTTCCACGCCTACGTGGGCGTTCCACATGAGACGGTAAAGGCCGCATCTCTTGAGCAGTTCCTCGTGAGTTCCGGAATCCCTTACGGTTCCCTGTTCGACAACCACGATATTATCTGCATCGGTGATCGTGGACAGCCTGTGCGCTATAACGATGACGGTCTTGTTCCTGATAAGGTTACCTATTGCCTTCTGGATAACTGCTTCATTCTCAGGATCGATATAAGCCGTTGCTTCATCAAGGATAACGATTGGAGCATCCTTGATCATGGCACGGGCGATCGCGATACGCTGCTTCTCGCCGCCGGAGAGGTGTGCGCCGCCCTGGCCGACCATGGTGGAGAAGCCTTTTTCGAGACCTTCGATAAACTGTCTGCATCCGGATGCTTCGGCAGCCGCAATGACTTCCTCATCCGTAGCATTCATCTGTCCCATTCTTATGTTGTTCATTACAGTGTCGTTGAACAGGTATATATCCTGTGATACGTATGCCACCTGATCGTACAACTGCTTAAGGGGGATGTCCTTGAGATTGATGCCGCCCATCGTGACCGTGCCGTCCTCGACATCCCAGAAGCCTGCTATGAGCTTGGCGATGGTGGACTTGCCGCCGCCGGAAGGTCCGACGAGAGCAGTCATCTTGCCCGCTTCAACCTCAAGCGTTATATCGTGAAGGACCTGTGTGCCCTTGTGATATGAATAAGATACGTTGTCCATCTTTATGCTGTGATCTTTTATCAGGACAGGCTTCTCGCTGTGACGCTGTTCGTTGCCCGATAAGATCTCATCAACAGTGCCCAGGATCGTCTTTACCTTTGTAAAGGTGTCGGCGAAATTGATCGCGTTCATCACGGGTCCGACGATGCACATTGACAGCATGATCGACGTTATAAATGTTCCCATGCTGATCGAACCGTTAACGTACATGACCCATCCTAAAGGGAGCACGGTAACGAGTGTTGACGGAGCGATTGCGTAAGCGAGCGACCACTTGTACTGGATCTTCTTCATCCAGTTGTAGTAGTATTCTGCCGTCGCCAGCACCCTGTCCTTAAACTTGGCATAGGACTTGTCGCCCTGGTTATAAGCCTTTATGACTTCAATGCCTCTGATGTACTCGACGATCGAGTTGTTCATCTTCTGGACAGTCCTTACCGAGCCCTCGTAATCCCTGTTGTATCCGATCAGGATGAAGAGCGCGAAAACAAGACCTGCAGGGATCGATATGAGTGTGATAAGCCCCATTCTCCAGTCGACACACATAAGGTAGCCCCAGATGGTAAGAGTTCCCAGGATGTTCGCGGTCATCTCAGGGATCATGTGGGCAAGCGGTCTTTCCATACTCTCGACTTCATCGACGATTATCTGCTTTAACTTGCCGGATGAGGTGTCGATAATCGTGCCAAGGGGCATTTTCGGGAGCTTGTCGAAGATGGCTTTCCTGATATCGGCAAGGGTATTAAAGGCCGCCTTGTGGCTTAAGCCCAGTCCGATACTGTAGAATACCGTCTTTATGACAAATCCGGCCAATCCGAGAACGCACCACCATAAGTATTCCTTAAGATCTGTAACGCCGGAAATCAGCATCTCTATGACCTTAGCTGCAGCGATATAAGGAAGGATATTTCCGGTCACTCCTATTACCGCATTGATAATTGATGCGATAAGCCTCGGGTGCTCTTTATGCGCAAGCTGCCACAGACGCTTTAAGGCAGTTATCTGATCGTCTTCAATGATCCTTTTCTCTTTAAGCGTACTGGTCCTGTAGAGCCATCTGTCGTACATCTCACGGGTAAGCTTTCCGTACTCGATGGCTTTGCCGTCCTGAATGTAGATAAGCTCATCGCAGCATTCGGCGATAAGCTCAGGATCGTGCGTAACTATAAAGATCGTTTTGCCCTTTGCTTTCAGATCCCTGATAAGACCTGACACGGCTTTCATGTGACGGTAATCAAGGCCTGATGTCGGCTCGTCAAAGACGATGATCTCCCTGTCTGATATGACTGCGCTTCCGATCGCGACACGCTGCTTCTCGCCGCCTGAAAGCGAGTGCGGGTGCCTTTCCGCTTTGTCCGAGAGATTTAACTCATCAAGTATGTTTTTTACTCTCTCATCTGACGTCTCATCTTCCTTGTTAAGACTGAACCTCATCTCTTCATCAACGGAATCGGTGAAAAGCTGGTGTCCGACATCCTGCATTACCATGAATGTATTCTTAAGCCTTTTTCTTCTGGCATAGATGTTTCCGTCAAATTCCACGCTGCCGGTAGCACCTCTCTCAAGGCCGCAGAGGGCTCTTGCAAAAGTACTCTTTCCGGCACCGTTATCTCCGACTATTCCTATTATCGAATTTCTTGCGATATTGATGCACGGGATCGTCAGTGACTCCTGGAGTCTTCCGGGGTAGGTATAGTGGAAGTTTGCGATTACGATACGGTCATCCTCATTTACGGGCTCGCCTTTAAGAGGAAGATTCATAATGTCAGTGCTTCGAAGACCCATCCGGGAGAGCTTTTCGCGTCCTAAAGAGATAAGTTCGTCAGGCGTGCATTCAAGCTCTATCTTTCCCTTGTTTAAGTAGAGGACCCTGTCTGCCAGCGGAAGGACATAGTAGAGCCTGTGCTCTGCGATAACGACAGTCTTGCCCTCCTCTTTCCATACCTTTATGATCTCAGCTAATTCCTTTATCGTATGAAGATCCAGGTTTGATGACGGTTCGTCCAGAACGATGATATCAGCGCCTGAAGTATCTGCACAGCCGCACGCGACCTTCTGTTTCTCTCCTCCCGACATCTTGAAAAGATTCCTGCCCAGGAGGTTTTCCATTCTTAATTTTTCAACCGTGGAACGGAGTCTGGCGTCCATTTCCTCACGGCTCTTTCCGCGGTTCTCAAGGCTGAAGACCATCTCTTCGGTCGAATCGACATTATAGAACTGTGTTTTCGGATTCTGGAAAACAGAAGCTACATCCTCCGCAAGAACATGCAAGGGAGTATCTGCCGTATCGTTTCCGTTCACAGTAACAGTGCCGGACAGCTCGCCTTTATAGTAGTTTGGTATCAGGCCGTTTATCATCCTGATAAGCGTCGACTTGCCGCACCCTGATTCTCCGCACAGGAGAATGACCTCGCCGTCACGGATCTTCAGATCAAGATCCGAGACAATGCCGGTACCATCCCCGTACTCGAATGATACATTGTTGAATTCAATCATTTATTTCACCTGTTATTACTTATTTCAGATCCCTATTCCCCTTGTAAGCAGGTATACGCCGGCCAGGAATATGCATGTTGCAAGGAACGCGAAAAGATCCTTCCCCGAGAACTTAACATCGGTATAGTTCGTGTGTTTCACAGGATTATCCAATCCTCTGGACAATGCTGCCGCAGAGAGGTCCTCGCCGATATTTGCGATGGATATCATCAGCGGTACCACCCTGTATTCAAATGCACGTGCAGGGTTCTCCCAGAACTTCTTTCTTGTCACGATGATGCCTCTCATCGCTGCCGCATCGTGGATCGCGTGGCTCTCCTGCGTGATCGTCGGCAGGAACCTGAACATTACCGACAAAGGTATCAGGATCCTCCTGTCGACCTTCATCTTGTTGAACGCTGCGATCATCTCGCTCGCGCCTGTTGATTTGATGATGTAATCAGCGCAGGCAAATGCCGGCGAAAGCCTCAGTATAAGCGCTCCCATCAGCACGACGATCATGTTGAACACCATGTTGAGCTCAAGAGTTACACGGTGCACATGGATGAATGCCGCAATGAGGAACAGCACGAAGTACTTGACCGAACCCAGAAACTGCCTGTTGCTTAGAAAGAGCAGGAACGGAATAAACCCTACTGCGATCGTAAAGTAGATATTTATATCCATAAGCTCCAACGTCGCGATGACTATTATGAGAAAGAGCTTTGTCCTCGGATCCAAATGGAACTTCTTGTGCTTTACAATCGGATCCATCAGGCAACGCCTGCTTTCTTAAAGTGCTTGTTGAGCATCTTCTTGCCGAGGAGAGCTCCTAAGAATCCTCCGACGAGGAGCAGAACGATACCTACAGGAAGCATCCACATGGGCATGAACTTCGCAAGCTGTTCAGCGTACTGGTCTCCCATCGAATTTCTGATGTTCTCCCAATAGCTCTCGCCTGCGAACCAGAGATTTGCCGGACCTGCCATGAGACCCAGCGAAAGGATCGAATAGCTGATCGCCATCGGAATGAACTTCTTATATCCGCCGATCTTAAGAGCGATATCAGCGATCAAAGATGCGGGAACGATTATTGCGACACAGATCCATGTATATC
>JAEEGH010026070.1_pt1 | contig 11674 bp, 12 predicted proteins | sample 9134181 | NCBI WGS metagenome assembly JAEEGH01 (sample SAMN16246544, study PRJNA631951) | gut metagenome | biome: gut microbiome; feature: rumen; material: DP-attached | host: Bos | place: Iran: Karaj | collected 2018-10 | reverse complement strand
TTGGGCGATTTTGCGTATCTGGACGACGACAACTGGGCGGACGACTTCACCACCTGGGCGTCCATCAAGACCATCTCCGGCCGGGAGTTTTACGCCGCCGGGCAGGAGCAGGGCGAGACCACCCACAACGTCAAAATTAGGCGGCGGGCCTGGGATCACAACCCAGTCACCATGCGGGCCATCCGCGACGGCCACGTGTACCGGCTGCTGACGCCGCCCCTGGACCTGGGCGACGACAAGCGCTACCAGCAGATCAAGGTGGCGGAGGTCTGGCCGCAGTGAGCACGTTTCGGATCGACTTTGAGCACAGGGACCTGGTGAAGATGTACAAGACCCTGGACAAGGTCGGGAAGTCCCCGCAGAAAGCCTTGAACAAAGGCACGTCGAAGGCGGCGACCATCACGAAGCGGTCCGTCAAGGGGCTCGCCCCCGAAAAGAGCGGCACCCTGAAAAGCAATATCGTCACCAAGACGGAGCGCAGCCGGTTGAAGGGCAAGAAGGTCCGTGAGACCACGTTCCGGGGCGGCGACGAATCCAACGCCCAGCTGCAGAAGCCAATCAAGAATCCGGGGGTCCTGGGCGGAACAAGCCAAAAGGCGTACTATCCGGCCTCGCAGGAGTACGGCTTCCTGGGCCGGGCACCGGGCGGCGGCGTCCAGTATATACCTGGAAAACGGTATATGCTCCGCGGCGCTGAGGCGGCGAGCGAACCGGCGAAAAAGGCCATGATCGAGACGATGACGAAGGAGCTGGACAAAGCATGGAAGGAATCGCCATGAGCCCTGAGTATGCGCTGGTGCAGGTGCTGGAGACCGTGCCCGGGCTCCTGGGCAAGACCAACGCCCTGCAACCCAAGAAGGGCGTCAAGCCGCCGTTTGCGTTCTATGTGTCCGACACGGACGAAGAGGAGCAGGCGCTGGACGGGGAAACGGGCCTGCAGAGCTACTCCGCGACGCTGCACCTGGTAAGCGGTAGTTTCAGAGGGCTCCAACTGCTGTGCGCCTGGACAAAGGCGGCCATCCGGGCCATGCGGGGCGTCACCTACAGCACCCCGGAGAACGAACCGGATACAGTTCTGCGGGGCACGATCCTGGTGGAGAACGCGAGCATGACGCAGAGCTCCCCGGACCTATATGAGGCGGAGGTGGGCTATTACCGCCGGATGTACAACGTGCGGATCGACTATCAGACGGAGGAGGTCATTACCAATGACGATTGAGATGTTTGGCGAGATCGTGAGCGACGACTGGGTGTGGCTCTATAAGTTTTTTGGGATCCAGTGCTGCTACCCCAAGCAGGTGCGGGACGCGATCCAGAACCTGCCCGAAGGCGAGGAGCTGATCCTGAAGATCAACTCCCCGGGCGGCGACGTGTGGGCGGGATTCGAGATCTACGGCCTGCTGCAGGCCTGCCAGTCCGACACGGTGGCCCATATCATCGCCATGGCTGCCAGCGCGGCCACCACGGTCATGTGCGGGTGCGACCGGGTGCTGGCCTCCCCTGTGGCGCAGATCATGATCCACCAGCCTCAGGCTTATGTAGACGACTATCTGAACAATGACGGCGCGGAGCATCTCAAAAACTACCTTGATTCCGTCAAGGCGTCGATCCTCAACGGCTACGTCATCAAGTCCGCCGGAAAGGCTACCCGCAAGAAGTTTGAGGAGCTGGTGGACGACTCCACCTGGATGCCCGCACAGGACGCCATGAAGCTGGGCCTGGTGGACGGCTTCCTGGACGTGGACGACGACGCGGCGGCAGCGATCGCGGCGGCCAGCAACGTCCGCGTAAGCAACGCTGCGGGCATCTCCCCCGCGCCGAAGGGTCTGCTGGCCCGCTACGAGGCCGCAGTCCGGGCCGGACAGGCGGCGGAGGTACCTGGGCACCCGGTGATGATCCAGGAGCCGCCCACGGCCCAGGAAACGCCCGCAGCGGCGTCCCTGACCGACCGGGCAGACGTGGACCTGCTCGGGGATTGGCACCTGATGGCCGCCATTGACCTGGAGAGAGCGAGGGTGTGACATGAACAGACTGGAACGCGGCCTCTTGAGTCTGGGCCGAAAGCCCGCCGCCGGGGCTCCGCGGGATCCTCCCGTGGAGAACGTGGTGACGCCGGCCTCCGTGGGGCTGAGCCCATCCCGCTATTTTGGCACCGATCAGACGTCGGCGATGAAGCTTTCCGCGGTGAGTCGCTGCATCGATATCCTGTCCGACTCCATCGGCAAGATGCCGTTCTATGTTTACGACGTGAAGACTCGGCAGCGCGTGGAGCACCCGGTCCTGCAGCTGTTGAACCTGCGGCCGAACCGGTGGCAGACGCCCTTTGAGATGCGGAAGCAGTTAGAGGCTGAGCGCGTCATACATGGAAACGGTGTTGCGTGGATACGCAGGGACGAGCGTACGCTGCAGCCGCTTGAGATCGTTCCGATCCCTTGTGGGTATTGGAACGTTCAGCTGTTGTCTGACGGATCGCTGCTTTACTTTATTGAGCACCCCTACACTCACGAGCCGATTACTTGTGGCCGGATGGACGTGATACACGTCAAGGCCTACAGCCGGGACGGTTACAGAGGCATCGGATATCTGGAACGGGCCGAGGAAGTGATCCGGAGCGGCATAGCTGCTCAGGAGTACAGTGCCTCTTATTATCTGAACGGCGGCCAGCCTTCCGGTATACTGCGGACCGATTCGGACCTGGGCGGAAATGTCACGGTCAAGGATGCCGACGGAAAGACCCGGGAAATCAGCAAAAAGGACAGGATTAGGGAGGAGTGGGAGAAGCGCCACTCCGGACCAGCCAACGCGCAGCGTATAGCCGTGCTGGACATGGGCCTGGACTACAAGCCGCTGAGCATTTCCAACCGTGATGCGCAGTTTGTAGAGCAGAAAGATATCAGCGTGGCGGACATTGGACGGTTTTTCGGCATTCCCCTCTATAAATTGATGGCGGGAAAGCAGAGCTATAGTTCCAACGAGCAAAACGCAATCGAGTATGTGGTGGATACGCTCCATCCTATTACCGTGATTTATGAACAGGAGGGCCAGTACAAGCTGTTTCCTCCCCAGGATGTCGATCGCGGGCTTCGCATTCAGGGGAACCTCATGGGCGAACTTCGAGGCGACTTCCAAAGCCGAGGCGCTTGGTATAAAGATATGCGAGAGATCGGCGTGTTCAGCGTCAACGATATTCTGGACCTGGAGGACATGCCCGCCGTGGAGGGCGGAGACGAGCACTATGCGAGCCTGAACTATGTCCCGCTGCGGGATTGGAGGAGGCTGTCTGAGGAACGCGCCGGCAGCGGCGCAGAAAACGGAGGCAGCGAATGACCGTGATCATCGCCTTCGTGTTGGGCTTGGTGGCCATCGCCGTGGGCGTGGGTATGATCTACCTCCCCGCAGGGATCATCGCCGCAGGCGTGGGCCTGGTGGCCCTGTCGTTCATCCTGAGCCGGGGCAGCGCCCCCGAAAAGCATTAGATATCCGCGGCCATTCCGCAGGATATAAACAAGAAAAACTGGAGGTAAAGCAATGAAACGTAAACTCATCGCACTGGCCGCGGACCGCACTGCCGCGCTCAACGCCGCGCAGGCCGCCCTGGAGGCCAACAACCGGGCCGACTACGACGCCAACATGGCGAAGGTGGCCAACATCAACGACGAGATCAAGCGCGTCAACGATCTCATCGCCGAGCAGGAGCGGCAGATCGACACCCGGCAGCCCAGCGCCGCCGAGGTGCGCGACATGACCGAGGAGCGGGCGAACGCCCTGCGCAACGGCCGGGAGGTCAAGTTCTCCGTGGCTGAGATCCGCCGCGGGCTGCGCAACGCCGACGGCGACGGCACCCTGATGTCCGGCTCTATCGTTCAGCCCATCGGCGCGGGCGTGGAGGTCCGGGACAACCTGGGCTTTACCAGCCTTGTGGACATCGTCCGGACCATGGACATGACCGGCCTGGGCGGGTGGGAGGAGCCCTACGCCACCAGCTACCAGACCCCCGAGGTGGGCACGCCCACCAGCGTGGCCGGCACCGCCCGCGCCAAGAGCGATCCCGGTTTCGCCATCTCCCAGATCAAGCCCTACGAGGTCAGCGTGACCTCCTTGGTGGACCGGAACATCGCCCGCCTTTCCCCCGCCCTCTACCTGCAGAAGGTCCAGGACCTCGCTTTCCGCGCCTTGCGCAACAAGATCGCGGCCCTGATCCTGAAGGGCGACAGCGAGGGCACCCACGTCATGTATGGCATGCTGAACGGCACCAACAAGGACAGCGAGTCCATCGTCAAGGCCATTGCCGCCACCGTGGACTCCGGAGTCGGCAAGATCGACGACCAGCTGCTCAACAGTCTGTACTTCGAGTATGGCAACAACTACGAAGTAGGCGGAAACGCCATGCTGTTCTGCAACAAGACCGACCTGAAGGCCTGGGGCACTCTGCGCGGCACTTATGATAAGCGCCGGCTGTTCGACATCAACCCCCTCGCGGGCAACGCGAACCGGGGCACCATCGCGGACGGCGGTATGATCGTCCCCTACCTGCTGGATCCTAACCTGACGGCTGTGAACGGCACCGAGCAGGCGGCCTCCACCGGTGCGGATAAGCTCTGCTGCGTGTACGGCGATCCGCTCAACTACCTGCTGGGCCTGTTCGGCGATTATACCATCCGCGTGAACGAGTCCGTCAAGGCCATCGAGCGGATGTACGCCATCCTGGGCGACGCGGTGGTGGGCGGCAACGTCATCGTCAAGGACGGCTTCGTCGTGGCGAAGATCCCCAAGGCCGCGGCCACGGTCTAAGCCATGGCGACGGCGCAAGAGAGCGCGCAGGCGGAAGCGGCCGCGGCTGTGACCCTCCGCGCCTGCCTGGACTACATGCGGGTGGATGAGGACGAGGACGGGCGGATCGAGCACGAGTTCATCCCCGCGGCCAAGGCGTACCTGGCCGGTGCGGGCATCTCGGAGCCGGAGACGGCGGACCCGCTCTATACGCTGGCCGTCCACGCCCTTACCCTGCATTACTACGATCATCGGGACGCGGTCGGTGAGGAAGCTCCCTTCCCCACCGGCCTGCGGCCGATCATCAACCAACTGAAGCACTCCGGCGCGGGGTGCATCTGACAATGTGTCCGATTCGGACACGAAAGGAGGCAAAACATGGCAAAAAGCAGAGCCCTGGGCACCACCCTGAAGGTGAACAGCAAGGCCGTGGGCGGTCTTACGACCATCAACGGCATCGAGATCAGCGCGGAGACCGTGGATCTGACCGCCCTGGACAACGCCACAGGCTACCGGGAGAAGGAGCCGGGCTTCAAGGACGCTGGCGAGGTCACCCTCAGCGGCTACCTGGACGGCAGCGACCAGGGGCAGGATGAGATGTACACCCTGCTCAACAGTGGCGCCACCACCACCTGCAACATCGTCTTCCCGGCCAAGATCGGCAAGACGTGGACCTTCACTGCCGGTGTCAGCCGTTTCGTCACCGGCGCCGAGCTGGAGGGCGGCGTGACCTTCGAGGCCACCCTGCTGGTGAGCGGGCAGCCTGCCTTGGCGGCCAGCACCACCGTCTAAGAGGTAGGCTATGGACGACAGAAAGACGACCGAGCCGGTGGCGCCGTCCATCGAGCTGGGCGGGCGCGTGTGGGTGCTGAAGGTCACCCATCGGGTCCTGGAGCGGTTCTCCGCCATCACCAAGGCGCCCCTGGAGCAATTCGACGTCATGGTCCAGCGGTACGACATGATGGTGCTCCTGCTGTGGCTCATGATGTGCGAGACGCGGGCGGACCTGACCCGGGAGGGCCTGACCGGATGGCTCAACGGCATTCCGGTGTTCGACGCCATGAAGCTGGTGAGCGACGCGGTGGCCAAGGCCGTGAAGTATTCCTTCCAGACGCCGACGGAGCAGCCGCCCGAGGACGCCGATGAAGCGGAGCCCGAAAACCCTACGGGCGCGGATTCCTGACCGAGAGCCGGCTGCTGGGTGCACGGATTGGGATCTGCCCCAGTGAATTCGAACGGCTGACGCCACGGGAGCTGTCCCTGTACGCGGAAGCTTACAGGGAGAAGCTGGAGGACGATGCGCGGATGACCAAGGCGCAGATCTATTCCCTGGCCGCGCTCATGCGGACCATGCTCTTCAGCAAGTTCCCGCCGCGGTTCGAGGCGGTATTCCCGGAGGATATCCGGCACAAGGAAATGACCGACGAGGCCATGTTCGCGCAGGTGCAGACGCTGAACCGGCTTTTCGGAGGAACGGAGGCTTGAGATGGCTGTCGTTAAAAACTTAATGGTGCGCGCCGGCGCCGACTTTTCGGCGATCACCACACAAGCCAATAAAGCCTCCCGTGGCATGCGCGGGATGCAGCAGAACGTCTCGCGCTCCTGCAGTTTGATGACCAAGGCGGTCAGCGGCGTGAAGAAGGTCCTGGGCGCGGTGGGCATCGGCCTGGGCGTGGCGTCCCTTGTCAATTACGGCAAGGAGGCCGCCAAGGCCTACGACACGCAGGTCCAGGGCGAGATGAAGCTGGCCACCGTCATGCGCAACACCATGGGCGCTTCTAATGCCGAGATTCAGAGCATCATGGATCTGACGGCCGCGGAGCAGCAGCTGGGCGTCGTGGGCGACGAGGCCCAGCTGGCCGGTGCCCAGCAGCTGTCCACCTATCTGCACCTGTCCAGCTCCCTGCATACCCTTCTGCCCGTCATGAACGACCTGGCCGTACAGCAGTACGGCTTCAACGTATCCGCGGATCAGGCCGTTTCCATCGCGAAGCTGTTCGGGAAGGCCATGGATGGTCAGACGGGCGCGCTGACGCGGTATGGTTTTTCCGTTTCCGATGCGCAGGCACGGGTGCTGAAATACGGCACCGAGCAGGAGCGCGCCGCCACCCTGGCCGACATCGTCAGCCAAAAGGTAGGCGGCATGAACGCCGCCCTGGCGTCCACGCCCACGGGCCGGATGCAGCAGCTGAAAAACACCCTGGGCGACATCAAGGAACGGTTTGGCCAGGCGGTTCGGACCATCGGGACCGTTTTCCTGCCCGTTTTGAACGCTGTGGGCAGTGCCCTGGCTGGGATCGCCACCATCGCCAACAAGGTGGCGCAAACTATCGCCAATGTTTTCGGCAGTACGGCCGCCGGGAAGGAGTGGCAGTGGAGCGGTATTTCTGCGGGCATTTCCGACACAGCCGATGCCGTGGACGATCTCACCGATGCACAGTACGGCAGCGCCAGCGCCGCAAAGAAGCAGAAGGAGGCTCTGCAGACCGCCTCTTTCGACACGCTGAACATTCTGAAGGCTACGGACACCGCCGGAAGTGGTGGTGGCGGTGGCGGCGGATATGGCGGTGGAGGCGCCGGAAGCAGTCCGATCAACGAGACCGAGACGGCGGCAGAGGAAGCCGGCGGCACCATCGGGTGGTTACAGGAAAAGCTGGAGAAACTAAAGACCAAATGGGAGGAATTCAAGTCCGGTCTGGATCTCGACCGTCTAAAGGCTGCCTGGGGCGATCTAAAGGAGGCCGCCAAAGGTTTTTGCTCTGCAATATCGGAGATATTGAAACCACTATGGGATAATATCCTCAAACCTCTGGCCACGTGGATCATCAATACAGCCCTTCCAGGCATACTGAAGGTGCTTTCTGAAACGATCAATTTCCTGACCAAGGCAGTCGGAGCCATAAAGAATCTTTTTGCCAAAGTCAAAGAGGCCGTCAAGTCGTTCGGGGACACGATCAAGGGATCCTTCAGCAAGGCCAGGCAGACCATCGACGCCGACATGCAAAACATGAGCAACGCTGCGGCGGATTTTGTCCGGCGGACCAAAGACGCCTGGAGCGACCTTAAGGCGAGCTTTGCCAGGGGCAGGGAGTCCATCAGCACGGGCCTGCAGAACCTGGTCGCCTCCTTCAGGGACAGCGTTAAGAGCATCTTCGACAGCGTTGTGGATTTGGCTCGAAGGATCGGAGCTGCCTGGAGCGACATTAAGTCAAGCTTTACCAGGGGCAAGGAATCCATCGGCACGGGACTTCAGAATCTGGGCGCTTCGATCCGGCGTTATGCCCAGAACATCTACGATGGCATAACGTCGCCGTTCAAAAAGGCTTACGAATGGGTTTCCGGGATCATCAATAAGCTCAAGAATCTGCTGAACTTCAAGTGGAGTATTCCAAAGCCCAAGATCCCCCAGATCAAGTGGACATATAACACCTTGAAAGTTGGTGGGTCTTCCATTTCCATCCCAAAGTTTTCTGTCGATTGGTATGCCAGGGGCGGTGTATTCGACCGAGCAAGCTTGATCGGCGTGGGCGAAAACGGCAAGGAGGCGGTGGTGCCTCTGGAACGAAATACCGGATGGATATCTAAGGTGGCCTCGGAGCTGGCCGCGCAGATGGCCGGAGGCGCCGGGCTGCTGGGCGGCGAGGCGCTGATCGATGGCATTCAAGACGCGGTCTATGAAGCTATGATGGCCGCCCTGGGCATGCAGGGCCGCAACAGCAGCCATCAGACCGTGCTGGACATCAATGGCCGGGAGTTTTTCCGGGCGATCTGGGACGACTACAAAGCCGTGGCCAGGGAGCGGGGCGTCTCTTTGGTGAACACGTAAGGGAGGGACAGTATGCAACAGCTGCAATATATCGCTATTGGCGATCCGCAGGATCCCTCCTTTACGTTTGAGGGAGATGATATCCTGTCCACGTCCGGAGATTTTTCCGTGGACATGATCGGCGCGGAGCTTTGCACCGACGTGATGGAAGCCGTGGTCGCATACGACGACACGGACGGTACGCTGCGGGCGCTGCCCTGGGCGACGCCGGTGTATTTCTACCGCGGCGAGCACATGGAGGGCAAGCTCTACAGCGTCAGCGTGACGCGGACGGGCAAAAAGGCTTACCGTATCCGCACCACCAGCGCTGCGGGGATCCTGGAGTATGACAAATTTTATGGAAATATGTACACCGGTGAGGCGTTTAAGTCCGTGGTTGAGCAGATCATAGGGACCAACGCTTTACAACCGTATGACGGAGTATATCGACACTTTATCCGGGAGAAAGATGCTACTGGCTCTATGATTGGGAGTATCAGTATGGGGCGATATGAGGATCAGGCAAAAAGCCATCCATACAGTCTTGGCGTCTTTCTCTCGGCAACCATGTCGAGCAAGCTTTCTGCAAAAATAAAAATTCTTAAGTTCTCGAATCAATCGTACGACTTGAGTTTGTCTTATGGGGCATCCCCGGAGACAACGTATTTTTGCTCACTTTTAGGCGCTTTTGCGAATCCCGGTGCAGAGGAAGTCTTAAAAAAGCATCGGTACGGTCTGTACATGAAAATGATGCGACAAAGCACAAACGATCCGTTTCCAGATTTTGGGGAGGTATTTTTCGTTTACGGGGAAACGAGTATATCTTTGGGAACGCCTGCTTCTGCAAACGAGGCTGTCTATGAAATAAATGTGGACCCAGGATCAGGGACAGCGGTGATCAACGGCGTGACGTACTCAATCACGTTAGACAATTCTGTGGCCAATGACGCTTGCGCCCTTCATGTGTATGGAGGCGGTTCGTATCTATACTATGACGGAGGCGTTTTTGCAAGCTCCATGGCGCATCACTCTGAGCTCGAATTGTTTGATTACACTGTCCGATCTCCGGGCGGCGATTTACAAGCCGACATTGTGGGGGTTCAAAACATTTACACGCAAAAAGTCAGTGCTTACGATTATATTTCTCATAAACTGGAGTTAATATGCCCTAATTCTGCAATTTTGGCTGAAGATTTAGAACCATATAACGTTTCGACGTACGGTGGATCATTGCTTTTTAATAATCGCACAGATTTTCAGACGGAGGTCTTAGCAAGTTTGTCATATGCTGACGGAATAGATACTATTCCAATCTATGGGTGGCTGCCGATTTGTTCCAAGCGACAGGCGTTGCAGCAGCTACTATTTGCAACAGGTGTGATCCTGATCAAAAACGAAAACGGTGCAATAATTTTTTCAGCGCCGTCGGCACAGTCCGTGAATGACATTGACGACGATGACGTATACGACGAAGGCAGCGACGAACAACCGCAACATATTAACGCAGTTTTGCTTACAGAACATTCTTTTAGTTTAAATACAATCTCAGAATATGAAATCATTTATGAAAATAGCACTGGAAGCGCAGAAGAATACTACATCGCACCGTTTTTGACAGCGCCCGCAAAGTGTCGAGAAGGTGGGGTTTGGCCGGATGAATACTTGAACGGCAATGTTGTTTACGCAAACTGCAACGCGGCGCTTTTGTCTGGAATAGGAAAGCTTGTGGGGTATTTTTATCTTCATACCGAAAAAGAATTGCGAAATGAGATTGCCAATTTCCCTGACGGGCGCGACGTTAGTGTGACGAACGCTACGCTGGTGACGCTTCTAAACAGCGAAAGCGTAATGGATCGTTTGGAGGCCTATTACGGCTCCGCGCACAAGACCCGAGTGGATATCGCACAGAATGGCGAGCGCTGCGGGTTGCTGTACACCCTTACCAGCGCCTTTGGCGAACCTTTTTCCGGGTTTTTGATTCGTGCAAGCAAGGTGATCACATCCATCGTCCGCGCTGCATGCGAATTCATTCTGGACTACACGCCGCCGCAGATCGGAGGATACACGAACTATGCGATCCTCACCGGAACCGGCACCTGGACGGTGCCTGCATCCGTTTTTGAAAAGGAGACGCCCAGGATTCGCGTGGTGCTGATCGGCGGCGGCCAGGGAGGAGACGGCGGATTTGCCGGAGAGGATGGAGTTCAGCCGGAAAAGGCAGAAGGAGCTACGCCGGCTGAAGGAGGAGCACCGGGCGACTCTGGCAGCGGGGGCAAAATATTCGAGGTCACCATAACAAACCCAGCTGCGTCCTACACGTACAGCTGCGGCCAGGGTGGCGCCGGAGGCCCTATTTCCAACTCGCACAATATTAACTATCCAGGCAATAACGGGGGCGACACAATCCTTAGTGGAGACAATCAAACGTATAGTTCCGGAAACGGTCTATCAAGCGAGAATGGTGTTTTTAACATTATTAACGGCGAAAAATATGCGGGGAGAATGATTCGGGACATATACGGATTTGGAAATGGAGCTGGCGGCGACGGTGGTTATCGTTCGGCGGAGTCGTATGGAAGTACGTATCATGTTGCAAAAAGTTGTAGAGATTACATAATGGGTACATATCGCCGTGTATGGTGGGAAGGATGGGAAGGCGCTGAATACAGAAGCAACGGGTGGCTTCAGGCTTCCGGCGGCGGAGGCGGCGGAGCCGGGTACGGCCAGGATGGGTCCGACGGCAGCGCGGCAACCTACTCCGGCGGCATATACCGCAGCGGCAACGGCGGCAAGGGCGGAGACGCCACGGAAACGCCGCCCAAGGCAACGGACTATAATCCGGCCTATTACGGTTATGGCGGCCTGGGCGGCGGCGGCGGCGGAGGCGGTGGCGCCGGCGGCTGGGTGCTTTACGACACGGCAGAATACGCCGTTGGCACCGGAGGTGCCGGTGGCTACGGCGGTAGGGGCGGCGACGGCGGAGACGGATGCGTCCTGATCTACTACTGAGGAGGTGAGACCGTGACAAGCCTGAAAATCAACGGCACGGAGATCGCCGGGTTTATCAAGGTCGACGGCTTTGAATGGCAGCGCAACGAC
>JAEEGH010026067.1_pt1 | contig 11676 bp, 7 predicted proteins | sample 9134181 | NCBI WGS metagenome assembly JAEEGH01 (sample SAMN16246544, study PRJNA631951) | gut metagenome | biome: gut microbiome; feature: rumen; material: DP-attached | host: Bos | place: Iran: Karaj | collected 2018-10 | reverse complement strand
GTGTTCAGGTTTACCGCCCTGATGTAGCAGGCCTTATGGGAGCTTACGGTTCTGCCCTGATTGCTTATGATCAGTGGTGTGATTTGATGGAGCCAAAACCTGGCGAGCCTGAAGGTACTGTTCATGATGTACGTTCTGGTCTTGCAACTTTAAAAGATCTTGAATCTTTCCATGTTGATTTGGATTTAAGACGATGTGGAAAGTGTCAGAATAACTGTCTTCTTACAATCAATACCTTCCAGACAGGTTCAGAAAAACGCACTTTTGTTACAGGAAACCGCTGCGAAAAAGGTGCCGAACTTGAAGGTAATGTAGTTGATGCAAGTAACAAAAAGAATACTGGTATTGATGATGATGACGCTGGTCCAATGCCAAATCTTTTTGCATGGAAATACAAGCGACTCTTTAATCATTATATTCCAAGAAAACCAGAAGATGCTCCAATGGGTGATGTTGGTATTCCACGTGTACTCAATATGTACGAAAATTATCCCTTGTGGTTCACCTTCTTCAACGAACTGGGCTTCCGTGTAGTTTTGAGTCAGCGTTCCAGCCGTACAGTTTATGAAAAAGGACTTGAAACAATTCCTTCTGAATCTGTATGTTACCCTGGAAAAATAAGTCATGGTCATCTGGTTTCTCTTTTGCAGCGTGGTGTAAAATTCATTTTCTATCCTTGTGCACCTTATGAAAAACAGGAAGATAAGGGAGCTGGTAACCACTACAACTGTCCAATTGTAACTTCTTATCCAGAAGTTTTAAGAAATAATGTTGATGAATTGAGGCAGGATCCTTCTATCACTTACATGGATCCATTCCTCCCAATTTACGACAAAGACCGTCTTGCTGAACGTTTGTGCGAAGAACTTCTGCCAAAATTCCCTCAGCTCAAGAAAAAACAGATTTATGCTGCAGTTGAGAAGGCCTGGAATGAACAGGAGGCCTTTAAGGAAGATGTAAAGAAGGCTGGTGAAGAAGCTCTTGAAGAAATTATTACCAAGGGTGGAAGCGGAATTGTTCTTGCAGGTCGTCCATATCATCTGGATCCTGAAATTAACCATGGTATTCCAGAAATGATAAACGGACTTGGTCTTGCTGTTTTGACAGAAGATTCTGTTGCACATTTAGGAAAAATTGAACGTCCATTGAGAATTATTGATCAGTGGGTTTATCATAATCGTCTTTATCGTGCTGCTCAGTTTGTAAGCGAAATGCCAAATCTTGAACTTGTACAGCTTACTTCATTTGGATGCGGTCTTGATGCAGTAACTGCCGATCAGGTGGATGAAATTTTACGTGCCAAGAGCCGAATGTATACCCTTATTAAAATTGATGAAGGATCTAACCTTGGTGCCGTTCGTATCAGAATTCGTTCCCTCATTGCGGCTGTTAAGGAAAGACGTAGAAATAAAAAACGCCCTGTAATTCATTCTTCTGCTTACCACCGTGTAGTATTTACTGAAGAGATGAAGAAGAACTACACAATTATTGGTCCTCAGATGTCGCCAATTCACTTCCGCATTTTGCAGAAAGCTTTTGGTGCCTGCGGTTACAACTTTGTAGTTCTTGATGCCGTTGATCCTAAGGCTGTAGAAGCCGGTCTTAAATATGTAAACAACGACGCATGTTATCCATCCCTTCTGGTTGCCGGTCAGATGATTGCAGCCCTGGAAAGCGGAAAATATGATTTGGATAAAACTGCCCTTATCATCACTCAGACTGGTGGTGGCTGCCGTGCAACAAACTACATCGGCTTTATCCGCCGTGCCCTGAACGATGCCGGCTGGGGACAGATTCCAGTTCTTTCTTTGAGTGCCCAGGGCTTTGAAAAGAACCCAGGCTTTAAGATTACATATCCGCTCTTGGATAACCTTGTAAAGGCAATTATGGTGGGCGATGTTCTTATGCGCGTGCTTTACAGAACTCGTCCTTACGAAGCAGTGCCTGGTTCTGCTAATCAGCTTTATGAAAAGTGGAATGCCCGTGCAGAAGCGCTTTTTACGAACCGCGTTTCTTGGCATAAGTATCACAAACTTCTTCGTGATATTATCCGCGAATTTGATAATCTGCCTCTTAAACCTATAAAGAAACCTCGTGTTGGTGTAGTTGGAGAAATCCTTGTTAAATTCCATCCTACTGCAAACAATCAGATTGTAGAAACAATTGAGCGCGAAGGTGCAGAATGTGTAATGCCAGACCTGGCAGACTTCTTCTTCTACTCATTCAGTACAGGTATTTTCCGCCACGAACAGCTTGCCTTCCCTAAGAAGACAGAGCGCAATGCCCGCCTTCTTGTTTGGGGACTTGAGCTTTACCGCAATAAGATGAAAAAATACCTGCGCCGTAGCCGCCGTTTTGAAGCTCCTTCTTCAATTTACGATTTAATGAAGGGCGTAGACGACATTGTTCAGATTGGAAACATCACCGGTGAAGGCTGGTTCCTTACTGCAGAAATGGTAGAGCTGATTCACGAAGGTGCGCCAAGCATTGCCTGTGTTCAGCCATTTGCCTGTCTGCCAAACCACGTTACCGGAAAGGGTATGATTAAAGAATTGCGCCGCCGCTTCCCAGAAGCAAACATCAGTGCAATCGACTATGACCCGGGTAGCTCTGAGGTAAACCAGTTGAACCGCCTTAAGCTCTTGCTTTCGAATGCGCCAGTGGGTAATCACCCTGATGAAGTAAAAGATGGAATGGTTCGCATGCCAGACGGCTCTCTTGTAAAAGCAGAAGTTCGTCTTGCGGCTGGTGCAACAGATACAGACCCTGCTGCGGAAACACCGCACAGTTAAAAAATGTGGGAGGGGTAATTTATGAAAAAACTGATTGGGCTATTGGTTCTAGCTTTTCTGTCGCTTTCGCTTTTTGCTGAATACAACCGGCTTGGTGTGCCCGATTCAGCAGAAATCCGCAGAGAAATTAAGGAAACTTGGTTTTTAGACCCGCTTAATAATATAAGAAATTATCCTCCAGAAAACCGCGTAAACAATAACGGTGAGCGCTTTCAGGTAAGACTGGAAGAAAGTGAAGCTTCTTTTAATGTTTTTGTTGCCCCTTTTGCAGAAATTAATGTAACTGTTGTTTCGGACAAAGGCTCTTTTATAGAAAAACAGCAGGTGTACCCTGGAGACGGCATGGGAAGCTGGCTTTTAGTCCGCGATAAAAAAACTGGAAAGCCTCTTAGAATACGATATTACTTTTTGAAAAACAGCGAAGTTTACGTTCAGTTTACCCCAGGTGGAAGCGGCGGAAAAATTGCCCTTGTAGACCTGGTTCTTTTTGGTAATTATGCTGCCCGTGGCGTTCCAACCGGCGTTCCTTTTGACAAGTTTTACACAGCCTCTCTTGATGACGTAATGAAAATTACAAGCGATAAGCTTCCATGGGAATACATTTTAGCAGACTATGATGCTTATCATTCAACCAAGCAGATGATTGCCGTAATCCGCGAAAAACTTCCTAACATAGTAAATGTTCAGGATGCCATGTATGATGAAAACGGCCGTCTGGTTCACATTTCCAGCGGTAAAGACTTTTCTAAGTCAGAAATTATAGAAGGAAAAACAATGCTTTCTTCTGCGGGCTTTGTAAAATGGATTGCAGATGGTATTGTTGTTCCAATTGCAGGCGGAATGCTCCGTCGTGCTCCTTTATTAACAGAAACTGTTCTGGTAAAGGACACAGGCCTGCAGGGTGTTCTTTCTCAAAAGTATGCACTCTTTTTCTCGCTGGACTGGATTCGCAATTTAGCTTCGGCTGTAATTTCGGTTTATACCGGCAGCAATTATTTGTTTAATCAGTCTGGTGTAGATGTAACCTTTAACCCTTTCGCATCTTCTATTACAGATAGGGGAGTGTCGAATATCGTTACTTTTGTAGAAAATTCAGGTTATTCTGTTCCTGTTTTGAAGTCTCTGCTTTATGTTCTGGCTTCTACTGCTCCAGAAACCTTCTATTTTGGAGCCATCAGGGGATCAGATAGAAGTGTTTCGCCAGAAGTTATGGCTTTTAATGATTGTGCAGCTTTCTTCCCTTATTTTGATAACGACGGTGGCTTTGCCTGCTCAGTCTTTATTAATGGCCGAGAAATGACTTTAGATGACTTTTGCATGAGATATTCAGAAGATTTTGTCTATCTTACAAGAGTAAAAACAACGGAGCAATTTTTTCCTGAGTGATAGCGTATGAAAAAGAAACTTTATTCCGTAGTATTACTTGCAGGACTTTCTTTAAGTGCTGTGAATCTTTATGCAGATATGAATTCTTCATCAGATTCTGCAATGTTCAATGAAGTAAATATCGCATTTAAAAATCAGTTTTACCCGGGTGCTGTAGAAAAAGCAGCCCTTATGCAGTCTACTTTTCCAAATTCTGTATATACACAAAAGGTGCTTGCCATAAAAGGTGATGCCCAGATTCACATGGGCCAGTATGAAGATGCCGTTCTTACATTGGAAGACGCGGTTTCTCATATGCATACCGGTTCAGAAGAGTTTTCTCACTGCCTTTATCTTTTAGGTCAGGCTTATATGGGCAAAAAAGACTATAACCAGGCACTTAAAAACTTTCATAAGGCCTGTACAGTTGCCCTTGCAGATAAAAAACTGGATTATTATCATCCTGCAATTTTTCTTTCTGCAAAAACTTATTATATAACTTCCCAGTACGAAAAGGCTCTGCCTCTTTTTGAACAGGCAATTGTTAATCGTCCTTCTTATTCAAGAAAAGATTACGAAGAGATTCTTCAAAAATATATGCTCAGCGCTAACCGGGCAGGCAAGGCAGAAAAGTCTGTGGCTTTGTTTAATCAGATTAAAGAAGCAGAGTTTGACTCTTTTGTTTATAACTCCCTTAAGCTTTATGCGGCAGATGCAAAAAGCCTTTTGGGCCGTGACCGCGAAGCCTATGACTATTACTGCCAGGTTGTAGAATGTGGCAACGAAACTCTGGCAGTTATTGCCCTTAAAAAAGCCTACAATCTTTCTGAAAAGAAAAATATTGGCGTAAATCCGGGAGATGTTTTTTCTAAAACTGTAGAAACTTTTGCTGATAGTCCCGCTCTCGTAAACGAATTCTGGATTCGCCTTGGAATTGATGAATACAACAACGGAAATTTTAAAAAGGCCGAAAGCTATTTTGCAAATGATAAAAACAATTCGCCTCTGGTAACCATTTACCGCGCAAAGATTCTTTTGGATTCAGACTCTTCTGCCAAGGGGGCTCTTGCGGCAGAAGAATTGCTGGCCGGCGCGGAAGAAGCTCTTGCCGCATCTGACGTTGCAGAAATAGAAAACTCTTACTATTCGGTTTTGCTTCAGTGCAAGATTCAGGCTCAAAAGTGGGATGAAATACCAGACTCTTACAAAAAGATTCCGTCTCCATCGCTTCGCGATGATTATGTGCTTTCTGCATACTATTACCGCAGCGGTGAATACGACAAGGTTCTGCCAGATTCCGGCGTTTTGTATGCGTCTGCTCTTGCTCGAAGCGGAAATACCGCGGAGGCCGCACTGGCTTTTGATGCGCTTGATAACAAGGATGCGCTGACTGGGGAGTATTCGGCTGAATATGCGAAGGTACTTTTTTCGCTCAAGAGGTTTTCTGAAGCGTACGGGCAGTCGCTTAGGAGTTCAGATGCTCAGAAGGATTATCTGTGCGGGCTGTGTCAGGTGAACCTTAGAAACTGGAACACTGCAAAGAATCACTTTACTGCCTACATAAAATCTATGTCTGGCTCTGGTGCTTCTTTTAATAAACTTGTTTTTTATTACAAGGGCTATGCAGAATACTGCCTTGCAGAGTTCAAAAATGCTTACAGTTCATTTATCCGCTTTTGTTCAGAGGCTTCTTCTGAAGAATTAAGAAAATACAGACGAAGCGGTTATGAATATGCCGCAAAATGTGCCCTTCAGTATGGAGACTTAAAAAATGCATCTGCCCAGGCAGAAAACATGATGAAGGCTTCTGTTGGCGCGGAAGAATCTCGTGCGGCAGTTATTTTTGCCGCAGATGTATTTACAGATTCCGGCGAATATGACCGCGCAGTTTATCTTCTGGCTCCTTACAGTCTTACAAAAGATGATTTTGCCATTGAAGCACTCTTTAGAACTGCCCGTATTTATGAACGTAAGGGTGATGCAGATAAGGCAGACAAAACTTACAGCCAGGTATTTACTAAGTATCCTAAGTCTTCTTTTGCAGAAGAAGCCATGTACCGCCCTGGCGAAATTTACTATGCCGCAGAAAACTACGCATTGGCATTTAATCGCTTTAATGCCTTTATCTATCAGTATCCGGCAGGCCGTTTTGCAGAAGCTGCCATGTATTTTGGCGGCGACAGTGCCTTCCGCCTGGGAGAAATTAACCGCGCTATTATTTTGAATAAGACCCTTATTCAGCGCTATCCTTCCTGCGTTTATGCCTACGGAGCACTCAAAAACCTTATGGACTCTTACTACAAGCAGGAAGCCTACCAGCAGGCTATAGAAGTTGCCCGAACTCTTGTAAAAGATTACCCGACCCAGGCCGCCTCTGACGAAGTTGGCGAAAAGCTTGCCGAAATGGAAAAAATTATCAAGGGTACAGACCGCCGTGTTGCAAAAAAACAGTCTGAATACGAAAAACTTGGCGGCTTAAAAACTGTTGCCGGCCGAATTGCAGCTTCTGAACTTGTAAAACTTTATGCAGAAGATACTGCTACTCAGAAAGAAGCCCTTAATCTGGCTCTTTCTCTTTTGGATAAACAGAAAGACGAAAGTGAACTTGCCTATGCGGCAGATAATGCAGAGTTTGCGGCAGATTATTACCGCCACGAACAGAAACTTGCAGATGCAGCAAAGCTTTATCTTAAAGCGGCACAGTTCTTCCGCAGTGTGGGAGACTCTCAAAAAGCAGCGTCTTCTTTGTACTCTGCCGCAGAAGCTTTTGCCGCAGACGGTTACGCAGGAGACGCCCGCGAAACTGCAGAATTGCTTAAGAGTCTTTATCCAGATACCCGCTACGCCGAACGTGTAGGGGACCTTATAAAATAGAGTTGAATTAAAGGTGGTTTACATGAAAAAGATACTTACATTCCTTCCTTTTATGGCTGCGGCCCTAAGTGCGCCTCTTTTTGCACAGGACATCAGCTTGCCAGATGTAACTACAGTTATTAGTGGTGATAATGTACAGGCCAATGACGAAGCCCTTCCAGACTTTGTAGATGTGCTTGTTGTCCCAAAGGGTAGTGGTACTACAATTCCCCAGCTTCAGGATGTTGATGCCCCTGAATCTGCAGAAGTAAAGCCGGTTGCCCTGGAAGAAAAAGAAAAATCTATCTATGCAGAAGGCCTTATTGGCGGCGGTTTCCCAACCCTTTTTGTGGGTGACTTTTCTTTGTTCCGCCAGGCTGGAAACAGTCCTTTTAAGCTTTCTTTTGCCCACGATTCAGCAATCGGATATTCAGGACAATCATTAACAGACAGTTTTTCTGATCGTACCACCAGCATTGCCCTGGACAAATATTTTAAGAAAGAAAAATACAACTGGGGCTTTGGCACTTCTTATACAACTGATTCAAATGGACTTCAGAACAAAACAGACGGAATTGGTTCTGTAAATCAGAATCTTATTTCTGGCCTTGGATTAATAGAATTTAAGCTTCCAAAAGGTTTTTCTGTAGGCGCAGACGGCGGCTTAAACTTTTACAATCGCTATTCCGATGTTTCTTCTGCCGCATACGACTCTGTTCTAGCCTGGGCAAGAAAAAACACCCTGCTTGGTTTAGATCCAAGCCTTTATGCAAAGTGGAATGGCTACGGTTTTGACATTTCTCTTTCAGGTGCTTATACATTGTCTGCAGACCTCTTTAATGAAATTACAGGTGACGCTGCAAACAGAGGTCAGTTTAAGCTGGACTTCTCTTGGGCAAATGACTTCATTAAAGCTTACGGAAACGTGGCAATCGTCCTTGGAAATTATATAGGTACAGATACGGTGATTGCTCCCTTTACTCTGGGCATAGAGTCTGCCTTCCCCGTATATTTTTCTAACCGAAGGTTTTCTATTTACGCAGAAGGCGGCCTTGATTCATACCAGAACTCTATCTACGAGCTGGAAAAAAAGTACACTTTCTCTGCCTTGTCTTTCTTCCCAACAGAAACCTCTGACTGGTACGGAAAAATTGGCATAACAGTGCCGCTTAAAGAATCTTTTACAGGCAGTTATGACATTGAATACCGGGGAACCGCATTTAATAACGGCGTTTGGGAGCCATCATACGACGCTGCAAGTCTTACAAGCGGATTGTACGGTTATACACAGACTAACCGCCAGCTCTTAAAGACAGATTTTAACCTGTCTTATCATTATGGAATCTTTTCTGTAAAGGCTGGCTGGCAATCAAACTGGCTTTATGTGCCGGTATTGGAATCTCCACAGGCTCTTACTGCTGCCATTACTCTCCAGAGCAATGATTCTGCATGGGGTACAGAACTTTCTACAGCAGTATTTATTTCTAACGAGGTTACAGATCCTGTAATTAACTTTGAATGTTTTGCACGTCTTACATCTGCGGTGCGGATTGTGGGAAGCGTGGAAGATATTGTAAAACTATTGAAGGGTGAAGAGCGAATTTATGCTGGTCAGTATGCCGCTCGCGGTGGTACTGCCAAAATTCTGCTTAAATTCTTCTTCTAAAATTGGGAGACTATTATGTTACAAACTTTAAAATCTGGCGGACCATTGATGATTCCAATCATTTTGTGCGGAATTATTGCAGTATTTATTATTATTGAAAGATGCGTGTATTTTTACAGCATCAAAAAACGTGACACCAAACTCATGAGTGACCTGGACGGTTCTCTTGCCGCAGGAAACTTTGAAGCATGTGCTGTTGCCTGCGCTCAGGCAGACACTCCAACTGCTCAGGTAATTAAAAAGGCTATGGACTGCCGCCGTTATCAGGAAAATGACTTGCGCGAAGCAGTAGAAGCCGAAATGGACTTTGTTGTTCCTCACCTGGAACACTGGCTTACACCGCTTGGAACAATCGCCAATATTTCAACCCTGCTTGGACTTTTGGGAACAGTAACTGGTAACATCAAGGCTTTTGGTGTTCTTGGTGCCGGTGGAACTATGGGCGACCCTTCTTTGCTTGCAGGTGCTATTGCAGAAGCTCTTGTAACAACTGTTGCAGGTCTTTGTGTTTCAATTCCAGCCGTTATTTTCCATAACTTCTTTATTTCGCGCGTTAATCGCCGCATTGTAGAAATGGAAGCAAATGTAACTTCTGTTTTGCTCCGCCTTACAGGACGCGTACGCTAGGGAACGCTAGAGGCAGCTTACACAAGGAGTTTTTATGAGATTAAAATCACGACGTGCTACAACAAAATCTAATGTTGATATGACGCCTATGCTGGATGTTGTTTTCCAGCTGATTATCTTCTTTCTTGTTTCTACAACTTTTGCAATTTTGCCGGGAATTAAACTGAACCTTCCTCAGAGCCATACATCTGAGGGTACCAGTACTCCAGGCATTACAATCACTGCAGAAAGTAACGGAGTGCTCCATTTTAATGACAAAGAAGTGAGCATGGAAACTTTGGGTCGCGAACTTGTTATGTACGACACAGGCGACACCAAGAAAGAAGAATTCCCTGTTTCTCTGGAAGCAGATGGTGATGTTACCAATGGAACTGTAGTAAAGATTTTTGATGTTATCAGAGAAAGCGGCTACAGTATGATTAATTTGAGGACTACTACAGAATAAAATGATTAACTATAAAGGAACCCCATTATTTGGCGAAGACAGTTCTCCACATAATACCAGCGAATTTTTGGCGCTGGGCGGCACTTTATTATTCTGTTTGATTTTTCTTCTCTGCATGATTTTTGTAAAACCCTTTCCGCAGAAGCCAAAATACAAGGAAGTGCAGATTGTTCTGGCAAGCACCCCAATTGTAAAGGAAACCGAGTCTAACCCGGCTCCTGCAGCTGCGGCGCCTGCCAGCGCTCCGGCTCCTGTCGCAGAACCAGCTCCTGTGGTAGAGAAGGCGGCCCCTAAGGTTGTGGAGCCTGCTAAGCCAAAGACTGAAGCAGCAAAGCCAAAGCCAGTTGAGCCTAAGAAAACAGAATCTAAGCCAAAGCCAGCCGAGCCAAAAAAGGCGGAAACTGTACAAAAGCCTAAGGCAGAAAGCAAGCCGGCACCAAAGCCAGCGCCTGCTCCTGCCAAAAAGCCTGCCCCGGCTCCGGTACCAGCCCAGGAAGAACCTGTTCAGCTTTACCAGGACCCAATGGAAGCTTTTAATCAGCAGACTAAGAAACAGCCTAAGCAGGAATTCAACTGGGATATGTTCGAAGATGACGCCACAGAAGTTGCTTCTTCTAATAGTCAGAGCGCAAGTGTTGTGAGCAATGCTCCGGCATTCGAAGGTTCTGCCGGCACTGCCGTAACAGAAAAGTCTCCTGCTTTACAGAGTCAGGCAGCTGCAACTGGTGCTTCTCAGAATAATGCCGTTTCATCGCAGACTTCTTCGGCTTTGAGTGGCATTGCAGATACAAAGTTTGTGGGCCGCGCTGTAAACGGTGTAAGTTCTGAATCTACTGTAAAAACAAGAGCCAGCGGTACAGGAACGGTTGCCCTGGAAATGTCTAACGGAACCATGCGTGCCTTGCTGCGTCCTGCAAGTCCTGCAATAAATCTTTCTCAGCAGGCGGCAGACACAATCGACAATTCACGCACTGTAATTATTAAGTTCCGCGTAGTAGAAGCCGGTAACGTGCCTCGCGCAGAAATCAGCATTGAACCAGAGTCAACCTTGCATCAGCTTGTCCGCGACGAAATCCGTGACCAGGTAAGTGCATGGCTCTTTGAAGCTGCCGACTATTCTGCCTACGCAAGTTTTACTTATAAGATTGTCAAAAAGTAATTTGAAGAGTTATCAGGCCTGTGCTTGTATAATTCTTCAAATATGATATATTTAAAATATGTTGCACGTTATTTTTGGTGATTGCAAAGATGCAATTTACAATACATCTTTGTTTTTTAAGAATACTTATGAATCTGCCTGGCTTGAAGAAGATGAAACCAGGCAGATGATTCTTGATATTGATAAATCTAAGGTTCTTTCTGATGGTGCAATTGAAAGTCCCGTTCTTGGAATCATCCCTCCAACAAATCTTTCTGGTGGTGTAAAAACTTTAATTCTTATTAATCATATTTCGGATAAAATCTTTAATGCCTCAAACTGTGGTGATAATTGTGCACAATGGCTTTTGAAAATTGCCCAGGAAAAAGACGTGACAGTGAATCTTCGTCATCTAATGGACTTTGGTTCAGATGACTTTACAATCAAAATAGAAAACACAAATAAGATTGTACATAACATGCTTGAACTGATTACAGAAGCCGGGAGCCTTGTATGAAAGGTAGTTATTCGATTTCTGTTCAAAATAATAAAGTAAAATATGAGTTTACAATCCGCAGAAATATAACTGTCATTCAAGGCGATAGTGCCAGTGGAAAAACAACCCTTGTAGATTTGATTCGTGAACATCAGCTAGAAGGTGAGGCTAGTGGTATAAATCTTTCCTGCAAGAAGAAATGCGCTGTTTTGGAAGGTCAGGACTGGCAGCAAAATCTTACTCTCTTAAAAGATTCTATTATTTTTATTGATGAAGGAAACTCCTTCATTTCTT